>Ga0116137_1001973_pt1 | contig 12740 bp, 14 predicted proteins | sample June2015DPH_20_1_3_FD_88973 | JGI IMG/M metagenome (GOLD analysis project Ga0116137, IMG submission 88973) | Peatland microbial communities from SPRUCE experiment site at the Marcell Experimental Forest, Minnesota, USA - June2015DPH_20_100 | ecosystem: Environmental > Terrestrial > Soil >...
CGATCGCTTCCGCAGCCGACACGATCTTCTTCGCTGCAGAAAAAATCATTTCCGTCATCGGGACCCCGGTCTTCGTGAAATCGACCATCTCGTTCGTCGCTTCGACCATCTTCTTCGTCGACGAAATGATCATTTCCCTCGCAAAGACCATGGTCTTCGTCGACAAAATTATCATTTCGGTCGCAAAGACTATGGTCGACGACGACCGATAAACCATTGAGTATGCTTATATTATCTCGGTGCCAGATTTTGACCATGGTATTTGTCACTGAAATGATCATTTCGAAGACGGAAATGATCATTTGCGAGCCGGAGACCATAGTCTCGCATTCGGAAATGATCATCGCCGACATCCGGACCTCTGTCTACGGTTCGGAAATGATCATCTCTGACCTGCGGACCTCGGTCTCGCTTATGGAAGCACTCATTTCCGTCGTGGAGAAGATGGTATCCGTGGCTGAAATCATCATTTCCGCGACGGACACAGTTTTCCTCGAGGCGGACACTGCTTTTGCCGTCTCGGAGAAAACCGTCGGCGGAGCGCCGGCGGTCATGTTTCACAAGCAACCAACAATGAGAAGCTGTGAAAAAATCGGCGGGGGAGCGTCCCACGCTCTGCGTGAATCCGGAGCGCGGCGACCGTTCCCCCGTCTTTGAGTGACCGACTCGATTTTCTCACACCTTCTTGCTTTTAAGGAGGTCAAACCATGTTTCCACAGATTCGCATTGCGGACGGATTCAGACTCCAGTCCGCCGAACAGCTCGTCACCACCGGCTGCGCCATCATCCAGGGGCTGACCGGCAACGCCGCTTTCCCCGCGCCCACGGTCGATCTGAAGACGGTGCAAGCCGCCGTCGACGATCTGAGCGCGGCCTTGGCTGCCCAGGCACAGGGCGGGGCGGCCGCCACGGCGGAAAAGAACAACAAGCGCGCGGCTCTGGTCGCGCTTCTGCGCAAGCTGAAGCACTGCGTCGAGGATAACTGCGGCAACGACCTAGCGGTCCTCATGTCCAGCGGTTTTCAGCCCGCGGTAAACACTCGCACGCGCTCCCCTTTGGCGAATCCTTCGATTCTCGACATCAGCCGCGGCAACTGCGCCGAACTCGTGCTGCGAGTCACGCCCATCGCGCATGCGAAGTGCTATGAAGTGCGGTCGGCGGCGGTGGGCGCCGGCAACGCTCCGGGGCCGTGGCAGACCGCCGGCCTGTTCACCAACTCGCGGTCGATGAGCATCAACAGCCTCACGCCCGCAACGACCTATTTCTTCCAGGTGCGGGCGATCGGCGGATCCACCGGCTATAGCGACTGGAGCAATCCGGCGTCCCGCATGTGCGCGTGACGGCGTCGCCAGTCGCCAGTCGTCGGCGGTCGGGATCATCAGTTCCGTCGGGCAACCGGCAAGGGACACTTAAAAACGGGCTGCTGGTTATTGACTCTGCGCGTAACTGGTTTGATCTTATCCACCCGGGCCGCGGCTTTCGATCCGCGGCCCACCCGGAGGATTGCGTTGTTGATAAGAGGAATAAGCCGCATTTTGGGGAAATCGGCGTTTGGAATTTCAGATAACTGCAGCTTATGTAACCTGCCATTTTCCCATTTGGCCGTTCATTCCGGCGCCGCGCGCGATTGTACCAAAGGTCGGCGTAAAATAGCTTGGAGTTTTTGCATGCTATTGCCATGCCGCCTGATTTGCGCTTGATGCTTGGCACGGTTTATGCCCTAATCGCCGATATATGAATCCTGTACTGCGGGAATTTTTAAACGCTCTTATTTTAATTATATTGAAGTTAATAAGACATGAAAGGAACCTCGCCCATGAGCAAACGCGTTTACAAATTCACACCAGCGCAGTATGGAATCTGCAACTTGCAGAACAAGCGGCTTAAGCTATCAACAGTTGACGACCTAAACGATCCATTTGACCTTTGTCCGCTTGATACTAGCCCTTAAACCAGCGTGCTTAATTGAGAAAACTTGCAAATAACCCTGGAATGTGCATCACTATTGGTTATAATAGGATATTGCAAATAACCAATACAACCAAGAGGAGCACATTCCAGGTGAATAAAAGAGACCACAAAATCTATCTTCGTGACAAGGAAAATCTCAACGCCCGGCTGGTAAGAAAGCAATATGAGGATCAGCCCGATCCTATGTTCAAAGATTCCAACATCCACTATGAGATTGCCGAAAGAACCCGGGCAATCGGTTTCGGCGGGATCGGCGCCCTGCACAAGCTGGTGTGCAAACTGAAATTGGACAGGACGATCAATAAAAACATCGCGCTGCTGAAGGTCCATGTGCCGTACTGGGAATCGGGTCATGTGCTGAACATTGCGTACAACGTTCTCACGGGCGGGACCTGCCTGGAAGACATCGAGCGGCTGCGCAATGACGAAACCTACATGAACGCACTCGACGCCGAAAGGATCCCGGATCCGACCACGGCCGGAGATTTTTTGCGTCGGTTCGATGAGACCTGGATTTTTGCCCTGCAGGAAACGATCAACGAAACCAGAACGAAAGTCTGGGCATTGCAGGACTCTTCCTTCCGCAAGGAAGCCATCATCGATGTCGACGGGACCATTGCCGGAACAACGGGCGAATGCAAGGAGGGGATGGATATTGCCTACAACGGAATCTGGGGATACGCGCCGTTGATCGTGACTCTGGCCAACACCAACGAGGTGCTCTATCTCGTGAACCGGCCGGGTAGCCGTCCATCTTCCGATGGAGCCGCGGAATGGCTGGATCTGGCAATCGACCGGGTCGCCCCTGTTTTTAAAAAGGTATGGCTCCGGGGCGACACCGATTTCTCTCTCACTCACAACTTCGACCGCTGGGACGAGAGGGTGGGATTCGTCTTTGGTTATGATGCCAAGAGAAACCTCATCGAGATGGCCGATGCCCTGCCAGAGAGCCTCTGGAAGCCGCTCCAACGGCCCACACGTTACGAGGTTAAAACCGAAGAGCGGCAGCGTCCGGAAAATGTTAAGGAACAAGTGGTCAAGGAAAGGGAGTTTACCAACATCCGCCTCCGGAGCGAACAAGTCGCGGAATTCGATTACCGCCCCGTCCATTGCAGCAAGACGTACCGGATGGTCGTCGTTCGGAAAAACCTCTCCGTCGAAAAGGGCGAACGTCGGTTGTTTGATGACGTGAGGTATTTTTTCTATATCACCAATGACCGAAAGAGGACCCCGCAGGAGATTGTTCTCTTCGCCAATGACCGCGGCAACCAGGAGAACGTCATTGGTCAGCTCAAGAGCGGGGTCAACGCACTGAGAATGCTGTCGGATGGTCTGATTTCGAATTGGGCGTATATGGTCATTGCTGTCCTGGCCTGGAATCTGAAGGCTTGGTATGGCTTGGTAACTTTGGAACCCGCGGCAGGTCGCGATATCTTGCGGATGGAATTCAAACGTTTCCTCGGGAATTTTATCCAAATTCCCTGCCAGATCGTAGCTACCGGCCGCCGCCTGGTTTACAGAATATTGACCTATAGCCGGCATCTGGAGATCTTCCTGGCAACTTTCGATCATATACGGGAATTGAAGTTTGCGTGAGTATCACAGCGCCATGCTCTACCCGGTCCTGGCGCTAAACGATAAGCGGGTGAAAGGAGGAGACACAACGAAGACATACGGAATCAGCCGGAATAAACAAAGCCTCTGGAAGTGGTTTGTCTTTGTGTGTCTGTTCTTCATTGACGCCTACGGAAAGAGCGGCCGGGAAATTGCACGGAATTACAATATTGCGATGTTTCCCGCGCACTTTTTATCCTCGCTTATTTAAGGACTAGCGTCCCGGAAATCTTACAGGCATCAAAGGAAATTACTGCTCTCTTTCGGAAAAAGATAGGAATCCTATGCTTCAGCCGGAATTGGGACAATCTGTTGCTTTGGAGTCATTATGGTGACTCACATACCGGCGTCTGTTTAGGCTTTGATATCCCAGATGATGCTTCCAAACCCGAACATAACTATGACACCGATGTCCTTTACCAGCCGAACCTCCTTCAAATCCACCGACCGGAGGATGTGAACCTTGATCTTGCAGACCGTGTATTTCGTACTAAACACGAAAGCTGGAGCTATGAGCAGGAAGTGAGAGTGCTTGTAAGCCTAAACGACCCGCCCAATTCGAAAGGACTACGTTGGATTGAGTTCGGACCGGAACTCATTCTCAAGGAAGTCATTATCGGAGCGCAATGCAGTCCAAAGATGAGCAAGGAATTGGTGGATGCAACCAGACCATATGGCAAAACGGTTAAATGCTGGTGGGCAGGCATGCGCCATGATGCTTTTTTGCTAGTCAGACTAGAAAGTCCGCCTGATTGGCATGCAGAAGTAATGTGATTGCGGTCAAAGAAAGGTGTGCCTAGTTTTGTATGATACAAACATAGCGGCCCTGATCGGCTTTTGCTCAGTATGCATCTGCCGATAGCAATTCCGATAGCGAACTACTTGCCTCCTTCTTTATTTTCGAAGCGGCTCTACCGCTGACTTTCGCCTACACCTTTTCCCAGAAAACTATTTCTGAGATGGGCTTGCGCGGCCTGGGCTTTGGATTTTCATCGGCGTAGCCCAACAACAAAAGATCGTGCACAAACCACCTGTTCGGCAAATGCAGCATCTCCTGGGCGTCTTTAGGAGATATCGCTCCTGCCCAACAACTCCCCAGTCCCTGATTTACGGCTTCCAGCGTCATAAAGGCGATGGAAATCATGAGCTGTTCACTTGCCTTTCGCGTCATCACTTGTTTACCCAACCGATACGGGGCGAATAGATCGCTGTTGATAAGAGGAATAAGCCACATTTTGGGGGAATCGGCGTTTGGAATTTCCGATGACTGCAGCGTATGGAACCTGCCATTTTCCCATTTGGCCGTTCATTCCGGCGCCGCGCGCGATTGTACCAAGGGCCGCCGTAAAATGGCTTGGAGTTTTTGCACGCTATTGCCATGCCGCCTGATTTGCGCTTGATGCTTGGCACGGTTCATGCCCTAATCGCCGATATATGAATCCTGTACTGCGGTGAGCGTACATCCGCGCCAATCTGCGTCGATCCGCGGTTTATTCTCTTCGCTTTAGCCTCAACTTCGGGATTTAGGTCAATTCCAAACCTTGGGTTAGGGGAGGGAAAAACTCGGCCTGCATTTACTCTTTACTTGCCGGCGCGACATACACCTGCTGCGGCGCGTAGACTTTGCCGGCTGGATGGTCCAATTTGAGATCCATGCGCTGGATCTCCGGCTTGCTCTTCAAGGCGGAGTGAAAACTGAGCCGATACTGGTTTTGCAGCCGCCATGCAATCCCGTCGAGGCATGGGCCGAGAGAAACCGGTTCTCCGTTGCCCTCACAACAGTAACCTCCACCGGTCATCTGGGTCGCCATTAACATCAGGCCGCCAGTCAAGGTCCCATAGGTGGATCTGCTCCCACGACCCCAGCCGGCCCAGCAAATGGAATGGACCACCAGTCCGGTCCTGACCGAATCAGCGATTGCAACCTTGAAATAAGGATTTTCCGGATTAATGGATCCCTCTCCATCGGTAATCAGCACCGCTTCGCGCTGCGCCGAACGATTCTCGGAGGGCCAGTGCTTCGCCAGATCCGAAAGGCAGGAGTAAGGGCTGCTGGTGGTGCCACCGCCTTTGGGAATCCGGAGTTTGCTCGCAATCTGTGTATGGTCGGTGGAGAGTGGTCCGACCAGATCTGCGCGCCCGAAAGTCATATAGCCGAGGGCAAGTTTCACATTGGCGGGAAGGTGCTGCATGAATAGCGTGAGTTCACCGAACTGGTGCACGAGCGAATCTCGCGCACAGTCGTCAATCAGGATCACCAGCTCAAGATTTCTGTTAGATCCTTGGAGCGGCGCCCAACTGGTGATGCTGGATTTCTTCCCATTCACCTTCAGTTGCAGGTCTTGCTGAGGGATTTTTATGGACGTGTTCTTGTCATTGTTTTGAGGAAGGATCGTTACAATCGCTTGTCCCTCTCCTTGATCTGTGGCGGCTTCCGGAAACGCTGTTGCAGTCAACGCCAGCAATCCGGCAGCCATGCAGACGGCCATGCCCGGCTTTTTTATTCGCATCGTTGCCTCATCTGCCTATGCGCGCCACCCGCGTTTTGGGCGAAGCTCTGTGCATTGCCTTAAATCATACCACTTCGCTTTCCGAAAAATGCTTCACTAAATTGGATGCATACTGGTCGGCGGATGATTCAAAATACTCTATCTACGAAATTGGAATTTAGCGGCTCCGCCGTACTGGTTGATCCCTTCAACTGTCTTGCTGCGGCTATGAACTCTCGGCCTGGGCAATGCCATCCGTATTGCACTTCGCCACCGCGGTCAGGACTCCATTTGCGGCCGCATTTCACATCGGCAGGCAGGTCACCTGCACGGTCACGATTCCATTTGTGTCCGTCAGGCCTACGACCTGGAAAGTGACTTGCTGATACGTGAGCAGCAAATCATTGTTGGTGTCGTAATTCAGCTCGACTGTGGCCACGCCCTGGGTTTGTGCTTTCAGCTTTGTCAACTCATCGCTTCCATGCTCAAAGCGGGCAACGAGTTGATAAGAGGAATAAGCCGCATTTTGGGGGAATCGGCGTTTGGAATTTCCGGTAACTGCAGCTTATGGAACCTGCCATTTTCCCATTTGGCCGTTCATGCCGGCGCCGCGCGCGATTGTACCAAAGGCCACCGTAAAATAGCTTGGAGTTTTTGCACGCTATTGACATGCCGCCTGATTTGCGCTTGATGCTTGGCACGGTTTATGCCCTAATCGCCGATATATGAATCCTGTACTGCGGTCTGGAAATGCGTGGTCCGCGACCCCCCTATTGCGGGGCAGTCGGATTGGTGGAAGGACCTATAGCACCTAAGATCGGAGTTATCTTAAGGAATAGCTCACCCATTCCCTGGTGTAAGCGGAAGATGATTCACATTGCACTTTTTATGGTACAATAGCCAAGGTAAATGGATGAAAGACGATCACCCGCGAAAGATCCCGCTCGTTTTTTTCCGTACATTGGCCGGAGGCGAACCTGTACGAGAATGGCTGAAGGGATTGCCGGAGGCAGAACGGCACATCATAGGCAAAGACCTATTGCGGGCACAGTGGGAGGTGGCCAGTAGGGATGCCGCTCTGCAGACCATTGGGAAGCGGCTTGTGGGAGATCCGTACGGACTTACCGACAAAACGGACGGTGCGCGTGCTGCTGTGCCTGTACGGCGACCATCTGGTAGCGTTGCACGGATTTATCAAGAAAACGCGCAAAACTCCGGATGAGGATTTGGAGATTGCCCGAAATCGTAAGAAGGAGTTGGAGCAATGAGCAGGAAACACATGGGATCAAGCATTGATGACTTCCTCAAGGAAGAGGGGATCTTCGAGGAAGCGCAAATGCAGGCGGTCAAGGAGGTCGTCGCCTGGCAACTTGCAGAGGCCATGAAGGAGAAGAAAATATCCAAGAATCGGATGGCGCAGCTTTTGAAAACCAGCCGTACCCAGGTTGACCGCCTGCTTGACGCGAAGAACGATATCACGCTTTCGAGCCTGCAGCGCGCGGCAGCCATTGTAGGCCGCCGGCTCACGATCGAACTTATTTGACTCTCTCAGATTGCCTTTGAGCTTTCCGCTTCTATTGTTGCTGAAAAAAGTAGTCTCAATCCACCCAAAGAATGGACCCGCATAAAAAGCATCAGGAAAAGAACCGCGATCGCATCCTGCCGATAGGTAAAATAAGCGGGGTCTCTCGTTGAGGGTTTCGCTGGAAGCCTTCCTGACGGCCGCGTGTCGTATCGGCTCAGGCACAAATGGCGAGATGGAATCTTCTGTTGTGCATCCACATAGTAAACGCCATCAAGAATCAGGCTGTGCAGGTGGATATTGAGATTTATCGCCCCGCCAAAGCGCTGCACGAATGTCACGGCACCGCATTTATAGAGCTTTGTGATTTGCTATAATTTATTGACTCTTATGGAGCCAGCGCCCGGACTTGAACCGGGGACCTACTGATTACGAATTGAGTTCCATCTCAATGGAATCAATGACTTACGCGGTTCTAATACAGATTTTCCGCCTTTTTCCACCTGAATCGGCAAACAAACCGGCAAGCAATCGGCAAACGCGACTATCCAGATCTTTCGTCCGAGAACAGTCCGTGCTCGGCATGAATGCCAGCGAGATTGCCTTTCAAGACCGGAGGTTGCAGATGGGACGACGGTCAATTAAGAACTGTCCGTGTCAGCCAGACGGAAGGTTTCCCAAAGGGGACACAAAACAGAAGCATGTTTCTATTAGCAGCGGCGATACTTAGGTCCCGCCAATGTACTTTTAGGTGATTGGATCTTTTTAAATCTCTCCTTGCTCCCAAGGGCAGGAGGTTGGCCGCGTTCAGTGGTACCATCCCAGATCTGTTCCATGAGACGATTTTGAATCTGTCCTGAAACTTTTTCGAGATTTAGCAGTCGGGTGCAAGTCTCTGTAATGAGCGATGTCCAAAGCTGTCACCGGAGTGCTAGCGGGGAAGCCTGAGTCGGGTCTTTCGTTGTTTAGATCCATGAGGACTTTCTGGTAGCAAAGGTCGGGTGCTTCCTGGAACTTCAAATCGTTTCTCCGGAAAAAGGCATCCTCTATCGTTAGGACTACCTGTCGAAAACTCTTATCCTTCTCTGTAACCCGAAAGCCGTATTCGATATATCCGGCTTGGGGGAGTACACCAAGATATTTCAGCTGACAAACGATGTCCTTTAGCATGTGCTGGTCTCCTTCCAAAATGGCGGGGTTGAAACTATATCGATGATCACAAAGGAGATGTCATCACCGCTGATTTTCCCCTCGGATATTTCCTGGGGAATTCCAGTCTGGGTTTTGATTGTGCCGGTCATCTTGGGCTTACCTTTTTGCTCAAAGGTTGCGAGGGCAACCGACTGGTTTATGATTGTGCCGGTCAAATTGTCACCGGAGGGTCTAAACGTGAAGATCCGTTCCGATTGTGATCCCGACGGGCTAGTGATCTTAGCAACCCACATGCCGTTGATATCAGCCGCAACCGCTGCAATGGCAAACAATATTATTGCCAACAATACAGTGTAAGTCTTCATAGGCTTTTCTCATGTTTGATTGATGATGTTTCTCTTTTTGTTGACTGGGAAAAAGCAACATACGCTTCTCGGGAGTAGTGAGAACATACGCTGGTAACATCAAACGAGATAATCCGGACAACAAGCCCGGATTGTCCCGTTTGTAAACCTAACAATTTAACGGGTCATAAGGCTTCGGGTATTTTGGCCTTGGTGTCCGGGCCAATTGCCTTGATGTCAACTTTCACGGCATCTTCCATCGGATCTTTGAATGGCACCTCTATTCGGAGCAGGCCGTGCTCGTAGGTCGCTTCGGCTTTGACAGGTTTCACCGGCCAACCTAAGGCCAGTGCTGAAACATACTCGACGTCCCTTGCCGGCGCTGTCAGGTGGATGCTGTCTTCCAGGATCTTCACATCGATGGTTTCCGTTGGCGCTCCTGGGATGGCGAACTCCACTACTAGCTTGTGTTTCTCTGCGTCGGCATACACTACTGTATTGGGCGCAACCTTAATTCGATATTCCGACATCCTGATACCCTCCTTTTTTCACCAAGTCATTGATTTCATTGAAACAGCCATGGTTGATGTTCTGAAACGATCCCCCGCAAGATGAGTTTTCCGGTCTTTCGAAGATGCCCTTCGATGCCGGCTCCGCCTCCCACCAGATACTGGAGATACTTTACCTATACCTTGGTGGTAATCCGGTGTCAGGTCGAAACTGATCACAAGCATGGTCAAAACGGCTCATTGTCGAGAAACTCGGCGACGAGCATTTGTTGGAGTGCACGAAGCAAAATTCTAGAGGGACAGCTTGTGGGACTGAGGCAGTGTTGATGCAGTGGAATTGAACCGTAGACACATTGCTCTTGAGTCACGGGTCCTGCCGTCCACCGAGTCGACAGTCTCAATATTCCCCAAATCGTCCGGCCGGTTGGAGCGCATACATTGACACACTTCCACTCGGATCCTATGTTATAAGCACTCGCCTTCATAGAGTGCTAATAACCGTGGATTGTACGTAGGGATCAGAGTGTGCTGATCATAAGGGGGATCTAACGATATGAAAGCAAGACCTTTACACGATCGAGTAATTCTGAAGCGCATTGAGGAGAAAGAAACGGTCAAGGGCGGCATCATCATTCCCGACACGGCGAAAGAAAAACCGATGGAAGGACAGGTGATCTCTGCGGGACCGGGGAAAATAATGGAAGACGGCAAACGGTCACCCATGGATGTTAAGGCAGGAGATCGGGTACTGTTCGGAAAATACGCCGGGACGGAGATCAAGATTGATGACGAGGAGTGCGTCATCATGCGTGAGGAGGAAATTTTGGCGGTGCTGGTGAAAGAGAAGTAAGCCGTTCCAAGCACAATCAGTTTGCTAATTGTGGGAAGACAAGAGGGGAGAACTCATGGCTAAAGAGATCATACACGGTGAACGGTCGCGTCAGGCTTTGTTACGCGGGGTGAATCAGCTGGCGGATGCAGTAAAAATCACGTTGGGCCCGAGAGGCCGGAACGTGGTATTGGACAAGAAGTTCGGGGCTCCGTTGATCACCAAGGACGGTGTGACGGTCGCAAAAGAGATCGAGCTGAAGGACGGCCCCGAAAATATGGGTGCGCAAATGGTGCGCGAAGTGGCATCGAAAACCTCCGACGTGGCCGGGGACGGAACGACGACAGCAACGGTGCTGGCGCAGGCGATTTTCCGTGAAGGCGTGAAAAACGTAGCGGCCGGCGCGAACCCAATGGGCCTGAAACGCGGGATTGAGCAAGCAGTGGAAGCGGCCGTTGCAGAGCTGAAGAAGCTGAGCAAGCCGGTGAAGGGTGAGATGATCTCTCAGGTTGGTTCGGTATCGGCCAACAACGATAAGACCATCGGTGGCATTATCGCCGAGGCAATGAAAAAGGTCGGCAAAGACGGCGTGATTACCGTTGAAGAAGCAAAATCGATTGAGACATCACTGGAAGTGGTCGAGGGAATGCAGTTCGACCGCGGCTATTTGTCACCTTACTTCGTGACCGACGCCGAGCGGATGGAAGTGGAGCTGAACGACTGTTTGATTTTGCTGCAGGAGAAGAAGATCAGCTCCATGAAAGACCTGCTGCCGCTTTTGGAGCAAATTGCGAAAACCGGCCGGCCGTTGTTGATCATCGCAGAAGACATTGAAGGCGAGGCTTTGGCTACGCTGGTGGTGAACAAACTGCGCGGGACGTTGTCGGTGGCCGCAGTCAAGGCGCCCGGATTCGGCGATCGGCGCAAGGCGATGCTGGAAGACATGGCGATCGTGACGGGCGGTAAAGTGATTTCGGAAGAGCTGGGGATCAAACTGGAGAAGGTAGGCCTGGAGGATCTGGGCCACGCAAAGAAGATCACGATTAACAAGGACAATACAACCATCATCGAGGGCGCCGGTAAGCATTCGGACATCGAGGGGCGCGTGAAGCAACTGCGGGTTCAGATTGAGGAAACGACGTCGGACTACGACCGTGAGAAGCTCCAGGAACGGCTGGCGAAACTGGTGGGCGGCGTAGCGGTGATCAAAGTCGGAGCGGCGACGGAAACCGAGTTGAAGGAGAAGAAGGCGCGCGTGGAAGATGCGATGCATGCAACCCGGGCCGCGGTAGAGGAAGGAATCGTGCCGGGAGGCGGCGTGGCATTATTGCGTTGCATGCCTGCGGTGGAGAAGCTGAAGCTGGAAGGGGACGAGGCCATCGGGAGCAACATCCTGCACCGTGCCCTGGAGGAACCGCTGCGGCAGATCGTAAACAACTCGGGGTATGAGGGAGCGGTGGTGGTGGAAAGAGTGCGCCAGAGCAGCGAGCTGAACTTCGGGTTCAACGCCGAGACCGAGAAGTACGAGGATCTGGTGGCCGCAGGGGTCATCGATCCGACGAAGGTGACGCGGACGGCGTTGCAGAATGCGGCGTCGATCGCGGCGCTGCTGCTGACGACAGAAGCCCTGATCTCGGACATCAAGGAAGATCAGAAGGCTCCTGCCATGCCTCAGGGCGGCGGCATGGGTGACATGTACTAAAGCGCCGGATCTTTTGAATCTGCAAAAAGGCTCGTGGTTTCATTCCGCGAGCTTTTTTTATGAGGCACGGACTGTGCTGCCCGTTTTCGGAGGCAGACGCTCATACGTCCACTCCCCGGAAATTGAGAATGAGAGCGGGCCTGTCTATGGCGAATCGATACTGAGACCGATTCTACGGATGACAACGTCCAAAGCGAAGGGACATCGTTTCCGAAATTCACCCGATTGGCAGTGAAACGTTCTAACCAGTAAACCTGGGGCGCAATCCTAAGCACGGAATCGTTTCTGAAAGTAGTTTGCTTCGCGACCCCGTCGTGCCGAACATCTGTGCCAGGCTGTCCTGACTTACTCCAGGAAGCGCAGGTTCGAATCCGCTATCCTTACCGAGCTGAGCGAGCAACAAGAGGAATCGAGCCTGCGGCTGGTTGATAAGAGGAATAAGCCGCATTTTGGGGAAATCGGCGTTTGGAATTTCCGATAACTGCAGCTTATGGAACCTGCCATTTTCCCATTTGGCCGTTCATTCCGGCGCCGCGCGCGATTGTACCAAAGGCCGGCGTAAAATAGCTTGGAGTTTTTGCACGCTATTGCCATGCCGCCTGATTTGC
>Ga0116137_1001978_pt1 | contig 12726 bp, 8 predicted proteins | sample June2015DPH_20_1_3_FD_88973 | JGI IMG/M metagenome (GOLD analysis project Ga0116137, IMG submission 88973) | Peatland microbial communities from SPRUCE experiment site at the Marcell Experimental Forest, Minnesota, USA - June2015DPH_20_100 | ecosystem: Environmental > Terrestrial > Soil >...
ATAAGTTCACCGCCTGGGGACTACGGCCGCAAGGTTAAAACTCAAAGGAATTGACGGGGGCCCGCACAAGCAGCGGAGCGTGTGGTTTAATTCGATGCTACACGAAGAACCTTACCCAGGTTTGACATGTAGGTGGTAGGGAAGCGAAAGCAGACCGACCCTTCGGGGAGCCTACACAGGTGTTGCATGGCTGTCGTCAGCTCGTGTCGTGAGATGTTCGGTTAAGTCCGCTAACGAGCGCAACCCTCGCTGTATGTTACATGTGTCATACGGGACCGCCGGTATCAAGCCGGAGGAAGGTGGGGACGACGTCAAGTCAGCATGGCCTTTATACCTGGGGCTACACACACGCTACAATGGCCGGTACAATGGGTTGCTAAGCCGCGAGGTGGAGCCAATCCCCAAAGCCGGCCTCAGTTCAGATCACAGGCTGCAACCCGCCTGTGTGAAGTCGGAGTTGCTAGTAACCGCGCGTCAGCTATAGTGCGGTGAATACGTTCCCGGGCCTTGTACACACCGCCCGTCACGTCATGGGAGCTGGCAACACCTGAAGCCGGTAGCCTAACCGCAAGGGAGGCGCCGTCGAAGGTGGGGTCGGTGACTGGGACGAAGTCGTAACAAGGTAGGCGTACTGGAAAGTGCACCTGGATCACCTCCTTTCTAGAGTAATGAGCAAAGGTCTAGCTCTCACGCAGACCGGCGCTCGAATTCCAAATCTCTCATCTGCGGTGGATGGGAGTCGATCGTGCAAGCTTCCTATCACTTCTCAGTTGTTGAGGCCTGGCCTGGGCGGGCCTGTAGCTCAGTTGGTTAGAGCACAGTCCTGATAAGACTGGGGTCACTGGTTCGAGTCCAGTCAGGCCCACCTGAAGTCGAAGGCATGTGCTCGGGGATGTAGCTCAGCGGGAGAGCAGCGCCTTTGCAAGGCGAAGGCCACGGGTTCGAATCCCGTCATCTCCACTGAGCGCGTTTGAGAAAGGATGTCGAAAAGGTTGAAGTTGGTGACCCGGAAGGCAGATCAGTAAGGAAGGCTCGAATCGCATGGGTGAATTGCGCGACCCGGCGGTGAGCCGGGTCGCCTTGTTGAAAAACCAAAGTGGACCGCCGAGGGGTGCCCTTGACCGCTTGTGAAGCGCACCCCTCGCCGGTTGACGGCGAGACCAGCACCTTACCAACTGAATAGTGACTGATTTTTTGATGTAGGCCGAACAGTATCGATTTCTCCGCATCACGTGGAGAAGCTACTAAGGGCTTACGGTGGATGCCTTGGCGCCAAGTGCCGAAGAAGGACGCGGGACACTGCGATAAGCCTCGGGTAGCCGTGAACAGGCGTTAATCCGAGGATTTCCGAATGGGGAAACCCGCTGCGGCGAACCCGCAGCATCTCCCGGTTGAATCCATAGACCGAGAGAGGGGCACCTGGGGAACTGAAACATCTAAGTACCCAGAGGAAAAGAGATCATTTCCCGAGTAGTGGCGAGCGAAAGGGAATCAGCCCAAACCAGCCTGGCTTGCCAGGATGGGGTTGTAGGGTCCGGCATATGGAAGTTACAAATCAATCTGCTAGTCGAATGGTGTGGGAAAGCCAACCAAAGAGGGTAATAGTCCCGTAGGCGAAAGTGGATTGACTTCCGCTGGATACCTGAGTACTGCCGGGCACGCTAATCCGGCAGGAATCTGGGGAGTCCACTCTCCAAGGCTAAATACATTTGGCGACCGATAGTGAACAAGTACCGTGAGGGAAAGGTGAAAAGTCCCCCTGTTAGGGGAGTGAAATAGGACCTGAAACCGTAAGCTTACAAACAGTCGAAGGGCTAATGGCGTGTCGGTGCTCCGGGGAAACCCGGGTGCGCGGCGCTATGCCTGACGGCGTGCCTCTTGGAGAATGAGCCTGCGAGTTAATCTTAGCGGCGAGGTTAAGGGAGTGACACCCGTAGCCGTAGCGAAAGCGAGTCTGAATAAGGCGTATAGTCGTTGGGATTAGACCCGAAACCGGGTGAGCTACCCATGGCCAGGGCGAAGCGAGTCTAAACGCTCGTGGAGGCCCGAACCTACTTACGTTGCAAAGTGAGGGGATGAGCTGTGGGTAGAGGTGATATGCCAAACGAACTCGGATATAGCTGGTTCTCCCCGAAATAGTTTTAGGACTAGCGTCATGCGTTTAGTATCGGAGGTAGAGCACTGGATGAGCTAGGGGGCTTACCGCTTACCGAACTCAACCAAACTCCGAATGCCGATACTCCAGAGCATGGCAGTCGGACTCCGGGAGATGAGTTTCGGGGTCGAAAGGGAAACAGCCCAGATCATCGGCTAAGGTCCTAAAATCCAAGCTAAGTGGGAAACGAGGTGAGGTTACTGGAACAACCAGGAGGTTGGCTCAGAAGCAGCCACCCTTTAAAGAGTGCGTAATAGCTCACTGGTCTAGTGGCCTTGCGCGGAAAACTTAACGGGGCTAAGCTTGGTACCGAAGCCATGGGTCTCAGCGCAAGCTGGGGCAGTAGGGGAGCGTTCCGCCAGCGGTGAAGGTCGACCGTGAGGACGACTGGAGCGGGCGGAAGTGAGAATGCAGGCATGAGTAGCGTACAAACACGTGAGAACCGTGTTCGCCGTATATCTAAGGTTTCCGACGCCAGGTCATTCCGCGTCGGGTTAGTCGGGCCCTTAGCCGAGGCCGAAAGGCGTAGGTGATGGACATCCGGTCAACATTCCGGAACCGTCTGGAAGGAGCGATGAGGGGACGCAACGAGGTAGGCCAGCCTGCGATCGGTTGTGCAGGTGCGATCCGTTTAGGTGTTGAGGCTTGTAGGAAAATCCGCAAGCCGAGCTGAGACGGGAGCGAGCCCTTGAGGCATAAGTGGTTGAGCCTTGTTGCCGAGAAAAGCCTCTAAGCATTGATTTCCAGATGCCCGTACCGCAATCCGACACCGGTAGATGGGTGAATTACACCAAGGCGAACGGGAGAACCCTCGTTAAGGAACTCGGCAATTTGACCCCGTAACTTCGGGATAAGGGGTGCCCTTTGGCGTGTATGCGCTGGAGGGTCGCAGTGAAATGGCTCTAGTGACTGGTTAACAAAACCACAGGTCTCTGCAAAGCCGTAAGGCGATGTATAGGGGCTGACGCGTGCCCAGTGCCGGAAGGTTAAAGGGAGAGGTTAGACGCAAGTCGAAGCTTTGAACTGAAGCCCCGGTGAACGGCGGCCGTAACTATAACGGTCCTAAGGTAGCGAAATTCCTTGTCGGGTAAGTTCCGACCCGCACGAACCGCGTAACAACTGGAGTAGTGTCTCAACGAGGGACCCGGTGAAATTGAAATGGCTGTGAAGATGCGGCCTACCCGCAGTAGGACAAAAAGACCCCGTGGAGCTTTACTGTATCTTGGCATTGAGTTTGGGTGTGATCTGTGTAGCATAGGTGGGAGGCTTTGAAGCTGGGGCGCTAGCCTCGGTGGAGCCAACAGTGAAATACCACCCTGATTACATTTAGACCCTAACCCCGCACCGTCATCCGGGCGGGGGACCGTGCCAGGTGGGCAGTTTGACTGGGGCGGTCGCCTCCTAAAAGGTAACGGAGGCGCCCAAAGGTTCCCTCAGGGTGAATGGAAACCACCCATAGAGTGTAAAGGCATAAGGGAGCTTGACTGCAAGACCAACGCGTCGAGCAGAGTCGAAAGACGGGCTTAGTGATCCCACGGATCTGTGTGGAAGGGCCGTGGCTACCGGATAAAAGCTACCCCGGGGATAACAGGCTGGTGAGATCCAAGAGTTCACATCGACGATCTCGCTCGGCACCTCGATGTCGGCTCATCGCATCCTGGGGCTGGACAAGGTCCCAAGGGTCGGGCTGTTCGCCCGTTAAAGCGGTACGCGAGCTGGGTTCAGACCGTCGTGAGACAGGTCGGTCTCTATCCACTGTGGGCGTAAGGGATTTGAGAGGAGCTGCTCCTAGTACGAGAGGACCGGAGTGGACAGACCTCTGGTGTGCCAGTTGTCGTGCCAACGGCATCGCTGGGTAGCTATGTCTGGCAGAGATAACCGCTGAAAGCATCTAAGTGGGAAACTCGCCTCAAGATAAGATCCCTGTATTCCGCAAGGAGTAAGACCGCAGGTAGACTACCTGCTTAATAGGCGGTGTGTGTAAGCACAGCAATGTGTTTAGCTAAACCGTACTAATGGTCGAGGGCTAATCTGCGTGGTGCGGAGAACTGGATACTGTTCCTCATCAGATAATCAGAAACTATTCAGAACGACTGTGTGAATAAGTCTCTTTGGTGATTTGAGCGGCGAGGGTACACCCGGTCCCATCCCGAACCCGGAAGTTAAGCTCGTCAGCGCCGATGGTACTTGGCGGGTAACTGCCTGGGAGAGTAGGTCATTGCCAAAGAGACTTTTCTATTTCTCTTCCCAGCCCAACTTTCATATAGTATAATGACCCAGTTCACAGTCCAGCTTGGAGCGATTGCCGACTTATCCGTATTATTTTTTGGCAATCCAGGAGTGAGTGCAGAAACGTTAAATTCTCAATGATGGCATCCACGTCTTGGGTTTTGCGTATTCTCGGCCGGATCTGTGACAGGCCGATTTTTTATATCCTTCCAACGGAAGGAGGTGAACGAGGGTGACGGTTGTCAATTTGCGCAACAACGAATCTCAGGATCAACTGCTCAAGCGCTTTCGCAAGAAAGTCGTCAAGAGCGGCGTCTTGAGCACCGTGCGCCGCAAGCGCTGGTTCGTTTCCAAGAGCGAGCTGCGCCGCATGGAAAAGAAAAAGGCAATTCGCCGCATCAAGAGGCGCCAGTACAAGGATTACGAATAACCCTGCCCTGCACCCACGGCGAACGGAACTGGAGGCTGTTCATGACAAAAGAGGAAGATAAGATTCAGGTCGAGGGGCTGGTCATCGAGGCGCTGCCGGGGACCCAATTCAAGGTTCGGCTCGACAACGGGCACGATGTCCTGGCCTACCTCTCCGGGAAGATGCGGAAGTACTATATCCGGATCCTGCTGGGGGACCGGGTCAAGGTGGAAATGTCCCCTTACGACCTGTCGCGCGGGCGCATCACCTACCGCCAGAAGAAATCCGGCGGTGAACCCGAGGTCGTGGAATAGCTCTTTCCGTTGCGCACTCATCTATCCGATCAAAAATCCTCTGCCGAGATGGCAGAGGATTTTTATGGTCAGCGGCTTGACCGTTAGGGCAGGTACTTGAACGAATTCAACACTTTCATGTAATTGGCCCGTTCGAAAGCAGCCGGATCATTGACGGTTTGCTGGCTCAGGCTGCCTTTCATCTGCCCAATGGACTCATACTCATGCGTCTCCATCCATTTTTCGATCTCGGCCAGCAGAGCACTGACGCGGCCGATGCCATTTTGAAGCAGTTCGGAGGCCAGCATGGCCACACTGGCTCCGGCCATCATGGCCTTGAGCACATCCTCGCTGGTGTGGATGCCGCTGGTCAGGGCGAAATCGGCCTTCACATGACCGTAGAGGATGGCGATCCAGCGCAGCGGCAGGCGCAGGTCGTTTGAGTCGCTCAGGACGAGGTTCGGAACGACTTTCAGCTCTTCCAGGTCCAGATCCGGTTGGTAGAAGCGGTTGAAGAGCACCAGGCCGTCCGCACCGACATCGACCAGGCGCCTGGCGATGTTCGGGATGGCGGTGAAGAAGGGGCTCAGTTTAACGGCGATGGGCAGCTTGATGCTTTTGCGGATATCCCGCACCAGGGTGACATAGGTTTCTTCCAGTTTGAGGCTGGTCAGTTCCGGATCGGTGGGCAGATAGTACAGGTTGAGCTCCAGGGCGTCCGCGCCGGCCTCCTCAATTTTCCTGGCATACTTGATCCAGCCTCCGGTCGAGACCCCGTTCAGGCTGCCGATGACGGGAATGTGGACGGCTTTCTTGAGCTTCTTCACGTTCTCGACGTAGGCGTCCGGCGTGAGGGTGTAATTGCCCGTCTGAGGATAAAAGGAGCTGAATTCGGGGGAGGCTTCAGAGCCGTAGAACAAGTAGTGGTCCAGTTCCAGGCTTTCGTGGATGACCTGTTCCTCGAAGAGCGAATGCATCACCACCGCGGAGATTCCAGCTTGCTCCAGCTTCTGGACAGTCTCCTCTTTTCCGGAAAGCGGTGAGGCGGCCGCGACCAGGGGGTTCTTGAGTTTCAGGCCCAGATAATTGGTTGACAGGTCGACCATGATCAAATCTCCTCTCCATACAAGAAAGGGTGGGCAGAAAGGGAACCTCTCGGCCCAACCACGATTTATTTCACTGGCTCTGGGGTGTTGCCGAAGTGCATGGCGGCCAGCTGAGAGTAGTAATTCCAGCGGGCCCGGGCATCCTGGCGGGAGAGCTTGAGCAGCTCTTCGGCGCGGGCTTCATCACTCTGGGTCAGCATGCGGAAACGGGTCTCGTTGTACATGTATTGGTCAACCGGGATGCTGGGCTCCTTGTAATCGATCAAGAGCGGGTTCTTGCCGGCCGCGGCCAGGCGCGGGTCATAGCGATAGAGCGGCCACAGGCCGCACTGGACAGCCAGTTTCTGCTGTTCCAGGCCCTTTTCCATGTCGATGCCATGGTTGATGCAGTGGCTGTAAGCGATCAGCACGGATGGGCCGTCATAAGATTCCGCCTCCAGGATGGCCTTCAGCGTATGCTGGTCGCTGTAGCCCATCGCCAGGCGCGCCACGTACACGTAGCCGTACGCCATGGCCATCAGGCCCAGGTCCTTCTTCGACAGGCCCTTGCCCTGGGCGGCGAAACGTGCGACCGCGCCGCGCGGGGTGGACTTCGAAGCCTGGCCGCCTGTGTTCGAGTAGACCTCGGTGTCGAGGATCAGCATGTTGACGTTGCGCCCGGTGGACAGGACATGGTCGAGGCCGCCGTAGCCGATGTCGTAGGCCCAGCCATCGCCGCCGATGATCCAGATGGATTTCTTGACCAGGGCGTCAGCGATTGTGATCAGGTTCTTGGCCTGCGGGTTCTTGGATTTGGCCAGTTTCTGCTTCAGGATTTCCACCCGCTCACGCTGTTGGCGGATGCCCAGATCGGTGGACTGATCGGCCTTGAGCAGCTCCTCCATTAGGTTTCCTCCGAGTTCGCCGGCGAAGGCCGGCAGGAGATCGCGGGCGTATTCGAGCTGCTTATCCAGCGTCAGCCGGAAGCCGAGGCCGAATTCCGCATTGTCCTCGAAGAGCGAATTGGACCAGGCCGGACCGCGCCCCTCTTTGTTCGGAGCGTAGGGAGTGGTCGGGAGGTTACCGCCGTAGATCGAAGAGCATCCGGTGGCGTTGGCGATGATCGCCCGGTCGCCGAAGAGCTGGGTGACCAGTTTTATATAAGGTGTCTCACCGCATCCGGAGCAGGCCCCGGAGAACTCGAAGAGCGGCTCGAGCAGCTGGGAGTTCTTAATCGTCCCGAGATTAAGGGTCGTGCGATCGACCTCGGGCAGGGACAGGAAAAACTCCCAGTTGGCGGCTTCCGTTTCACGCAGAGGCGGCTGGGGAGCCAGGTTGATGGATTTGCGGGAGGAGTTGGTCTTGTCCTTGGCCGGGCAGGCCTCGATGCACAACCCACAGCCGTTGCAGTCCTCGGGGGCCACCTGGACAGTGTAGGCCATGCCGGGGAACTCCTTGAATTTGGAGTCCATCGATTTGAACGTCCCCGGGGCCTTTTCGAGGAACTTCTTGTCATAGACCTTGTGGCGGATGACGGCGTGCGGACAAACGAAGACGCACTTGCCGCATTGGATGCAGAGGTCGGCCTCCCACACCGGAATCTCCAGGGCGATATTGCGCTTCTCCCATTTGGTGGTTCCGGTGGGGAAGGTGCCGTCCACGGGCATGGCGGAGACCGGGACGGTGTCCCCTTCGTAGGCGATCATCGGGCCAAGCACGTTCTTGACAAAATCGGGCGCAGCCTCCGGGACCGGGGCGCGGCGCTTGAGCTTGCTGGTGACTTTCGAGGGTACCTTCACCTCATGCAGGTTCGCCACCGATTGGTCCACGGCCGCGTAGTTCTTCTGCACGACAGCCTCGCCGCGTTTGCCGTAGGTCTTCTGGATGGTGTACTTGATTTTGGCGATGGCTTCCTCGCGCGGCAGGATACCGGAAATGTAGAAGAAACAGGTCTGCATGATGGTGTTGACACGTTCGCCCATGCCGGTCTTTTCGGCCACGTCGTAGGCGTTGATGACATAGAAGCGGAGCTTCTTCTCGATGATGGCCTTCTGGACTTCCTGGGGCAGAGTGTCCCAGACCTCCTCCGGTTTGTAGATGCTGTTCAGCAGGAAGACCCCGCCCGGCTGGGCGTACTTCAGGATGTCATAGCGTTCCAGGAAGGTGAACTGGTGGCAGGCCACAAAGTTGGCGGTGTTGGCGGTGATCAGGTAGGGGGCCTGGATCGGCTTGGGACCGAAGCGCAGGTGCGAGATGGTCATCGTCCCCGATTTCTTTGAGTCGTAGAAGAAGTAGCCCTGAGCGTTGTTGTCCGTCTCTCCGCCGATGATCTTGATCGAGTTCTTGTTGGCGCCGACCGTACCATCGGAGCCGAGGCCGAAGAACACGCAGCGCACGGTCTCGGGATGTTCGACCGAGAAGTTCGGGTCGTAATCCAGGCTGGTGTGGGTGACGTCTTCGTTGATCCCGACGACGAAGTGATTCTTGGGCTTGGCCTTGCTGAGCTCGTCGAAGACGGCCTTGACCATGGCCGGGGTGAACTCCTTGGAGGAAAGGCCGTAACGCCCGCCGATGACCCTGATCTCCTTGCGTCCGCCTTCGAACAGGGCATTGACCACGTCCATGTAGAGGGGCTCGCCGCCCGCGCCGGGTTCCTTGGTGCGGTCCAGGGTCGCTATGGATTTAACTGTCTTCGGGAGGGCCTGGAGGAAGGATTCCATATGGAATGGGCGGTACAAGCGTACGCGGATCACGCCGACCTTCTCCCGATGCTCGACCAGGTAGTGGACGGTCGCCTCGGTAGTCTCGCCGCCGGAAGCCATGATGACGACCACGCGCTCGGCATCCGGTGCACCGATGTAATCGAACAGGTGATAAGCGCGGCCGGTCAGTTTGGCGAACTTGTCCATATTCTTCTGAACAATGCCAGGGACGGCAGTATAGTAAGGGTTGATCGTCTCGCGCGCCTGGAAAAAAACGTCCGGGTTCTGGGCGGAGCCGCGCAACACCGGATGTTCGGGTGACAAAGCCCGGGCGCGATGAGCGCGCACCAGATCGTCGTCAATCATGGCCCGCAGGTCGTCATCGCTCAGCTGCTCGATCTTGTCGATTTCGTGAGAGGTGCGGAAGCCGTCGAAGAAGTGCAGGAACGGTACGCGCGCTTCCAGAGTGGAGGCCTGGGCAATCACGGCCGTATCATGGGCTTCCTGGACCGATCCGGAAGGCATCATCGCCCAGCCGGTCTGGCGGACCGCCATCACGTCCGAATGGTCCCCGAAGATGGAGAGGGCATGGGTCGCCACGGTCCGGGCGGAGACATGGAACACGGTTGAGGTCAGTTCCCCGGCGATCTTGAACATATTGGGGATCATCAAGAGCAGACCCTGGCTGGCCGTGAAGGTCGTGGTCAGTGCGCCGGTCTGCAGGGCTCCATGGACAGCGCCTGAGGCTCCGCCTTCGGACTGCATTTCGATCACCAGAGGCACGGTGCCCCAGATATTCTTCCTTTTAACAGCGGACCAATCATCAGCAAACTCGCCCATGTTGGAAGAAGGGGTGATGGGGTAGATCGCGCAGATTTCATTAATCCGATGGGCAACCGAAGCGGTGGCTTCATTCCCATCAATCGTTACCTTTTCACGGTCCATGGTTACGTTACTCCTTTACTGGATTAACAGGTGACTTCCCTGGAGATTAATCTCGCCAACCCACAAGTTTATTCCCCGCCATAGGCTTCCGATAGTAATTTAATGCATGAAATCCACTGCGACTTGTCATAATAATAGCTCCCCCAACGACCCCGCTCGTGAGGCTTAAAACCGCGGTTCAAGCCGTTTCAGAACCGTCCGGGCCAGGAACAGCGCCGCCAGCGACTTGGCATCCGGCAGGTCCCCGCGCTCGACCAGCGCCTGTGCCTCCGCCAGAGGGTAGCGCTCGACGGACAGAAATTCATCGGCGTCCGCTTCCAGCGGATCGGGATACAGGTCGGTCGCCAGGTAGACGTGCATGTACTCGGTGGAATATCCCGGCGCCAGGTAGAACCCGCCCAGGTCTTCCAACTTTCTGGCGGCCAGCCCCGTTTCTTCCCGGATCTCGCGCCGGGCGCACGCCTCCGGGGCTTCGCCTTCGTCCAGCGTCCCGGCCGGGAGTTCCAGCAGGTCCAGGCCGGCGGCGTGGCGGTATTGGCGGACAAACACCAGATTCCCCTGCTCGTCCACCGGGATGAGCACGACGGAGCCGTGGTGCTCGACGATGTCAAACTTCGTTTCGTGGCCGTCCGGCAAACGCAGGTGGTCGCGGCGGATCGTAAAGGCCCGGCCAGGATAGACAATCTCGGATTTCAGGAGTTCGAAAGCCATCTTTCATCCTTGCCGCTCTGACCCAAATAAACACCCAGGCGGAGGTCTCTCCGCCTGGGTGCAGTTCAGCGGCCGATTTCTAGGGGATGTTCAAGACCTGGCCGACATTCACTGTATAGGGGGCGACCAGGCTGTTGGCATAGGCGATCTCGTCGGGGCTGACATCCCCGTAATAGCAGGCGATCTTGTAAATATTGTCTTGTGGGTTGGAGACGGTGTAAGTGGATGGATGGGCGTGCAGTGCCCGGGTACCCGGGAACAGATCGCCGGTCTGCGGGATGGTGAGGACAACCCCGGGCTGGAGCAACTGCCCGCTGGTCAAGTTATTGGCACTTGTCAATTCCGCCGGGTCGACATTAAAACGGCGGGCGATGCAGTAAGGATACTCGCCGGACTGCAAGGTGTAGCTGACAGGCCGCCCGGGAGTGGCGGTGGGGACCACGATGGGAGCGACCGTCGCCGGGGTTCCATAGACCCCGGTAGGCAGGACCCCATACAGGGTCAATGTCGGGAGGGGCTGGGGGGTCAGAGGATTGGGTGTACCGTTCTGAGGGGTGGGAGTCCCGAGCGGTGTAGTCATGGCCATGGCCGTCTGCGTGCCATATAACTGCACCAGGTTCATGCTGGTCGGCCCCGCCACATTTCCAAAGAGACTGGTCGGGGTTGCGGTGGTCAACGGCGCTGGGGCGGCCGATTTCACGCACCCGGTGAGAACCATCCCAACCACCAGCGTGAAGGCCATCCATCCGTATAATTTCTTAGACATTTCCTCCTCCTTAAAAAAGGACGCTTTCTCTTCGTATCATATCTAAGGTGATACTAGCACAACCTTTCTAAAGCGTCAAGCCGGGTTGACAGCCGGGTTTGAAAGGCTCGCGCCCTCTTCAGCCTGGCAGAGATACACGCTCGGAGTAAGGCCGGTCCGGAGGCCGTACTCAGCGGCCACCTCCCGGGAAAAATCCGGCGCCTGTTCTTCACGGACCAGGGCAAGCGCACATCCCCCGAAGCCGGCTCCGGTCATGCGCGCCCCGAGGCAGCCCGGCAGCTTTCGGGCGATCTCAACGATCGCGTTGAGGGCTGGGCTCGAAACCTCAAAATCATCCCGCAGGCTGGCATGGCTGGCGTCGAGAAGCTCACCCAACGCCTGGACATCCTCCCGCTGCATGGCCTGGACTGCCTGAAGCACGCGGCTATTTTCGCTGATGATGTGGCGGGCGCGGCGGCGGATCAGCGGATCGAGCAGCTGGGACCCAGCCTGGAAGGCTTCCGGGTCCACGTCTCGCAGGGCGCGCACCCCGAAGAAATGCGCGGCAGATTCGCACTGGAGGCGGCGCTCATTGTAGGCCGAATCGACCAGATCGCGCCGTGTCCCGGTGTCAAGCACGCAGACCGCCACCTGCGGGGGCAGAGGGATGTGCCGGTATTCGAGCGACCGGCAGTCGAGAAAAAGGGCGTGACCGCGGCGCGCTGCGGCGGAAACCATCTGGTCCATGATGCCGCATTGGACCCCGACCCACTGGTTTTCAGCTTTCTGCCCGAGCAGCGCCATCCGGGCTGGATCCCACTCCAGGTTGGAGGCCCCTGCGAAAGTCCGGGCCGAGGCCATCTCCAGGGCGGCCGAGGAGGAGAGCCCCGATCCGATGGGAACGTCGCCGGTCATCATGCCCTCCCAGCCGTGCAGTTCGAGGGCCTCCGTCAGCATGGCCCAGGCAACGCCCTTGATATATTCGGACCAGCCCGGAGTGCCCTTTTCCAGGGCATCCAGCGAAAATTCGGCGTCCTGGGAGAGATCGAGCGAATGGACCAACACCCGCCGGTCGGGGCGCGGCCGCATGGCGATCCATACGGCGCGGTCAATCGCCATGGGCAATACGAACCCTTCGTTGTAATCGGTATGCTCGCCGATTAAATTCACCCGTCCCGGCGCCCGGACCAGAAAAACCGGCGCCGCATGGAAATGAGCCTGGAAAGCTTCCTGTACCCTCAGGGCGAGCGTTGTCATTTTTCCAACCAGATGGTTACCGGGCCGTCGTTTTCTAGATCGACCAGCATGTGGGCGCCGAAGACCCCGGTCCGCGTAGGCACTCCCTGGGAGGCCAGCAGGGCTGCGAAGCGATCGACCAGCGGGGCTGCGACCTCCGGGGGGGCAGCCGCGGAAAAGGACGGGCGGCGTCCTTTGCTGGCATCGCCGTACAGG
>Ga0116137_1001991_pt1 | contig 12687 bp, 6 predicted proteins | sample June2015DPH_20_1_3_FD_88973 | JGI IMG/M metagenome (GOLD analysis project Ga0116137, IMG submission 88973) | Peatland microbial communities from SPRUCE experiment site at the Marcell Experimental Forest, Minnesota, USA - June2015DPH_20_100 | ecosystem: Environmental > Terrestrial > Soil >...
AAGGGCGGTGTGGGTCAACTTGCCAAGGCCCTGGCGAACGAATGGGCGGGGAAAGGCGTCAACGTCAACGCCATCGCGCCCGGCTATATCAGCACCGATAACACGGAGGCGCTGCGCAACGACCCGGAGCGCGCCTCGGCCATCTTGGCTCGAATCCCCGCCGGGCGCTGGGGCGAACCCGAGGACCTCAAGGGAGCCGTTGTATTCCTGGCCTCCTCTGCCTCGAATTACGTCCACGGTACCGTCCTCACGGTCGATGGCGGTTGGATGGCCAGGTAAGCCTTGGGAAACGGGCCGCTGATCTCACCGCGGGAAACCCCGGGCCCGCTCGTAGAGGAAAACGCTACAGCCTGTCATTCGTAGAGGAAAGCGCCACAGCCTGTCATTCCGAGCGAAGCGGAGCGGAGCGAAGAATCTCGCCCTGGACTTTTCCGCCGACCAACAGCAGGGCGCAATGCTGCCCCTGGCCGAGCCCTTACTGTGCCGTTATCGTAAGCGGCAGGACCGGGTGTCCCAGCGCGTAAGGACCCTCCGCGGTCACATTCACCTGGGTGCCGGACGCCGGAAGCGTCAGGGTCACGGTGGCGTTGCCGTTGCTGTCGGCCACGGCAATCTGCTGCATGGTCGAGCTGGTGGAGGTGACGGGATACACGCCCCCCGACAAAGAGCCCGCACTCACCGTGAACAAGACGGAAGCCCCGACAATAAGCGAAGTCGGGCACGGAGGGCTTCCGCAAGCTGGAGAGCCTATTGATGAACCCGGATTCAGGGTGACGGAAAGCGTGACTTGCGTGCCGCCGGTGCCCGTAGCCGGGGTGTTGTGGTTCGTCAGGGTGGCGGATGGATTCCCGATCACGATCCAGCCGTCCTTCGTCTGGGTGATGCCCGAACCGTCCACGCCCGTCACGGAGAATTGATAGAAGCCGGGCGTGGTTCCGGCGTTCACGGAGATGGCGCCGTTCTGACCGGCGATGACCGAGTTCTGGGTGATCGACATCGTCCCGCCAGCGGTGTAGCCGGTGTTGAAGGTAGCGCCGGTGAGCGTCACGGAGGTGCCAGAGAGAAGTGTCGGCGCGAGGGTGACGGTGCCGCCGGCGGGCGCCTGAATCGTGTCGGGATTCAAATCCCACTCGGCAGCGGGGGTGGCAGAGAGGGAGCCGGCGACCACGAGCAGGGTCGCCGAATACGGCGGGAACGTCTGCGTGCCGCTCCAAATCCCGCTGGCAGAAACCACGATGGAGCTCGGCGAAGCCTGCGACAGCGTGTACGCCGTGAAGGAGCCCGGGGCGAAATGATTGAGCGCAAAGGTCACTTGCGCCGCGTTCGCGGGGTCCTTGTTGATGACCATCAACTTCAGCGCGGTGCCCGACGGCGCAAGCGACGCGTACACGCTGAAAAGGTCCGGGTCGGCATTGTGGGTGGCGGAGATGGACATCGTCCCGAACGTGCTATGGTTGCCGTCGTAATTCCGGTACAGCTTCAGCGCCTGATAATTGGGATTGGTCGGGACGGGAGCGCCCCAGCGGGACGCCAGGTAAACGCGTTCGCGGCCGATGATGCCGTAAGCGTCGGCATCGGCCAGCGCGGTGGAAAAGTCGGATTCGCCGGCGAAACCGGCGCTCCATTCCGTAATGCTCAGCGGCGTGTTGGGATAGATCATGTTGAGCATGGCGCGCAGGCGCGGGATGCGGAAGGGGATGGTGCGCAAGGGTTGGGTCGAGGTGGTGTAGCTCTGGTTGACCGTACCCGACTCGCTGACGTAGGTGGGGTCCCAGTAGTCGCGATAGACTCGCAGCGAGAGCGCCTGCTCCGGCGCCAGCGTCCAACCAGAGGTGTTGGGCCCATCGGGATACGCGTGGACGTCAAACACGTCGAGCGAGCGCGTGTGGTCAATCTGGTCGCGCCAGTAGACCTCGTTCAGGAACCAGGGGAGTTGGTCGATGTTGCCGTGCACGCCTTTGTCGCTGCTGTTGGCGCCGTTCCAGTAGAACCACCAGCAGCAGCTTACCGGCCCTAGGCGAACGGCGGCCGGATCCCAGCTCTTGAGGTTGCCCGCTTCGGTGCGGAAGGTGTCGCGCAGCTCCTCGTAGCCGGTGGGACTCGGGTGGATATCATGGTGAGTGCCGCCCCAGATGTCCACTTCGTTGTCCATGTCGTAGAAGTGCAGCGCCGTGGACGAGGTGTTAAAAGCGCTGGCCAGTGCGGTGGCCCAGGTGTCGCGGTAAAGACTGCCGCTACAGGTGCCGATGGAGCTCGGGCACGGACTGCTGGAGGTGTCGAGCAGAGGCACGTACGCATCGCGAGGATTATTTCCCGTGACATTAGTCCTGCAATCGGGCTCCAGGCCATTACCCGCATCGGGGTTGTCCGGACGGGTCTTGCACTGCGAACCATATTTCGCCACCGAGTAGCTGTAGAGTTGGCCATTCGAGTTCGCACTGCCCGCGGCCGACACCCAGTCCAGCATGACCATGGTCATCAGAGGGTTGCTGCCAGCGCTGATCACGTCTTTAATGAATTGCCGCGAGTCGCTGTCGCCGACCTCGCTGAGCCCATAGTCGCTGAAGTACCAATCGTTGTCGGCATTGTAAGTGTAGGTCTGCCAGTTGTAGGTGGAGGTTGCGTTTCCGCCCCAACGCACCACCGTCATCCCACTGTCGGTCACGTGCGCGAGGTCCTGGGGATAGGCCCCGCCGTAAACGTAGGGGCTGATAGGGTGACGATCCACCAGAGTGTCCACACTGACTTGGACTTGGGTGACGGGCGCCATAGGAGTTGCGCTTGCCTCGCTCGAGTTGGCGCTCTCGCCCGCCGAGTTGACCGCCGAGACCACGTAGAAATAGGGCGTTCCGTTGGTGAGTCCCGTGTCCGTATAGTTCGTGGCCGTGGGTGCGCCAATCTGCGTGTACGGTCCGCCGCTGGTGGTGGAGCGCTTGACGTGATAGCTCGTCGCGCCCGAACTTGCGTTCCACGTGAGGCTCACCTGGGCGTTGCCCGCGGAAGCGGTAAGCCCCGTCGGCGCGGCCGGAGGTGCGTTCGGCGTGGCGCTGACTTCTGCGGAGTTGGCGCTCTCGCCCGCCGAGTTCACCGCCGAGACCACGAAGTAATAGGTCGTTCCGTTGGTGAGTCCCGTGTCAGTATAGTCCGTGGCCGTGGGTGTGCCAATCTGCGTGTACGGTCCACCGCTGGTGGTGGAGCGCTTGACGTAGTAGCTCGTTGCGCCCGAACTTGCGTTCCACGCGAGGCTCACCTGAGCATTCCCTGCCGTGGCTGTCAGTCCGGTGGGCGCGGGTGGTACAGTAACCCCACCGCCGCCGCCGCCCCCGCCCCCATTGCCACCGCCACCGCAGCTTGCCCCCAGAAGAAGCACGGCCACCAGGAAGGACATGCAGAAAACTTTCGTTCGAGTCAGGAAAGGCATCTCAGAAGCCTCCGTTTTTCAGTCTCCAGAACTCGTGATTATACGCCGGTTTGCCTCCAACCGCGTGAGGTCGAGCAAGCGAGGTCGAGCAAGGATGCACGACCTAAGGCTGATCTGATACGCACCGTCCGTCATTCGTAGAGGATAACCCCGCGTGTGTCATTCTGAGCGGAGCGCAGCGTAGCGAACCCGCCGCGGCGGGTCGCCCTGGACTTTCCCGCCGACCAACAGCAGGCCGAGATGCCGCCCCCGGCCGAGCCCTGAAGGTTCGCGAGCTCGCGGACGTTTGGATGAGTGATAAGAGTTGACACCGCCAGAGTACTGGATGTAAAACGGGGCAGGTTCGGAGACTCGCTTGACGGGGCATCCGCCGGGGAAGGCGCCCCGCCAGAACCGCGAGATTTGGGCGGGTGGGGAGGGTAACATGAAGGCTTTGGGGTGCAAGGCGGCAGTTTGGATAGGGCTGAGCGTGTTGCTGTCGGCTTGCGGTGGGGGTGGCGGTGGCGGCGGAACGCCCCCTCCGGGGATCGCCTCGGTGACGGTGACGCCAAATACCGCCACCATTGGGACCGAGCAGCAGTTCACGGCCACGGTGGCGGGAACGGGCAGCTTCGCCACCACGGTGACCTGGTCGGTGACGGGGCCTTCCACCTGGACAGGCAGCATCGGCTCCATCAGCAGCAACGGGCTTTATGAGACACCCTACCCGGCTCCGGCTACTGTAACGGTTACGGCCACCAGCACTCAGGACACGAGCAAGAGCGGCAGCGCGACGGTAACGCTCCAGCCTCCGGCGACGGCAGCCGGCCCGGCGCTGACGGTGGACGTCGGTAACCAGACCCATGCCATCAGTCCTTACGTCTATGGCATGAACGCCTACGCGTTTGTCAATTCCGTGGACGCGCCTGGCAACCCCACCGTTCTTCGCTGGGGCGGGGACAGCACCTCCCGCTACAATTATGTGAATGGCAACACCAACTCCGCCAACGACTACTACTTCGAAAACCAGTCCAACGTCTACGGCATGCCCCCCACAGGCGAATTCAACGACTTGGTAACTCTCGATCAATCCATCGGGGCCATGACCCTGGGTACGGTGCCCGTGCTGGGCTGGGTGGCGAACAACACCGCCACGGCCTGTAGCTTCCCGACGTCGACGTACCCCAATCAGCAAGAAGTGTCCCCCGACGGCCGCGGCTGCGGCAATGGCGTATACCCCGAGGGGGTCAGTAGCTGTACGAACTCCGCGGGATGCAACATAACGGGCAACGATCCCGCCGTCACCAGCATCGCGGAGGGCCCCGCGTGGGCTGGCCAATGGGTGATTTCTCTCGTACAGACGTTCGGTACGGCGGCGGATGGCGGCGTTGCCATCTACGACCTGGACAATGAACCCGACTGGTGGGACGCGACACAACGCGACGTGCATCCGCTGCCCTTCACCTACGACGAGTTGACGAACAACGACATTGCCACGGCATTGGCCGTCAAGACTGCCGATCCCACCGCCGAGGTCGCCGGTCCGGTGATCTCCTTTTGGTGGGATTTCTTCTACTCGAAGAAGGACGTCGAGAACGGCTGGAGCAGCGGCCCCTGTTATGAGCCTTGGAGCGGTCCCGTCGATCGGGAGGCGCACGGAGGCACCGCACTCATCGAGTACTATCTCCAGCAGTTCGCAGCCTACGCCGCCGCGAACAACACCCCCCGCCTGCTGGATTACCTGGATCTGCACCTCTATTTTGGGGCTGTGTATAAGGGCTCGGGCGTCGGCCTCGCGACCGCGGGAGACACAGGAGAGCAGCAGGCGCGGCTCGACTCGACGCGCGTCTTCTGGGACCCGACGTATACCGATCCCAATTACCCGCAACCGAACTACGGCGGCGACCCGAACAACTGCTCGCCCCCGTTGCAGGCTCCGCAAATGATCCCGACGATGCAGAAGTGGGTTGCCAACAACTATCCCGGCACCAAGACGGCCACCTCTGAGTACAACTGGGGCGGGCAGGAGCACATCAACGGCGCACTGGCGCAGGCGGATATTCTCGGCATCTTCGGACAATACGGCCTCGACCTGGCGACTCTCTGGGGTCCTCCGGACGCATCGCAGGTCCCCGGCCTGATGGCCTTCGAGATCTATCGCAATTACGACGGGAATGGCTCGCAGTTCGGGAACACAGCTCTAGCTTCGACCAGCGCCAATCAAGGCTTGCTCTCGGTGTACGGCGCGCTGCGGTCCACAGACCAGGCAGTGACCGTGGTGGTGATCAACAAGACTTACGGCGACCTGACCGCGACCCTCTCGCTGAACAACCTGTCGTCGGCGAGCACCACGGCGCAGGTTTTCCTCTATAGCTACCCTACTAACCTGGCCGCAATCGTGGCGCAATCCCCCCTGACGGTGACGCCACCCTCCGGGGGCGGAACGACAAGCACAATCAGCACCACTTTCCCCGCCCAGTCGATCACCTTGTTGGTGGTGCCGCAGTAATATGCGCCTCTCGCGGCGCCCGTCCGACGAAGCTTTGGCCTTTTCATTCCCTATTCCCTATTCCCTATTCCCTGTTCCCTGTTCCCCATTCCCCATTCCCTATTCCCCGTTCCCTATTCCCTGTTCCCTGTTCCCTATTCCCTATCCGACAGAAGTTATCAGTCGTCAGGTCTCAGCTAGCGGTAAGAAAGACGAACACCAACCGCGCGCAAGCGTCCTTCAAATGAGCCAATGAGTAGGTGAATCAATGACTCAATCCGGTGGGCCGCTTCTTCGCTCCCCCTGGACGTGCCGCACATCGCAGCGCGTCATGCACACGGCGGCGCGCTCGCCGATGGCGCGGAAGTCTATCGGCAGCGGGCCCGCATCAGTTACTAGAATCGCACGGCTAACGCCTCAGTCATTTTGTCAACGATAAAAACTCGTTGACCAGTGCACTCCTCCGTGGTAAATTCGTGCCCGAACGAAACCCCAGAACTACATAGACATGAAGGCCCGCATGTATGCACGCAGGCTTCTTCGCTTGAAGCTCGCCGCCCGCTTGAGCGCACCGACATCCCTCGCTATCAGTATTACGGCCGTCTCACCCGCGCCGCCTCCGAGGCGGAGCGGCTGGACCTCTCACCAACGACAGCCTCACCAGGGCGGTCGAGACGAATTCCGCGGCCTCAGACATATACACCGGGATGAGTTCATCGAAGTGCAAACGCGGCTCGACAGCCGACACGCTGATCAAGGTGAAGCAGGCCGCCGTCAGGGACGTCGTCCTCTGAGTTGTGGCCAAAAGCACATGTGCCGGAACTCGGGATTTTGCAGTTTCGCATGATGCACGTGATCGATTCTTTGTGCCAAAGAAGGTCATCTTTCAGGTTAAGCAGAAGTTCCAAAGGCTGAGCGGCTCTAACTGCCGCGCCCGAACCTAACGCAAGTGGTGTTAATCACATTCCAAGGAGGTCATGCTTATGGCATCGCCAGCCCTTAGCGCAACCGGTCCGAACGTCTATTGCTCCAAATGCGGGGCCGAACTGGCTTCTGGAGCAAGATTCTGTCCCAAATGCGGTGCGTCCGCCTCTCCGCCACCGCCAACCTCCAGCGTACGCGCGCCCACTACTTCCCGAGTCAGCACGTCTGCTAGCGATGAAATTGGTGTTTTGGAACAAAGCGTTGCGAGAAACCCTAACGACGAAAGCTACAAGAAGCTCCTCGCCGTTGCCCTACATGACGACGCCATGAAGGACTGGTGGGAGGACCCGAAGGACAAATCCCTTCTTTGCGTTTCATACGAGGGTATAACCCACGCACGCAAGCAACTGAAACGGGCTGCTGAATTACAGTTCAACGACCCGGAACTGCGCAGGCAAATCGACAAGAGCTTGCGTCTTGTGGATTCCATGGAAAAAAGGAAGTTTGTTGGGTCGTGGTTAATGGTCGTTGTCCTCGGTATTTTTTACATCATCCCTGGTGTCATCTGGTGGTGGGTAAATCGTAGGCTGGGATATCTGATTAACAAGGACTACATGATGCACGTCAAGACCGGTAAGCACACAGGCGCTGCAGCAAAGATGGGTGGCTTGCAGGGAAAGATTTACGATTTCTTCGAAAAGATAGGCGGAGAGTGGGGTTGGTTGATGGGTCTAGTCTTTATGCTCACGATCGGCGTCATACTGAGCCCCATCTTTATGATCCTTGCCTACAAAGAGAATTATCTGGACGTTAAGAAGGCAACCACATAGGAGGGAACTATGGCTGTGCCCAGCTTAGGCCAGGAGTGCCCCAAATGCGGCACGGAGGCCAATACCCTTGACCGGTTCTGTGCGCGCTGCGGCAGCGATTTGCATGTCTCCAAGTGCACCAAGTGCGGTCACCCATTGCAGCGGGACGCGAATTTCTGTGAAGGATGTGGCGCCCCAGTATTACCGCCCGGCAAGAAACCGGAGGCGACTGCTGTTGATAACGTGATTGCTGCCCTCGACATGGCCTTAAGAGAAGGCGATCCCAAGCGAGCCCTCCAAGCCTCGATGGACTGCCTAAATAAGCAACCGAGCGCGGAACAGGCTGCGGTTGCTTCGGTGGTCACGATGTCATCATACGCGCGACTCGGAAATTTCAATGAGGCACAAGCGCATTTGATCAAAGCTCGCGGATTTTATGCCGACCATCTTGCTCTACCCGATCATCAGCGCGCAGAATACATTCAAGGAGGGCACCTCATCGGTGATCTTCAGGCCGCCGGCAGTCGCGACCTGCAGGAAAATCCGTGGTTGTATTTTATTCTCGGCCACGCTTACGGCCCCATGCTTCCTGAGGCGTATAGGGGAGACACGGAGGCTGAAAAGCGGATCACGGCGCTTCGCCATTGGGCTGATTTCATTAAGGACAATCATGAGGAAATGTTCGGAGCGCTAGCTTACCTGTATTTCAGCAACTGCCAATACTCTGAGGCGGCGAAGCCCCTGGAAAAGATTCTGTTGATGGCGAGGAAATACGAGTCAGTCGATCCGATTCGCATCGAGGTGCTTTGGCCTCGCGTGGTCTTAGGAGACTGCTATTGGTCAGACGGACAGCATCACAAGGCCGCCGCATGTTGGCGGGGTGCGCATTCATTTGACGTTTGCGTCCAATTCGAGCCAGACCTTGACAGCTGGAGCCAGTTCGCACTCCCCTGGATCGAAAAGGCCAAGTCCAGGCTTGCAGAACACAGTATTTCGGTCCCCGCCCCGGAAGTCTCACGCCAAGCTTCAGAGCACCTGAAGAAAGCGGTGGAGCACCTATTGGAAGCTGAAGCGTTCGAGGCTGGGGGGGTGGACTTGGAAGAGCTTTCGGCTTTGATTCGGCGAGCTGGCAGAAGATACACGGGGCCAATCGACCGCGCTGCCTCGGAACTCGAGATCGTGGAGCGGGCCGATGAATTCACGTGGGCCAAGGTACCTATTAAGGATTCGGCGTCCTGGTTCCGCTATGAAAGCGCAAACGCCGCCCTCTTCCACAAAATAGCGCTGGTGCACATTGCCAATCAAAAACTCGCGCTCGCAATCGCGAGCTTCAAACAGGCGATGGATGTCTGGCCTACTCTGCTCTACGGTGGACTGATAGGTGGACTGCAGGCGACATGCGGCTTAGTTGCCGACGCCAAGGCGACATACGAAATGTGCATCGATCGCATCGAAGAACTTGGCGCTACTGAATCCTCGGACGGTCGCGAGGATTTCTTACGGGAATTGAGGCAGGCGCTCAGAGAATTGCCGCGTTGACCTCGAGTTTCTACCCCGCAAACAATCTCACTAGCGGAGGTAGCAATGGTTTTTCATTGCGCGCTGGGTGGAAAACCACGGAGATCGATTCAAAGTAGCAAAATCGTGTGGACTACATCCATTCATAGGAGGGACGAAAATGGCCGACAAAGTCCAATGCGTTCCCGGTGGGCACCAAATTTCGATCGAGGAGGCATACTGGTGCAATCAATGCGGACAGTACCTCTGTTATAAGCACGCCCGGACGAGCTACACGGTCAACACTGTGAAGTGCCCTAAGGGTCACGAAGTGAGCAAGGCCAGATGAGACCCATCGAGATCAACACGGCGCTACACATGTAACAGGATGACGTTTCCCTAAGGACAGTAAGCGGCTGACTGAACAAACCGGGGCATCACTTGGTCGGACCGAGGGGAATCCGAATACCGTACCGTGCAGCAGGTAGAGTCTCGTTTTTCAGAGACTCTGCGGCTTTCCCCTCAAATTCGTGTCCCTTGATCATCCGACGGCAGTACGCGATCGACGGCCAGAGTGGGATTCGGCCTAGAGGTTGCGTTCAGGCCTCCCGTGTAATCATACAAGTTCGAGCACTGCCGCTTCTCGGCGCGAATGACCCCTGAGGCGGGCCCGTCTCCCTCCCTCGCATGGCCGAAACGGACCCTGTGTCTCTTGACAGGCGGCAGAAGATAGGCTAGAACTGTAAGTTGAGGCGCTTTGGAGTGCGGCCCGCCGTGGCGGGCCGCACTCCAAAGCAATAAAGGATTCTTTAAAATTGAACGAACAATGCGGGGATGTCTATGAAAACAAAGGATCGGCTTTCCACGCGCGGTCACAAAGCGGGAATGTTATAGAAAACAAAGGGACTTACGCGCCGGAAGCGGGAATGTTGTTGAAAAGAAAGGCAGGATTCAGGATTCAGGATTCGGGATTCAGGCGCGCAGCGCAGGTCCCGCGCTCCGGACCTGCGGCTCTTCAAAGGCACGTTCCAGGTGTCAGGGGCTGAACTAGGTTTCAGGTTTCAGGTTCCAGGTGTCAGGGGCTAAAACAGGATTCAGGATTCAGGAATCAGGAGGAGAAGAGCGGGTGCCGGGTGTCAGGTTTCAGGTGTCAGCCTTCTGCTTTCTACGTTCCGCCGACTGTCTTGGCAGGTGGGGAAGAGCGCCGGGGATTGCGCCCATTAGCGCTAACCTAATTGTGAGGCCGGCTCCAAAGCCCGCTTGGGCGGGCGTCATCATCCTGTGAACAATCAAATACCCTCACCACAAAGGCACAAAGACACAAAGAAGAGACCCTTTCTATTCGATTCTCTGCCCCTCTGTGTCTCCGTGGTGAGAAGGGGAATTCATTCACAGCTTCCTGTGCCGTGGGCCATCCCGCTTTGCGGGACCACTAATGTGGCTCAGCCCCTGCCAAGCGCGCTTATTACGGCACCGCGAGGTTAGCTGGCCGGCAAACAACAACCCAGAGTCGGAGTCAACCGTGCTAGCATGGCAACGCCGGCCTTTTGCGCGGGCATCGAAGGTACTAGGAGACAGGGCATCAGGCCCTGGGGAGGGGCTATGAGAAGTTGCTCAGTTCGATGGGGAGTGGGTGTTCTGGCAGCAGGACTCATGAGCGTGCTTCCTACGCTCGGCGCTGGGGGACCGGGCCCCACACCTACGAACACGGTGCAGGTCACCGTGACCGTCCGCACCCGCAAGCCCGGGGCCATTCCCGTCGTCACCCCTGACGACGTCAGGGTTTACGAAGACAACAAGAGCCGGCCGGTGGTCTCGTGGGTTCCCGCAACAGCGCAGTCGGGCCCGCTGGACTTGACCATCCTCGTGGACAATTCGATCGGGGATAATGTGAGCTTGCAGTTTAACGATCTGGCGGATTTCTTCCAAACCTTGCCCGCCGGCACACGGGTACAGGTTGTCTACGCTTCCCACGGGGGAAATAGAGTAGTTCAGGACTTCACCAGCGACTACCGGCTGGCAGCGAAAGCCCTGCGCCTTCCCGTGGGCTCGGCGATGGCTGGAGGCAGCATCTACGAATCGGTGGCGGACCTGCTCAAGAATTGGCCCCGGGACGGCAATCGCCGCGGGCTATTGCTGATCAGCGATGGCATCGATGTCAATCAGGGATTCGAACAGTCGCAGCCCGCCCTGAACTCGGAGTTGCAGCATGCGATCGACTTGGCACAAAGCGCCAACGTTCCCATCTACACGATTTTTGCTCGAGGGGCTCGCTCTCTAGAGAGGGATGAGTCCCTTTTCATTAACGGGCAAGGCTGCTTGTCGCGTTTGGCCTCTGAAACGGGGGGGCAATCCTACTTCCAGGGAACGCGCACACCAGTGGCTTTCGCGCCTTTTTTGAACCAATTTGCGAACGACCTGGGCCACCAGTATGTGCTAACCTTCCAACCGTTACCAGCCTCCAAGGCGGGCTACCACCAACTGCGCGTTACCACCGAAATCCCTGGCGTCCACCTGTCCGCGCCCGCTCGCGTTTTCGTTCCGCACGCCGGGTAGCAGACGCGAGTACGGTGTAGCCAGTTCCGGCAAGGGCGAGAGCGAGTTCACAAGTCAGCGAGGCTACGCAAAAGAGGTTTGTTTTCAATAAAGACAAGTCTCCGCCGGGGTTAGTTCTAAACACCCGAAAACGAGCGCGGCGCTCACAATAGAGCGCAGAGTCTGGTGGATCGCGCCGCACAGGCAAAAAAATGGGGAAAGTCCTCCTCATTTTGGCCCTTGACACGCGCCTGGAAATGTGGTAGCCTACCGAAGTTGACGTATGCCGGACGCACCACGACACCGTTTGCAAGGGGTTCTAAATCGGCCTCCCGGCTGCGGAAGATGGGCGGAAAAGGCAAAAAAGATACTAAATAGAGGGAACGAACCTAAGGATTTATTGGAAACACAGCACTTAGCTGTTTTTGGAGCAAAAAACGAACCCAAAACGAACTCGATTTTGAGTGCAAAAAGCGCCAATCGAACCCAAAAATATGGCCAAAAATCGACGAGTTGTGGGGCGGAAGAGCAGGTTCCAAGTGCCAGGTTCCAGATGTCAGGTGCCAAACCAGGATTCAGGATTCAGGGTCGGAAGGGCAGGTTCCAGGTGTGAGGTGTCAGGTGTCAGGTGTCAGGTGTCGGGGGCTGAACTAGGTGTCAGGTTTCAGGTTTCAGGTGTCAGGGGCTGAACTAGGTTTCGGGATTCAGGAGTCAGATGCCGCGATTGGTTCGCGGCCAGTCGATTCGCCAGCGCGCGCCTCGCACTTCGACCCAGAATAACCCCTTCATGGGGGTTCCGCGCGCGTGGTGGTAAAGCGCGGCAGTGCGCGCGAAGAAGCCACGCGTGTGCGGGGAGTCGCGAAACCCGAAGCGCTGAGAGTCGAGGTGGTGGCAGAACTCGTGGCAGAGGGTGCTGAGAAACGTGCCGAAGGAAGTGACTTGCTTGCGGACCGCCGTGCGCATCCAGACGCGGATCAGCGTCTTTTCCGGAGCGTAGTCCCCAAAAAGCTCGGTGGCCCAGCGGCCCTCGCGGA
>Ga0116137_1001993_pt1 | contig 12681 bp, 8 predicted proteins | sample June2015DPH_20_1_3_FD_88973 | JGI IMG/M metagenome (GOLD analysis project Ga0116137, IMG submission 88973) | Peatland microbial communities from SPRUCE experiment site at the Marcell Experimental Forest, Minnesota, USA - June2015DPH_20_100 | ecosystem: Environmental > Terrestrial > Soil >...
TGGGCGAGACTCATGACGTCACCGGACACGTGCAGAACGTGTTTCTGGTAATGGTAAGGCGCATGGGCCTGCGGCCCCGGCCCGTAGACCTGGTCAGTCAGCAGTGTAAGGTCGGGCCGGACCGCACCTTCACGGAGTAATTCCTGGAGCGCCTTTACCACGAACCAATTGTTTGTCCGGTGGTCCACGTGGCGCTCGTCAGGGTGTCCCGTGTAAATGACCTCGGGATGAAATTCGCGGATGAATCGCGCGGCTGCTTCGACTACGGCACGACGCGCAAAGGGGAGATTCGGCTGAGCGACATCCTCGTAAGGCGCATGCTCGCTGGCGAGCAGGACGGAAAGGTAAGGGTTCGAGGCCTCCACGTGGTCATACCAGATCTGGCCCGAGCCACCGTCGGGCAGGCCGAGGAAATAAATGTTCTCGCGAGGCACGCCAAGGTGACCCAGCGACCGCCGCGCCTCTTCCATGCGCAGGGCGCCAAAGTTCAGGGCCTCGGCAGGTGCGCAGGAATGCTCGTAGTATCGGTCACACGAGCCGGCATCGCCACTGGTGAAATACACGATGTGAACGGGGATGTGATTCTCCACCGCAGCACGGATGATTCCGGCGTGCGCTCCTTCATCGTCCGGGTGGGCGGCAAAAATCAAGATGGAATGTGGCAAGGGGTTTGCCGCCAGTTCAAGAACTCCCGTTGCCATGGTCTCACCCGACGTGTCGCTTACATCCACCTGCGCCCGGAAAATCCCGTTTTGACCTGCCGGAAGCGCGAACTTGGTCTCCTCAGCAAGCCTCGAGGCTCCTGGGTCGAGGTTGACTCCTGCGGCTACTTGCTTGGTGGCGACTTCGCGGCGTTCGGGGTCGAACAAGCGGGCACGAATAGTGACTCCACGCCAGGGTTGGTCCGTGGGATTGCGCACCGAGAACCGCAACGTCGCCTCGCTGCCCGACACAAACATCGTGTGCTCGCGCTCGAATTGAATGGCGGCAGAATCGAGGTTGAGAGGATAAAAGTGCCGATAACTGGTAACGTTGACGGCGTCCAGGTTCGGATAAACATATTGCAGGGGATATGGTTTCGGCTCGGTGACCCCGGCCGGCTGAATGAAGACTTCGGAACTAAACGCGATGTCGTAGATGTTTTTTCTGTCCTTATCCCATACCACCACGGCGTACTGTTGGACCGAAGGTTGCTTGACTGATTTGGCAACGGCAGCCTTCGCGGATTGGAGGTCCTGTTCGCCTCCCGCTGGCAAAGAAAGCGCCTCCCCAATCGTTACCACGTGAACCTCGGCGCGCTCCGAGGTTTGTGCAGTCCAGGGCCAGTAGCGGTCGGAAAACTCGACCCGCAGATCGCCAATCGTGTGGCCTGTAAGGTTCCTCAGCTCAACCTTGCACGCGACCGCATCTCCCGGAGTGTAAAAGGTTCGGTCAAGCTGGATTCTTTCAATCTTCACCAGCTTCCGATAAACGGAAAAAGTGGTGTGGGGGGCCCACTGGGCGTTCAAAACGGATTGTGAACCGCTCAAAGCAACTATCACCTCGTAACGCCCGGTTCTTGCATCTTCGGGAATTTTCCACAGTGTATGATAGTCCGTCGCCGATTCCTTCGCGCCGAGGGTCACGCTTCGGGCTATCTCTACGTTTTTTCCTAGCAAATACTTCTCTTCTCCTGCGTAGAAAATGTTGGCGGAGATGTCAAAAGGAGCTGAGCCGTAGTGTCCAGAAGGAGGGAGGATAATCTTCAGACGGACTTCCGAGCCGACGTTGTAACTCACATTGTCGGTGACCGCCTTGAGCGTGTCTTGCGGCCAGGCCTCAATGGCCGTGAGCGCAATTCCCACCGCCAGTACGAACGCCCGAAATACGGACTGCGCTGAGATTGTGCCTGCCCAAATCCGCCTCATGCAGGGTCGCCTGCGCATAATCACCCCCAGGAAGGTCCACCGGGGATTATAAATGGCAATTAGTAAACAGTCGAGGAGTCGAGAAGTCGAGGGTCGAGGAGTCAAGAAGTTGAGGAGTCAAGAAGTCTTCAGCCCTCCGCTCATTCGCAGCGCAAACAGACGCTCCCGCGAAAGCAGGGGTGAGAACATCGTATCTTGGCGCCGCATCGTAGGGTGCCGCAGGCGGGCTGCTGGGAGCGAAGCAAGCGGGATTCGGTTGACAACCCGACCGCGCGCCATTATCCTTCTCAGCGACTCTGAGGGGCGCGGCCATTTTCGCAAGACTGCGCGGCTGCGCTTCGACACCCATGGGGAGGGAAAGATGAACTTTTCTGGAAAGCGCATATTACCTGTTCTCATCACCTGCATCGCCCTTATCGCCTCCGCCGCTACGGCGCAGGACGTTGCGAACCTGCCTTATATGAATCCCAGCCTGACGCCCGAGCAGCGCGCGGCTGACTTGGTACACCGAATGACGCTTGAGGAGAAGGCCTCGCAGCTTGTGAACCAGGCGCGCGCGATTCCGCGGCTCAAGGTTCCGGAGTACGACTGGTGGAGCGAGGCACTGCATGGTGTCGCCGTTGATGGCACGACGGAATTTCCTGGGCCCATCGGTCTTGCCGCCACCTTCGACGTGCCGGGCAATCACGAGATGGCCACGGACATCGGAATCGAAGGGCGCATTGTGCACGCCCAGTCTACGCACGACGGCAACTCGAGTATCTTCCACGGCCTCGACTTCTGGGCCCCCAACGTCAATATCTTCCGCGATCCGCGCTGGGGGCGTGGCCAGGAGACCTACGGCGAGGACCCCTTCCTGAGTGCACGCATGGCGGTCGCCTTTGTCACAGGGATGCAGGGCGATGATCCCCACTACTACCGCACGATCTCCACGCCCAAGCACTACGCCGTGCACAGCGGGCCCGAGCCTACCCGCCACTTCGCCGACGTTGACGTCAGCAAGCACGACATGGAAGACACGTACCTGCCGGCGTTTCGCGCCGCCGTCGCCGAAGGCAAAGCCGGCTCGGTCATGTGCTCTTACAACGCCGTCAATGGTCAGCCGGCCTGCGCCAATGAGTTCCTGCTGCAGGATCAGCTACGCGCAAAGTGGGGCTTCCAAGGGTATGTGGTCTCCGACTGTGACGCTGTCCGTAACATCTTCAACGGCCATCATTACCGCCCCACACAGCCCCAGTCCTCCGCCATCTCGGTCGAGCGTGGCATGGATAATGAATGCATCGACTTTGCCAAGGTGAAGGACGACCACGATTACAGGCCGTACATCGAAGCTGTCCAACAGGGCTATCTCAGTGAGAGTGCTATGGACACGGCGCTTATCCGCCTCTTCACGGCGCGGATCAAGCTGGGCATGTTTGACCCGCCGGAGATGGTCCCCTATACGAAGATCGATGAGAAGGAACTCGACAGCCCCGAACACCGCGCGCTGGCCCGCAAGCTCGCCAATGAGTCCATGGTGCTGCTGAAGAACGATGGCACTCTGCCACTCAAATCAGAAATCACAAAGATCGCAGTGGTGGGCCCGCTGGCTGATCAGACGAGGGTCCCGCTCGGAAACTACACCGGAACGCCGACGCATACCGTCTCCATGCTGGAGGGCCTCAAAGCTGAATTCCCGAAAGCGAAGATCACGTTCGTTCCGGGAACCCAATTCCTGCGCAACGACGGAAATCCTGTGCCGGACAATCTGCTGGCGACGGCCGATGGCAAACCCGGTCTCACGGCGGAGTACAGCAACTGGGAGGGAATACAACCGGGTCCCGGTGCGAGGCCGGTACCGATCATGAGCCGGGCTGAGCCGAATATCGACCTTAGCGAAAGCAATCTGCCAGCAGAGGTCGCGGGGAAAAAGTTGGTTGGCGTGCAGTGGACGGGATTCCTGACGCCGCCGGATTCGGGCGACTACCTCATCGGCATACGCGCCGATGGCTTTGTCATGGTGATGGTTGACGGCAGACCGGTCGCGATGGAGTACAGAACCCACGGGGTCGAAGCGAAAGTCGGGTACGTGCATCTGGACAAGGGGCAGACAGTGGCGCTGAGGGTCGTCTACGGAAATATGGGCGGAGGCAAGCCTCGCGCGCAGTTGATTTGGGCGAGGGTGAACAATGCCCCTTCGCCCGAAGCTGTTACGGCGGCGAGGAATGCCGATGTTGTGGTTGCCGTCGTCGGGATTACCAGCGAACTCGAAAGCGAAGAGATGCCGGTGAACGAACCCGGTTTTATCGGCGGAGATCGCACCAGCATCGATCTGCCCGAGCCGGAAGAAGCTCTCATCGAAGCCGTTGCGGCGGCCGGCAAACCCCTGGTCATTGTCCTGATGAATGGCAGCGCGCTGGCCGTGAACTGGGCCAGTGAACACGCCAATGCGATTCTCGAAGCGTGGTATTCCGGCGAGGAAGGCGGCGCGGCGATCGCTGAAACGCTGAGCGGGAAGAATAATCCTGCGGGCCGTTCGCCGGTCACTTTCTATAAGGACATCAGCCAGGTGCCTAATTTTGAGAACTACTCGATGGAAGGCCGTACCTACCGCTACTTCCACGGAAAGCCACTTTATCCTTTCGGCTACGGCCTGAGTTACACGACCTTCAGTTACAGCGGCCTCAGCCTCCCGCAGACAAAGGTGAACGCGGGAGATCCGGTCGGAGCGGATGTGACGGTGACCAATACAGGAAAGGTGGCGGCAGACGAAGTCGTGCAGCTTTATCTGAAATTCCCGCCGGTGCAAGGTGCGCCGCTAATAGCTCTCCGTGGGTTCCAGCGCATTCACCTCGATCCCGGCGCAAGTCAGAAGGTTCATTTTGAGCTGAAGAACCGAGACCTGGGCATGGTGACGGAGGATGGCAGCCCTATCGTCGCAGGCGGTGATTACACCATCAGCCTCGGCGGCGGTCAGCCTGATACCGGAGCGCCGGGGGTCACCGGACACTTCCGCGTTGAAGGCCAGATTGCCTTGCCGGAATAGCGGGTGTCCGGGTCTGGGAAGGAAGGAACCTTCGGCCTCCCAGCGGAACATAATTCTCATTCGATGATGGAGTCTCAATGCCTCGAACTCCTCGGCTGGGTGGTGTGCCGATCGGCTATTCGATTTGCCTTATTGCGCTCCTGCTCTCCGGCTACGGCTTCTGGTCAATAGTGGCCGCAGCGGCCGCATCACCCCGCTGGCAACCGACTTCAGAATTCGAGAATCCGGTTTTGTGGGAAGATCTTGCGGACGTCGATATCTTTCGCGTCGGCGATGTTTTTTACTACTCCGCGTCCAATATGCACTACTCGCCAGGCGCGCCTATTCTCCGTTCTTACGACCTCGTCGATTGGGAATATGTCGGGCACTCCGTGCCCACGCTAGACTTCTCGCCCGCCTACGATATGAACGGAGGCAGCGCGTACGTCAAGGGTACCTGGGCCTCTTTCCTCGGATACCGCAAGAGCAACAAGACGTTCTATTGGGGAGGTTGCATCGAGTTCTCCAAGACCTACATCTACACGGCGCCTGCCGTTGAGGGGCCCTGGCAGAGGAAGGCGGTCCTCAACAAGTGCTATTACGACGCCGGGCTGCTCGTTGACGAGGACGACACCATGTACGTGGCATATGGCAACACGACGCTCAGTGTCGCTCAACTCTCGCCCGATGCTACGAGCGAGGTCAAAAGCCAGAAGGTGTTCACAGCTCCCGGCAACATGGGGATGCTCGAGGGATCGCGTTTCTACAAGGTGAATGGCAACTACTACATTTTCACCGACCATCCGCCGGATGCTGAGTACGTCCTGAAATCGACGAACGGGCCTTTCGGGCCTTACACGCTGCGGCCGCTCGTGGTCGAGGCAACGAGCCCTGTCACAGGCGCAGGCTCACCGCATCAGGGTGGAATCGTGCAAACGCAGCGCGGCGACTGGTACTACATGGCATTCATTGATGTCTATCCCGGCGGCCGAATTCCAGTGCTGGCTGCCTTGAAATGGGACGCCGACGGCTGGCCGGTCCTGCGGATCACCGGCAATGCCTGGGGCGTCTCCTATCCGTATCCCCTTCCGCCGCACCCCCTGAAACCGCTCGCCGGCGTTGACAACTTCCGGGGCACGACACTCGGCCCTGAGTGGGAGTGGAATCATAATCCGGACGACTCAAAGTGGTCCGTCAACAACGGGCTCAGGCTGAAGACAGCCACGGTTACCGATGATCTATACCGGGCCAGGAACACCCTCACGCACCGCATCCTGGGGCCCGAGTCAACCGCCATCATCGCGCTCGATTATTCCGCCATGAAGGACGGCGACCGGGCGGGCCTTGCAATGCTCAGGAACTCTTCCGCATGGGTCGGGATCAAACGAGATAACGGATCATTCAAAGTCGTGATGGAAGACAATCTCACGATGGGCAGCAAGTGGCAGACCACCAGCGCGGGGACTGAAGTCGCGAGTGACCCGGTTTCGGGCGGCCGCATCTCGCTGCGTGTCTCCGCGGACATTCACCCCGGAGCAGGTCGAACGGCAAAGTTTTCCTATAGCACCGACGGCCACACCTTCAAGCCGATCGGCACGCCGTTCGTGCTCGACAACCACTGGCAGTTCTTTATGGGATACCGCTACGCAATCTTCAATTACGCCACGCGATCCCTCGGCGGCGAGGTGAACGTCTCCTCGTTCACTATGACGACTTCCTGAAAGCGCCGCACGAGGAAACGCTCACTCGCAGTTTTTCGTCGCACACAGATTCTTGCTGAAGAACGGGAGTACGTCGTTCTGAAACCGATCCGCGACGGCGCTGGTGTGCGTACTGTGATAAATCTCAAAGCTGTTGGCTATGCCAAAGTTATCGAGGATATCGTGCAGCTTGCCTCCATCGAATCGTAACCCGTCCTGGTCGCCCGCATCCATGGCGATGGCGTGATACTGGCGCAAATTGCCGATGTATTGGTCCACGAACGCCAGAGGCGCATTGGCCGCCCATTTGGCAATCACATCGCGTGGCTGGGCAACTTCCGGCGACTGGTCGTGCGCTGTCACCGCTCGCTCACCATCTACCAGGCGTTCGTTCATATCACCTGCCTCATGATCGTCTTACGGAGGGTTTTGAAATAGCTTCTAGGGTTTCTACACCTGTGCTGCACACTCTCGTCCTCGCCCCGATTCCAGCCCTCTCTCCCTTGGAGGAGAGGGTCTGAAGTTTCTACGCTTCTGGTGGGGCCTTCCCCGCACCGGACCCCCAGCAATGACAGCGCAATCCGAAGGCACGGTTTGCCGACTTACCGTCAAGCGGCCGCGAGTCGCGGCGGGCTGTGAGACACCTTGGTATCGCGCTTGACGTAGCTACATTATGTAGCTACACTGCTTCTATGCGATATGAATGGGATGAAGCCAAACGGCAATCCAACATTCAGAAGCGCGGAATCGACTTCGTGGGGATCGAAACGGTGTTCGCAGGCAAGACGGTCACGATCTAGGATGACCGGTTTGACTACGGTGAATCCCGGTTCATCACTTTGGGCTTGCTCAACGGCAGGGTGGTCGTTATCGCGCATACTGAGACCCAGGAGGTTGTCCGAATCATTCTGACTTCGAAAGGCGACTAAGAATGAAGAGGCCAGTTACTTCGAGGAAATCGCGGACTGATTGGAAGCGAGTCGACGCGTTGAAAGATGAGAAAATCGACTTTTCGGATACTCCGGAATTGACGCCGGAGATGTTTGCCCGCAGCCTCGTGCGGCGGGGTCTGAAGCCGGTGGCGCGGAAAAAGCTGCTCACGCTACGGATCGACAGCGATGTGGTGGAATGGTATAGAGGGCAGGGGCCAGGCTATCAAACCCGCATCAACGCTCTGCTCCGCGCCTATATGCGGGAACGAGAGAACGCTTAAATCGAGGCGTGCGGTGGGGACCAGAGTATGAGAAAAACCCACGGCCAGAAAAGCGCTGACCGTGGCTACCCGCTCTTCGCGAGCTTGCTCGCGCATCGCTCGGCGTGATCGACAAATCCTGACGGCCAGCAAGCTGGCCTGCGACAAGGCGGCAGCAAGCTGCCGCACTCCAAAGCAAGGTAGCGCGGACCACCGGTTTTGTGGTCCGCGTCTCTTCTCTGGCAATCATCCTCGCCGTGTCGTATTCTAGCGCTGTGTCGCGTCTTCCTCGCCCTTTTCCTTTCGGATTGATAATTCTTCGTCACAGTGCAACTACTCAAAGGCCGCGCGAGGAGCAAAGAAAGGACGCGCACCGCAAAACCGGCGGTCCGCGCTGCCAACTTGGTTCAAGGGGGTGGTGGTTGTTTTTTGGGACTTACCTTCCCTGGGTTCCTGTTTTTCTTGTGATCTTTTTCTTCACACGCCATTTTACCCCTCCTAGGCTCAAACCTTGCGAGTATGGTGAATCGAATTATTCTGGTCCGCTGGGCTTGGGGCAAGGCTAGCTCAATTCCCCTACTCGATATCCTGATTTACCAGACAGGGAGCTATCTTATAATGTGGAAGCTGGAATATCGATTCTTGAATCTGGATCTGGAATGTGGAACCCCCTGGGAATGTGCAGTCTCCTGTTGCGGTACCGCTGCCAGACCGCAATCCGGGATAAGCTGGAGCGAATCTAATGCGATCCAAACCTTGCCTTCTCATCCTGACCCTGTCCAGCTGCCTCGCACCTTCCGTTGCCCAGCAACCGGGCAGGACCGCGGCGCCCCTGCGACAGGGCATCAGCGTGAACTTGCCGGTTACCCGAAACGCCACCCCGGTGCCGGATGCGGACAACCAGGATTCGCTGATCGTGGCGGTAACGCGCGACGGTGGCGTGTACCTGGGGCTCCACCGGATGACGGAGTCCGCCTTGACGGCTGCAGTGAGGGTTGGCCTGTCCAACCAGGCAGGCAAGCAGCTTTACATCAAAGTGGATGCCCGTACCTCGTATGCCAACGTGGGGAAGGTCCTCGACGCCGTACGCGCAGCACAGGTCGATTCGGTGATCTTGCTGACATCCCAATCAAGCCCGGCTCAAGCAGACGGCCGAGTGGCTCCACAAGGCTTGAAAGTACTGCTGAACGGGCCTGAGTTCCAATTTATTCGTTTGATATTTCGTAAACCATCCATTATCAAGCATCAGCTAAATTAAGCTGGTGCACGCGCGCCTTGGAACTTCCGTATAGAGCCCCATCACTAGAGTGTGGCATTGGGCCACATTTATATGTTCGGAATGTCTTGTTTTCGCTTCCGGAGAGGCAGCACCTGGATAGGGAAGCGGGTAGCCACGGTCAGTGCTTTTCTGACCGTGGGCTTTTCTCATGCCCGATATCCGACTGGCAAGGATACGTAGTCAATCTGAATGGGGCAGGCCGCCACCGTGGCCTTGTCCAAGGCAAAATTGTTGTAGCTCGACCACCGCCAATCCTCCGGCCTCTTGACCAGCCCTCGACGAACCGGATTCATGTGCATATATTTCAGGCGCTGTTTAAACTCCCGCTCGTGCCTTACAAACCGGTCCCAAAACTGGTGCTGCCAAAACGGTCCCTTGCTGCCGCGCAGAGCATGAAACCTCAAAGTCGTGATCTTCTTCACGTCATGGAGCACTTGCGAGATCAACAGCGGATACTGCGGCCAGATCAGAGCGTGCCAGTGATCGGGCATCAAAACATACCCGCACAGCAGAAATCCCAACCGTTGTCGTGAGGCATGCATGACGTCGAGGATCAGGGGATATTCGCTATCGCGGAATCGTCTGATCCTCGGCCGAAGATTGACGTTGACAAAGAAAATGCGGTCCGTCAGGCGCAACCGGTGAACATTCGACATGGCGTCAGCATAGCACCTCGGACCTACACCTGAAAGGGAAGAGCCCACGGTCAGAAAAGCACTGACCGTGGCTACCCGCTTTGCCCCTTGGCGTCTTTGCGTGAGATTGTTTATTTTTTCACAGCTTCTTCGCCTTTCCGAAGCACGGGCATTCTGAGTAACCTCCTCCACGCAGGCTGGAAGGCTCAGCCTTCCAGCCTGCGTGGAGGAAAAGCACGGCTCCAGCATTGGCCGGAAAGCCGGAGGCTTTCCGCAGTCAGGGCGGCAGAGCCGCGCTGAGCAATGCACTGAGCTGCCAATTTGGACAGCTCTGGGTGAGGGGGGCTCGAGCCCACTCCTGTTCCTTTGCAGTTACAGGCGGGAGCGAGACGCTCCCGCCACAGCGGGCGAGACGCCCGCGCTACGTCGCGCTTTGTTCTTGACACCAGAACCAACTCGTGGTAGGCTATGTCAGTTGTCGCAAGAGAGCGCTCGCGAGCGAATGCGGCAAGGGAACGCGAAAGGGACGCGGCAAGGGGGAAAAGGCGCCGAAATGGGAAAAAGATACTAAAATAGAGGGAACGAACCTACCGATCTAGTGCAAGCAAAGGACTTAGCTATTTTGAAGTGTGCAAAACGAACTGGTTTTTGAGTGCAAAAACGCCAAAACGAACTCGAAAAAGCGGCCAAAAACCCACCTTTTGTGCGAAATCGAAGTCAAATTCGTGGGTCGAAAGGCGTCGCCGGACGGGCGAGCACTAGGGGGGCTACACCAGCTTCGAATTGGACGTGACAGATAGTTCATTAGGGGGAAAACGAAATGGCATCATGGCGAGATATTTCGGTTGCGAGTCTTATTCTGATCGTGTTGGGTCTTGCCGCTTCGCCGGCAACGGCGGGCGCGCAACCACAAACCAAACTCCTTGCCCCAACTCCGCCCATGGGATGGAACAGTTGGGATTGTTACGGTCCCTCGGTGACAGAAAAAGAAGTGAAGGCCAACGCGGACTACATGGCCAAGCATCTCGCCAAGCATGGTTGGCAATATGTGGTTGTGGACATCCAATGGTCCGAGCCTGAGGCGGGAGCGCATGGTTATCGGCCCAACGCAGAGTTGGCGATGGACAAATTTGGCCGGTTGACTCCTGCCCTGAACCGTTTCCCCTCGGCGGCGAACGGACAGGGATTCAAGCCGTTGGCGGACTATGTCCACGGCCTGGGGTTGAGGTTTGGCATTCACATCATGCGGGGAATCCCCCGGCAGGCCGTGGCGAAGAACCTTCCGGTGCTGGGCACGAACCTCCGTGCGGGCGATGTCGCCAACCCAAAAAGCATTTGCAAGTGGCTGACGGACATGTACGGCGTGGACATGACCAAGCCCGGCGGGCAGGCCTACTACGATTCGATCGTCAAGCTTTACGCGCAGTGGGGCGTGGACTACATTAAGGCGGATGACATGAGCTCGCCCTACCACGGCGACGAAATTGCCGCCTTGAGCCAAGCCATCCAGAAATGCGGGCGGCCCATTATTTTGAGCCTTTCTCCGGGAGCCGCTCCGCTCGAGCAGGCGGAAGACCTGAAAAAGCGCGCCCAGTTGTGGCGGATCTCCGACGACTTCTGGGACAACTGGAAAAGCCTGAAGGAGCAATTTCCTTTGTGCCGCGCCTGGGCGCCGCACACCGTCCCCGGGCACTGGCCGGACGCCGATATGCTGCCCCTCGGGCGCATCGGCATCCGCGCCGAGCGGGGCAACGAGCGCCACACGAACTTCACCCCGGACGAGCAGTTCACCCACATGACGCTGTGGTCGATTTTCCGCTCGCCGCTGATGTTCGGCGGCGACTTGCCCAGCAATGATGCGTTCACGCTCTCATTGCTCACCAACGATGAAGTGTTGGCCGTGGACCAGCACAGCACCGGGAACCACGAGCTGTTCGCAGAAGGAAATCAGGTGGCCTGGGTCGCCAGCGACCCGAACAGCCGGGATAAATACCTTGCGCTCTTTAACCTCGACGATCACGCGCCCGCCACCATGCGCGTGAAATGGACGCAGTTGGGCCTGAGCGGTCAGTGCGGTGTGCGCGACCTCTGGCAACACAAGGATCTGGGCAACTACGAAGGCGAGTTCAGCGCCGAAGTGCGTCCCCACGGCGCACGGCTCTTCAGAATCCACCCCGACTAGGGGCTCGGGACTGGGCCAATTCTGAATAGTGAATAGTGAATTATGAATTGAGGGAGCGCACCGGTCAGAGATCCTGGGCGCCTAAAGCAAACTAGTGTTGCGTTACCGAAGAAAGTGAAACAGCCGATGGTGTGTCACGCTGAGCGCAGCGAAGGGTCTCTGCAGTTGTTTTCTCCGTGAAACTGCGGGGATGCTTCTCCCGCAAAGCGGGATCAGCATGACAGCTTGCGCCCGGCGTGTTTCACCTATTTGCATAACGCGACACTAGCCAGCGCAATTCACAATTTACCATTCACCATTCACTATTCACTATTCGGAATTGCCCCAGCAACTAGCCTCTTCCGCTTTTCGTGGACAACGCCTGCTGGGTCGCATGCATCGCAAAAACCAGTGAGGACGCCGATGAAGAACGCGGTGTTGCGTCGGGTTGTCGCTGTGCTGGCCTTGGCGCTGGCCGGGACACAGGTCGCTCCCGGTCAACTCCCGCCATCATCACCGCCCGGCACCTCCCCCGCGGCCCCCCCACAGCACCTTGACGCCCCGCTCGGGAAACCCGGGGACCTGCCTCCTGACGGCCGATCAGGCGCGGTACCTGATAGCGAGTCGAAAGATGCGGCGAGACTTGCGCCACAGCAGACAGCAGGGTTGGCGCCCACCGTGCCTTCCCGGCCTGTTGACAGGCCTGCGACGGCAGGCGGGGCGGACAGATTCAGGCTTAAGGCGGATGTGGATCTGGTCCTGGTCGAGGCGACCGTTCGCGATCAGGACGGTGGCATTGTCAA
>Ga0116137_1002001_pt1 | contig 12640 bp, 9 predicted proteins | sample June2015DPH_20_1_3_FD_88973 | JGI IMG/M metagenome (GOLD analysis project Ga0116137, IMG submission 88973) | Peatland microbial communities from SPRUCE experiment site at the Marcell Experimental Forest, Minnesota, USA - June2015DPH_20_100 | ecosystem: Environmental > Terrestrial > Soil >...
ACACCGAGGTCGATGTCCCCGGTCGCGAGCTGCGTGTCGAGCCCGAGCGTCGTCGCCTCCCGGAAGATGAGGCGCAGGTGGGGGTGGAGCGCCGGGACGAGGTCGAGGAGTTCAGGCACGATCCACAGCGCGGCGGTCCCGATGAGGCCGAGCTGGACCGTCCCGATGATCTCCCGGCTGAGCGCGGTGACGTCGGAGGTGAGGGCGTCGAGCTCACCGATCACGCGGCGGGCCCGCTCCACCGCGAGCTCGCCGGCGTCGGTCAGTTGCCCGGTGGCACGGTCGACGAGGACGGATCCGAGTTCCAGCTCGAGCTTCTTCACGTGCGTCGAGACGTTCGACTGCACGGTGGCGAGCGCGTCGGCGGCCGCCGAGAACGAGCCGTGCTCGGCGATCGCAACCAGGGCGTTCAGTTGCCGCAGGTCCATCGGAGTAAATGATAGGCGCTATCTATCGCAACTGTTTGACTGATGGTGCGAGCTTGGCAAAAGTAGGGGTCAACCACGGGAGTGACGGTCCCCCACCGGAGCCCTGTGGGTGTGAACTGAACGAAGGGGCCGGTCCCCCCCCGGCCCCTTCTTCGCGTCCGGGGGGCGGCGCCTTCCTTACGAAGCGGGCATCACCAGGGCTTGGCGGAGGACCTCGACCGCGAGCTCCTCGTGCGCCGGGCGCTCACCGGGAGGGCCCAGGAGCGGCGCCACGGCGAGGCGTCCGGCCCGCGGAACGCCACTGTCTCGCCGGCGGCGGCGCGCCGCCGCGCCGACCACCAGTCCGACTCGGCCTCGTCGGCGAGGAGCGCCACGGACCCCTCGATACGGGCAGCGAAGCGGCGCGCGTCCTCTTCCCGGCCGTCGTGACCTGTCGCCTCGCCGGGCCACAGGGGATCCCCGAAGCGGATCTCGACCTTGCCCCGGCGCAGGGAACTGCTGCCCTTCGGGAAGACCGGCCGCACGCCGCGCAGGTGGACGGGGACGACGGGCACGTCGCAGCGTTTGGCGAGGTAGGCGGCTCCACCGCGGAACTCCTGGCCCCAGCCATCTCGGCTGCGGCCTCCCTCGGGGAAGATGACGAGGTTCCAGCGGTCTGTGAGGAGTTGCGCGGCGAGATCGGCGCTGCGCCGGTTCACCTTTGTCCGCTCCATCGGGATGGTGCCGAGGGCGAGCGACCACAGCGCCGCCTTCCAGGGGCGGTCGAAGAAATAGTCCGCTGCCGCGGCGACGACCGTGCGACGGCGGAAGCGTTCCGGCAGGCACGACACGACGATCGAGGTGTCGAGGTGGCTCGAGTGGTTGGCGGCGAAGATCACCGGCCCGTCGAGCGCGTCGAGGTGCTCCCGGCCGAAGACCTTGGGGGCGGCGACGGCGGCGACGAAGGGACGGGTGACGTTGTCGACGAGCACGCGACGCACGGCCCGTGCCCAGGGCGCCCGCGTCCAGGCCGTGTCGTAGTCGACTCCGATGTTGCGCCGCTCGATGGGGCGCGGCAGGGTCCCGGGCCACGTCGGGCGGGAGACGACGTCCTCGACGATGCGGGGGAGTCGGACGCTCACGAGACGTCGGCCACGAGCAGCGGCGGAGCGTGGAGGTGCGTGATTGTCGGGTTCCGGCCGACGACGTCCTCGGCCATCTCGAGGGCGTCGGCGAGGGTCGAGGCGGGTTTGAACCCCATGCGCCGCACGGCGGCCCGGTCGCCCCCGACGATGATCACGGCGCCGAGATGCTGGAGGGCGTGGGCGCACCAGTACCACATGTAGAACGGGTGGACGCCGTGGTAGGCGTACGAGGTCCGGTAGAGGTGGATGTACCAGGGATCGGTGGCGAACGACTCCTCGTAGCGCTTCTCGATCTCCACGAGATCGGTCGTCTCGGCGAGCACCTGCTCGAAAAAGTCGATGTAGCTCGGGTGGTGGACCGGGTTGAACGCCCACGGCGTGGGGTGCGACATGATGCAGACCCCGCCCTCGCGCACGAGCGGCCGGCCCCGGTAGAGGTTGAAGAAGTAGCCGAGCCCGAGGCAGGCGACGAGGATCGGGTTCATGATCGAGTTCACGTTGTACGGGCACAGGTACGGCAGGCCCATCGTCAGGATGTCGGTCTGGCCCTCGACGGAGACGAGTTGCTGGCGGTGGAGGTTCTCCAGCGTGACGTCGTGGACGGCCTCGACCTCGCCGGCCTGCACCGAGGTGACCGCGTAGGGCGAGAGCATCGACTGGAAGATCTGGCGCGCGAGCCGCGGCGGGGTGCGGTCGAGCGAGAGCCGGGTCGCGTGGAAGCCGGCGCGGTCGGCGAGCGACCACTCCCACTCCCGCTTCTGTAAGAAGTTGAACTGCGACGGGAACATGTCGAGGTTGAGCGTCGACTCGATCTGGAAGACCTTCACGCCGGCGGCCTTGATCAGCCGGCCCATCCGCCAGTTCGAGGCGTGCATCTCGGAGTGGTGGCGGTCCATGAGAGAGCGGCTCTGTTGCAGGACCTTCACGTTGTGGTGGTGACGGAGGCTTCGGTAGCTGGCGAGCCCGGTGGCGACGGACTTGTGGCCGCCGTCCATCGCCGACAGGTTGATGTTCACGTAGACGAGCAGGTCGCTCTCGGCGGCCCGCCGGTTGATCTCGACGTCCTCGCCCTTGTCGGTGAGGCCGAGGTGGACGAGCGCTCCGGGGTCCTCGGCATCGTGCTGCAGCAGGAGCCCGTGGGGCGCGAAGGCGTCGAAGACCCGGTCGCCGAGGGCGTGGCGCAACTCGTCGTCGGTCATCCGTCGGTGGATGGCGAGCGCGGCGATGAGGACGACGTCGTCCACGCCTGCCGCGGCGGCCTTGTCGAGGACGGCTTCGATCACCCGTTGGCGGATGTCCGGCCGGCGCATCGGCGGCAGCGGCAGCGAGACGTCGTCGAAGGCGATCGTGAGCCTCATCCCGGGCTTCAAGAGTGCCGAAAGCGGCGCGGAGTCGCCCAGCGGGTGCTCGAGCGCGTGGCGGATCGACGCTTCGGGGTCGACCAGTCCGTCGAGGGGCTCCGGCGGGTAGACGACCCGGGAACCCTCGGGCAGCCGCTCGAACCGGAAGCCCTCCCCGTGCCAGAAAAGGGTCGGGGGGGTCGACCGGTCGACCTCGAGTACGAATCCGGGTCTCGGGCTCACGCGCTCGTCTCCAGTTTCTTGTCACCACGGGGGGTAGGTCGTTTCTTGGCCGCCGGCTCGGCGGCACGCCGCCACGCGGGGTCCTCGCGACGGAGGTCGAAGACGATCTTTACCGACCCCCGCCTCCCGGCGTTCGCGGCATGGCGAACCGCCTCTTCGTAACGTTCCAGAGGGTAGTGGGCCGACACGAGCCGCTCGAGCCCGGCGGCGGCGACGAGCTCGAAGGCGAGGGCGAACGTCCGGCGCGGTCCGCCCGGGACGTCCTCCATCCCGTAGGCGTAGGCGCCGACGAGGGCGACCTCCCGCTGCCACAGCGGTGCGAGGTCGACCCGGACCGTGCCGGGCATCCCGACGAGAACGATCCGACCTCCGGGCCGAACGACTTCCAGAGACTCCGTGATCGAACGCGCCGAGCCGACGCAGTCGAAGACCACATCCGCCCCGCCCGCGAGCCGGTCGATCGCGCCCCCGGTGGACGCCAGCGCGAGGGTCCCGGTCATCCGGCGGACCGCCCGGCCGAGCTCGGCGGGCGTGACGACCTCGTCGGCACCGAGGTCCTCGGCGAATCGGCGCTGGACGCGGTACTTGGCGACGGACAGGAGCGCCGAGGGGAGGGTGTGGTGGCGCACCGCCGCCAGCGTGCAGAGACCGACGGTCCCGGCGCCGAGCACGACGACGCGCTCGCCGGGCACCACCTGGCCGGCCAGCGCGGCGTGGACCGCGCACGCCGCCGGTTCGACCATCACCGCGGCCTCGTCGGTCATCCCGGCGGGGACGGGGTGGAGCTGGGCGTCGTGGGCGACGAGTTCGTCGGACCACCCTCCTCCGGTGTCCGCGCAGTAGCCGGTCTGCAGGCCCGGACGGATGTGACCAAACGCGATCCGCTCGCAGGATCCCGTGCGGCCCGCGGCGCACGACGGGCAGAGCGGCTCGAACCCACGGACGACGCAGGAGAGCACCGGCTCGATGACGACGCGCTTGCCGGTGTGCCGGCCATCCGTGACGACGCCGACGATCTCGTGACCGGGCACGAACGGGAACGTGACGATGTCCTCGAAAAAGCGGGAGCTCGCCCCGTCGAGCATCGCGAGATCCGATCCGCAGATCCCGGACAGGCGCGGCGCGACCCGGTGCCAGTTCGGACCGGGAAGGCTCGGCGGGTCGATTTCGCCGAGCCGTAACGGGGCGACCCCGATGCCCGTCCCCGATCCCGCGACGAGCGAGACAACCCGGGCGGCGGCGAAGCGGTGGACGAGCCGTTCGAAAAGGAGGGCCTTCATCCGACCTGCCCCTTCTTGTCGACCGGGTGCGGCGCGCCCAGCTCGTGGGGGGCGGGCGAGCGGGGACCGGTCCGGCGCATCGCGATGGCGAGGGGGACCCACGGGCCGCCGCGGGCCCGCTCCCACTCCTCGATCGGCCAGCCGCGCCGGCGGGCGATCGACGCGAGCTTCGGTTCCGGGTTCACGACGACGGGGAGGCCGGCTGCGTCGAGCATCGGCAGGTCGCTCGTCGAATCGGCGTAGGCGACTGTCCGTTCGAGGTCGAGCCCGTGGGAGGCGGCCCACTCGCCGAGCATGATCGCCCGCGCCTCGCCCGTCGGAGGCGTCGAGACGAGTTCGCCGGTGAACCGGCCGTTCTCCTCGCCGAGCGAGGCGCAGACGATCTCGTCGAAAAGGGGCCGGAGGGGCGCGATGACGAAGTCGAGCGCCCCGGTGATGAGAAGGGTCGGATGGCCGAGGGCGCGGTGGGCCCGCACGCGCTCGATCGCCCCGGGGAAGGCCCGTGTAAGCAGCAGGTCGCTGAACAGTTCCCAGGAGTCCTCCCGGACCCGGTCGACGGGAGCGCCCTCGTAGCGCCGGTAGAAGGAGCGGAGGAAGTCGCTGCGGTCGCGGCGGTCGATCGCCAGCAGTCGCGGCCCTTCGAGGATGAGCTCGGCGGCGAGCTGGGCCCTGCGGAGCGGGGCGAGGTGGCGGGTCGCGAGCCAGCCGTAGGACTCAACGACGTTCGAGTTGATGAGGGTCTGCTCGAGATCGAACGCCGCGCAGCGGGGCTCGGCCGTGAGGATCCGGCGCCGGGAGCGGTCGTCACGCTTCTCGGTGACGCGCCTGCCGGGCGAGGTGCGCACCCGGGCGTGGGTGACGATGGAGGGGAGGTGGATCTCGCGCACGTACTGCGACCACTCGAGCACCGCCGGGTCGAAGCAGAAGGCCTTCTGGTCGACCGGGTCGAGCGAGTGGTACAGCTCGAGAGTCCGGTCGATCCGGAAGCGGGCCTCGGTCTCGGCGTACGACCCGTAGAGCTCGACATAGCCGAGGGCGCGTTCCGCGAGCTCACGACGCTCCTCGACGCCGAGAGCCCGCTCGGCGAGGTCCCCACGGATCGGGAGTCGGTTGACGAAGCGCTCCGCGAGGCGGAGAGCGGTCGACGCCCGGCGCAGGTCGGCCTGGACCTTGCCCCTGCCGGGGAAGGACCATTTCGGCACCACGATCGGTTGGCCGTGGCTGTCGTAGATCGGGTGCTCGGTGAACCACCCCTCGCAGAGCGAGACGAGCGTCCCGTAGCGCAGCGGATTCCGAACGCCGGACGCGACCTGGAACACGCTCTCCTTTGCCGAGCCCGGCCCGCGGGCCGCGACCGCGATGATCGCCGCCGCGACGAGGTCGACGGGGATCACGTCGATGATCCCTTCGGGCACGCCCGGAAACTGTCGGAGGAGGCCCCGAGCGTACGAGATGATGACCGGCTCGGCCATCCGGAATCCACGGATCCAGCCCGGCACGGGGTCGGCCAGCGAGGATTCGACGATCGAGGGCCGCACGACCGTCACGGGGAGGTCCCGCTTCGAGTCGGCGAGCGCCACCTCGCCGAGGGATTTAGTAAAGGCGTAGGCGTCGGGCCAACCGAGGGCCTGGGCGCGCGCCCGGCCGAGCTCGACGAGACGGTCGGTCACCCAGTCGACACGCAGGCGCTCGGTCCTTTCGGCGAGGAGCGCCGTGCCCGCTGCGCCGATCTCGCCGCCGGCTGCCTTCCGGAATCTCGCGAGCTGGGCGGGGGTACGACTCGCGGCGTCAGCGTCCGAGCGGGCCCGGCGGGCGGCGTCGACCTCCAATCGCCAATCCGGCAGCGCGATGTACGGGCTCTCCGAGATCGGGTCCTCGAGTGCATCGCCCCGGTGACCGCTGCTTACGTAGGCGGTCGAGACCGAGATGAGATGGGGGAGAGCTTGTCCCGGCGCCCGGTGCGAGGTGACGAGGTCGTTCATCGTCGCCGCGACGCGGGACGGTCCGAGCAGATTGACCTCGACCGCGCTGTCGATCGGCGCGTCGAAGCTCACGGACGCCGCAGCGTGTACGACGATGTCACAGGAGGCGAGGATCGCTCTGTCGTTGTCGTCGAGACCCAGGCCATCGGTCGTCACGTCTCCCGCGACCGTCGTCACACGACGGGCTACGGTTGCTTCGAAGTCGTCACCGAGCTCGCGGCGGAGCCGGTCGAAGCAGTCGTTGCGAATGATCTCGCGTGCCGTTCGGTCGGCGGCGTTCTGGCGCCGGCCGGGCCGCACGAGAACGACGATCTGGCATTCGGGCACGCAGCGCAGTAGACGCTCGACAAGCGCGGTGCCGAGGAACCCTGTCGCGCCGGTGATGGCGACGCGCTTGCCCGCGAGATCGTCGGCGATCACGACGTCGGAGCCGATCGCACAGTCAGCGCCGACGCGCCGAAGCCCGCGAGCGGCGGGGTGGTGTGTATCGCTTCGAGGGTTTGGGCGGTCCGGCGGCCCGGGCCAGGGTCGACTTTGACGGGCGCGAGGGCCGCCCGCCGGCGGCGATCTCAGCGCGCTGGCGGCGAACCATCCGAAGCAGGAGCCAGCCCCCGAAGACCAGGAAGATGACTCCGAAGAGGTCGCCCCCGCTGAAGAGCTCGAAGCCCATCATGAAGCTCGCGATGCCGACCATCGAGGCGCGTCGGAAGAAGATTCCGCCGAACATGATGGCGACGAGGATGAGGCCGGCGATGAAGAGCTCCAGCGCGTCTCCGCGGACCTTTGTGACGGTGGAGTGGCGGTTGACGATGTAGGCCGCCGCCACCAGTCCGAGCGCGAGGACGGACGCGGCGACGCTGAACCGGTGCTCGCGTTCGTCGAGGATTCCCGCGCCGGGTCGGTCCGTGGATGCTCCCAGGCCCGCCGTTCTCGCTGGTGCGCTTGGGATCCACGTGCTCGGTGAGCGCCACGAGATTGTCCGGCGGCGGGGCGGCGCGTCGTTCGCGTTGGGCGACGCTGGGGCGCGTCCGTCGCCAGGGACGAGCTGACGGTCGGGCGGTTCCGTGGTCACCTCGCAAAGGGTAGTTGCGAAGACGGCATCGCATGGAATGGGGCGTGCGGGCGCCAGCCGGTGGATTGCTGCACAAGGCCCTCGGGTGAATGTCCGTTGGAGCACCGGGTCGTGGCGGCGCGACATGCGGTTAGCATTCGGGAAGCGGGCGCTTGGCTCAGTTGGTTAGAGCGCAGCCTTCACACGGCTGAGGTCGGCGGTTCGAGTCCGCCAGCGCCCACGGTATAAAAGCGGGCTAGGTGGACAGGAACCGCAGCGGCGCCGGAATGGCCACGCCCGGCGGATCGGTGGATGGTTGGGTGGGGCCTTGGCGTGGCCGGCCGACGGCCTACGGGCCGGGAGCGGGCGCGGGCAGCGAGAAGCGCGGGGCAGCTGGGCGGACGGGCGGCGCCCTGGCAAGGGCGAGCGCCCGGAGCGCACGGGCGGCGGGAGAGGGGACGGCCCCAGCGAGCCCCGCATGAGAGCAGAGCGGAAGGGGCGGGAAGCTACAGGGCCGGCGGACAGGCGCCCACGTGCGCCCACGTGGCGGCGGGATGGCCGGTGGTAGGAACGGTGGCGGTTGGGCAGTTTCGGGGTGGTGTGGGCCGCTGCGCCCGTGGCGCCTTTACGTGCGGTGCCTACCGGCGCTCAAGCGCTCACTCCGACCCATGACGTTGGACACCTACACTTCCGTGGTGGCAGCAGGGGCTAGCGAGAAGATTCCGGACATTCCGGATCCCCAACACAACGCCAAACATGCGCTGCTTCGGGAATTCCTGAACGCCTAGTTTCCCATCCTGTCGTCGCAGCACGACAAGATCGTCTTCCTCGATCGCCTCGGTGGCAGTGAGGCCTGTAGCATCGACGGCGAACGTCGTGCAGTTGCAGTTTTTCGAGGCCGACGGCCCCTGGAACGCCGCCAACACCCAGCAGATCCACCTAACCCTGCTCCGCACCGCCTACCAGCGGGGCATCGCTGCCATTCCCTTGCTCAGCGACCTGCTTCTCTGAACGAGTAGCTTCTGCGGACGTGCTTGCCACCGGCACCGCCTACTTCCTCTGCCCCGACGACCAGGATCCGAGCGGCGGAATCAGGAAGATCTACCGATTCGTCGACATCCTGAACGATGCCGGACTGCGCGCCTACGTCGTGCATGCGGGGAAGGGGTTCCGCTGCCGGTGGTTCGCCAATACCACGCCCCTTCTCGCCATCGACGAGGTGCGCCTCGCGGGCGATGACCTGCTTGTCATCCCCGGCCACCTGGACCGCCTCGAGGCCATCACCAGCGGCGCACCCCACGTCATCTTCAACCAGGGCCCCGCGCACACGTTCAGTCGGTCAGGGTGGGATCGAGCGAGTTGGTCGCCGGTCACCACCAGTGGCACGCTCGGCATCGTGACCGTCTCGGAAGACGCCCGAGCCTACCTGGGGTTCACCTTCCCCCAGATTCCCGTGTGGCGCGTCCGGCTCGGCCTCGACCCGGACACTTTCCACCCCGGTCCCGCTGCGGAGGCAAGGCCCAGGCGGATCGCCTTCATGCCCCGCCGGAGGACGCGCGACCTCGCGTACCTCCTGCGGACGGCAGACCTGCTTGGTGCGCTTGAGGGGTGGGAGCTTGCGCCGATTGCGGGCCTGCCCGAGCAGGAGGTCGCCCGGCAGCTCCGATCCTCTGGGGTCTTTCTGGCTCTCAGCGAGCGGGAGGGATTCGGCCTACCCCCGCTCGAGGCGATGGCGTGCGGCTGCCTCGTCGTCGGCTTCCACGGTGGAGGAGGGAGAGAGTTCATGCTCCCGGAGTTCAGCTACCCGATCGAGGAGAGCGACCTCCTCGGGTTCGCCCGCACGCTCGTGCACGTCCTGCGGAGTTGGGACCAGGAGGGATTGTTCTCCTCGATGGCCCGTAAGGCAAGCGAGTTCGCCCTCCGAGAGTACAGCGCCGAGCAGGAGGCCCGCGACGTCGTGGCCGTGTTCAGTTCGGCCCTGGCGGAAGTCGCGGGCCGTTCCACACCGGCGAGAATCCGCCTCGACAGCCGCGCAGTCACAGGCGAGGTGGCGGCTCGCTGGAGGGTCTCGGGCTACTACGCCCGCGAGGCGGCACGCAACCTCGGTCGGGCGCTCGGGGCAGCGCGTCGCCGGCCCTAGCCCCGGGGGTCGCCGGATCCCGAACCCGCTCGGGGAGGTCGCCGAGACGTTCTGGAGGTCGGGTCGGTCCTGGGCCTACGCGACCGTTGTGTTGCGGGCGAACATCGGCATTTCAACCTTCTTGCCCCGTAGCAGCTCACCCACGGTCAGGAGTTGTAGCCGTGGGTACCGCTGGCCCCAGGCATCGGCGTAGGGGCCAGCCTCAGCGGCTTCCAGCCTCATCGGCCACGTTCGATTGGCGGGAAGCTAAACACGCTCAAATTGGGTGTCCCTCGATCAGCCAGAGGCTTGCGCCCTAAGGGCCGCGAGTGCCTCGGCTATGGCGTCGTCCTCGTTGGTGGAGTGGAACATGGTCGGCACCCCGTCATTAAATACGGATTCATAGGTGATGCGGTCAATCTCGTCGATCGCCGGCGAGTCGGCCATCTTGACAGAGGTATGGGCATCGCGCCGCCATACAACCGCCTGAGGATTGTCAAGCCCCACGATCGTTCTGAAGGCAAGCTCCGGATGATGGCGACTGAGACATACCAGAACCTTGAAGACATCTCCGTGCCACAGGTTCGGGTCGCGCTCGAGACCAAGTCGCTCATGCTCCCGCATGGCCTCTTCCTTGTCCGGGATGGCCGATACGGTGTCGCACGGGACGACATCATCGACTAGCAACACCCCGTCCGAACAAACACGGCAACTATTGATCACGTCACGGTACGTCTGCTGGAAAGTATGAAGGCCGTCGATGAACACCAGGTCGAACGCCGTGCCTGCTGGCAGCCCGTCGAAGAATTCATCCGACGTGTTGGCGATCACCGTTACTCCGCGGGGCAACCTCTTGATGTCGAATTGCGGAGCGGGGTCCACTCCCCATCGCACAGGAGCCCGGACGTTCTCGAACGTCTCGCCCCGCTCCAGCCCGATCTCTAAGTAGCGATGATTCTGCGGAAGTCCTTCAAGCAGCTTGTTGATCCTCCGCGCCGAGTGCCCTCCCCGATCCGGCATCGGGTTGGCTATCAGGACACGCGGGCCGCCACTTATTCGGGTCTGCAGTACTGACCGGAGATTCCCATACCGAGCGTACTGGGCAACGCTGGACAGAAGACTTCGGACGCCTGCTCGGTCGTTGTGGTCGCTCATCCGCTCATCCCGTAGTTGGTGATGAAACACCATGCTCGCCCACAGGACGAGAAGCCTAGCCGTGCAGTGACTTTCAAATAGCACGCGCATGCTCGGCCTGTAAAGGGATGCGGCCACGGGTAAGGGGCTGCCGCCGCGTTGCCGAGTGCGCCGAAGATCAGTTAGTAGGCCCACGTGTGTCTTTTTGCGCACACTTCACGTTTATCTTATCTTTGCACCACCTTGTCGCGCATGTGCCGCTCGTAGATGAGTCGCCGGTAGATCGCTCGGCTTGCCCCTTCTACCCGGCTGGCCCAGACAGCCCCCGGCTAAGGGATTTGAGACGTGCGCCAAGCGCTGCTTGTAGTGGTCCAGGCGATAACCGAGATCGATCCAGGTGACCTGCGACTTCATCGCGCACCCGCTGAAGTCGGGTCGGAGCGCCGACGTCAGCATTCTCGGAGTGGCGAGTACAGGCATGGCCGCAGGGCTAGACGCGAATTGCCATCGCTCCGGTGTGGCGGAGGGGTTATCGTCAACTCGAATGTCCTGACGCGTCGGCGCGATTCGCTTTTGTGTCAGCACGTAGAAATGCCCAGGAATCGCTGGCGAACCGGGCAACGGTCGTGCCCTGTCACGGCGTGACCTGACTTACGGAATGTCAGACCCGTCAGTCTCCCAGGTACATTGTAAGGACCGTGAACGGTCGAATCATTCCGATCCGCCAGGTGACGGAGGCTTACGTAGGCGCGTGGCGGGATCTGGCTGAACGCGCGATCGAGCCAAATCCGTTATTCGAGGCGGACTGCATTATCCCGGCGGCGCGCTACCTACCGAACGGAGACCAGATCTCACTCGTGATTGCCGAGGAGGAAAGTCGATTCTTCGGCTGCTTTCCGGTCATCCGGGTCGCGGGGAACGCCCGGACGAGCGGATCGTGGCCGGGCATCCGGCGTCCCGCGCTCAAGAACGTGGTATCGCGCCTACCTTTCGACTGCACGCCGCTTGTGAGCGAGGAGCGGGGTGTCGAGGCGGCCACAGCCCTGTTGTCGGCACTCACCGACCGAAGTCGCGCCAGGGATGCTGGGATCCTTGTTCTCGAGCGGCTCGATGCCGATGGCCCGGTCTCGTCGTATATCGAGTCCGCTGCCAAGGGGCTCAGATTACCGATCTACACCTATCACTCGTGGTCGCGTCCCGTGGTGCGCCGGCGCGCTGAGCTCACGTACCGGAGCATCCACGGGAGCGATACCCTTCGGAAACTTGCACAGAAACGTCGTCGACTCGGCGAACAGCTCGGTGGCGAAGTGCAGCTTGTCGACCGCAGCGCCGACGCGTCGGCCATCGAAGCACTCCTTGCTATCGAAGCTGCCGGCTGGAAGGGCAACGTCGACGCGGCGGCGCGCTCCGGCGGCGGCGCTTTGGTGTTGCACGCCGGGGAGCCCGAGTGGCTTCGTGAGATGTGCGATCGGTTTCGAGCGGCGGGTCGCCTCGTCCTCTACAGCCTGCAGGTTGGAGACTCGATCCTCGCCATGCAGCTCATGCTCCGTGGCGGCGAAGGCATGTTTGATCTCATGATGGTCTTTGACCAGGATTACGCCCGCTACTCTCCGGGAAACCAGTTAATTCTCGACGCCATCGACCGTTTCCACGCTGCGACGGACGCGCACTGGCTCGATACCTGTGCTGGCGAGAACGATCCGACCGCGCTCCGCATGTACCCGGACCGTCGCACCGTCTCGACCGTGGTGCTCGCCGTCGGCGGTTCAATCGACCGCTTGTGCTTCCGGCTCTCGGCGCCGGTATTCCTCGCGCTCGGGGCTGATTCGGTTCTCAGGCGTCGGCACCGTCACGTGATCGGTACGCTGGACTGGGTAATGTCGAAAGTGAAGCTGTTGCCCCAATAGGACACGCACGGTCCGGGATTCTCGCTGGGAGG
>Ga0116137_1002003_pt1 | contig 12638 bp, 10 predicted proteins | sample June2015DPH_20_1_3_FD_88973 | JGI IMG/M metagenome (GOLD analysis project Ga0116137, IMG submission 88973) | Peatland microbial communities from SPRUCE experiment site at the Marcell Experimental Forest, Minnesota, USA - June2015DPH_20_100 | ecosystem: Environmental > Terrestrial > Soil >...
CCAGGAAGCTGTCCAGTTCGAAGTCGATATGTACCATTTCTACCGGCTCGCGCTACAGAAAACGACGGATGAGACGCTGAAATCGGTTCTCGAAAGCCTGTATCAAAAGGAGCAAGACCATTTAAGCGAACTTGAGGAAAAATATCACCTACACTTTGGGCACGACTTGCGGCAATTGCCTGAAAACGACGAGAAGGTCGTCTTCGGATTTATTTTCCACGGAATCGATTTCAAGAATGCGAAGGATCACATTCTGCAGGTTTACAGCAAGGCGATCGCCATGGAACGCCGTACAAGGAATCGTTTCATGACGCACGCCGATTCCCTGCCGCCCGGCCCCCATAAGGAACTCTATCGAGAGCTCGCGGCAGAAGAGGAAGAGCACGTCAGCATTCTCGAAACCGAACGCGAGCAGTTTTTAAAGAAAAAATGAGCCACGGATTTAATCTGCCACTTCAATAAGGTTTTCTTCCATTATGTGGGGCGGTTCTGGAGAGCGGCCCCACATGGAAACCAGAGGCGCAGCACCTTTGTTTTGGGCACGGGCCGTGTTTGAAGATCTGTGGCCATGGAGCGGGCGTTAAAAATCACGTAGCTGCATGGAATCCAAAGGATCAAGCGGAATCAATTGGGACGCTTTGATTTCCTTCTTCTGAGGGGGCCCAGCTTCGGGCGTACGGTTTGCAAACGCTTTTCGCTTCGCCGCCGTTGCCGGTCTCGATCCCGCGCTCACAGCATTGCTCAACCGGAAGGCGTGGACCATCCCCGTCAACTCTTCCGCTTGCCCGGAAAGCTCCTCCGCTCCGCTTGCCGACTCTTCTGCATTGGCAGCCACCTCTTGCGTAACAATATTCATTTGGTTGATTACGGTGTTTACCTGCTCAACACCATGAGTCTGCTGCTCGGAGGCTTCCGCTATTTCCGCCATTACGGTACCGACCTTCTTCACCTGATCGTTGATATCTTTTAAGTTCACGAGCACTTCCTGGTTCAATGCCACGCCACTCTCGGAATTTTTGACCGATTCCTCGATCAGGTTGGCCGTATTTTTGGCCGCTTCGGCGCTGCGCATTGCCAGATTTCGGACTTCTTCCGCAACCACGGCAAAGCCCTTGCCGGCATCTCCCGCGCGAGCCGCTTCCACAGCCGCATTTAATGCCAGCAAGTTGGTCTGGAAAGCGATTTCATCAATGGTTTTAATAATCTTGGCGGTGGAATCCGATGAAGCTTTGATGCGATTAATCGCTTCGGATAAGCGCATCATGCTCTCGACTCCCGCTTCGACGGATGACTCCGCAATCTTCGATAATTGGCGCGCTTCTTTGGCGTTTTCTGAATTCTGCTTGGTCATGGCCGCCACTTCGTGCAGACTGCCGGACACCTCTTCAATAGAGCTCGCCTGTTCGGAGGCTTTTTGGGAAAGCGTTTGGCTTCCGGCGCTGATCTGATCTGAAGCCGAGGAAACCTCTTCTGCAGCCAATCCGACGCGTGCAAACGCATCGTCAAGGGTCTTGACCATTGCGTTGAGAGAATTCTGAAATAGCGCATGATCTCCCGCGGCGATATTGGTGACTCGGGCGGTCAGGTCGCCTTCCACTACCCTGTTCAACACCTTCATGGCCTGGCCAGGCGGTTTGACGAGCGAATCCCAAATCATGTTAATGCTTTTCAGCAAAACGACGTAACCGCCCCGAAAGGTATCATCCTTGCAGCGCTCTCTGAGCCTGCCTTCCTTAGCAGCTTCAGCAACCCGCTGGACTTCTTGTTCCAGCGCCCGCCCATTATTGATGCAAGACTGCATGGCCTTGCCGACGCTGTCGCTTTCACTGCGCACCTTGACGTTTGATGCGAAGTTGCCCATGCCAATGTTTGTCAGAGCCTCAGCCATGGTCTTCCGATATTCGATGGTCTTCCGGAAAGCAGCCGCCAATTCTGCCATTTCGTTGCTCCCGGTAATTTCATCCGCCGCCATTCCGCCGGTTTGCACTGTTTTGGAGAATTCCAGCACCTTATTCAACTGAGTGCTGATTCTGTTTGCGATTATCGCTCCCACAACCAATGCACCAGCCAACGAACAGAGCACTAGAGTTTTTTCGCCCCACCATCCAAATATAGCGGTAAGAATGCTGATCGAAGCAAAGGCGGTGAAAAGCTGTGTTCGAATTTTCACATTCCCGAACGACGTCATGGTAAATCTCCATATCTCCAAATATTGCCTTGAAATCCACTCGTATGGACGGACCAGACCAACAGAGATCTCTACCATAAGTCTTATCGGAGTCCCCGTTGTTGTTAATTAGTAAGTTAATAAAGCAGAAAACTTCTTCGAGGCAAGAAGCCCTGGAGTACTCCTTCAAATTCCGGCAAATGATGCCTGCGAATCGAATATTGTCCAATACCATCGGCAACAACTGCACTATCGCCAGACGCTATTTGTTTGGTAACATAGCATTTGGCTTCAATGCTCTGAAGCCGCTTAATCTGCTATTCGCAATTCATTTAGTCGATTGAAAGCAATTGAAGGCAGGAAGAACTGCGATGGAGAAACTTCTCTGCAAGCTCAAGGTGATTCTGTTGAGTATTGCATTTCTGATCAGCATCAGGCCTGGAGACACATCGCCGACAAGCTGCCAAACGGATCAGGCCCCCTCGGCGAATCGCCAGGAACAGAACGCAGACAGCTTCAAAATCAAAATAGGCGTGGATCTGGTAACGACCGATGTCACAGTTATCGGCACGCCCCAGTCTCCATTACGCGCCGAGGACTTCGTCATCTATGACAACGGTGTCGCCCAGCAGGCAACCAACTTCTCACAAGACCAGCGACCTCTCGCCGTCGCCATATTGATCGATGGAAGCTTGAGTACAGCGCCCTATTTGCCAATTCTCCAGATTGCGGCAGCATCGGCGCTCCGCCGCCTACGCTCAGACGATCAGGTAATGCTTTATTCCTTCAATTCCAGTATCTCGCGACTCAGTGACCTCACAGAAGACCGACTCCTGATAGCCGAGAAAATAGGAAAAATCAAAGTAGCACTGGGCACTAATATTTATGGCACCATTTTCGACGCCGCGAACCGCCTCAAAAAGAACGCTCCTAATCGAAGGCGGGTGATAATCCTGGTATCGGATAATTGCCACATTTTCGGGACACACAGCGTCGACAGCTGTCGCGTTGAACTGCTCGAAAACGCCGTCACTCTCTATGACATCAGAACTCCGGGTGACACGGAAGGGGTGAGCCAGTGTTTCAAAGAAGATGCGGACATAAAGAAGCTTGCCCCAGAAACGGGCGGCGATGTGATTGACGTGCGGCGACCGACATCACTTCAGGAGGGGTTGGAGAAGGCTATATCTAATCTACGGATGCAATATACCCTCGGGTTTAATCCTTCAGCACCGGGCGAAATCGGAAGCTTCCACAAACTGGTTTTAAAGCTCAAATCTGAGGATCGATGTCCAGGGTGCCGGTTGCTGACCCGCAGCGGTTATTATACCGGAGTTGCTCCAGCCCAGCCTGTACCTGACAACATACCGATCGCAACGCAGCAATCTCCCCAAGAAATCGATCAATTGCTGGTTGAAAAAAGCATTGCTACCGCTGGAAGCATCGATACCGACCTCCCGGGAATTCCGTTTACCGTCAATACCGCAGAGCAAAAGGACGCAAACGGGGAGCCGCAGATCAAGGTCGACTTGCAGATCGCACTTGCCGGAGTCGGCTTCAAAATGGTTGAAGGCAAGCACGCCTGCAAGCTGCGGATTGTAATTTTTTATGCCAATTCAAAACGGAAGATACTTGGCTCGGAGTGGAGGATACTCGAGGGACAGTTGAGCGATGAAACTTACTATGAGGCCCTGAAGACGGGAATTTCTTTTTCAGCCCCAGTTCCTTTAAAAGCTGAGAACCAGATGCTCAAAGTTGTGGTGTACGACGAGGAAACCGACAAGGTGGACAGCAAACTTGTCCGGCTTTATTAGCTCCGAAAAAACGCCGCGGATTCCGCTGATTGGAATCTGTGGAATAAACTCAAGTGAGCCGGAAAACCAAAATGGGAGTTCTCAGAAAAATATTTGGTCCCAGTCAGGCAGAAATATGGCAACAGCTCTGCAAAGAAATCGGCGCGGACTTTGTCAAAGGCGGATTGTGGAAAGGAAACAAGGTCCAAGCTTATGTCGGTGAATGGACCGTCACGCTGGACACATACACTGTTTCCAACGGCAAGACCCTCACCACGTACACTCGGATCCGAGCACCCTACGTAAATATGGACGGATTCCGGTTCACCATTTACCGCAAAACTCTCTTCAGCGACCTCGGAAAGTTTTTTGGAATGCAGGATATCGAGATCGGAGATCCGGAATTTGACCGGGATTTTATTATCAAGAGCAATACTGCACCAAAAGCAATGGCTTTATTTTCCAACCAGAAGATCCGCCGGCTGATTCAAGCGCAGCCATCGATTCATTTGCAGGTCAAAGGAGACGAGGGCTGGTTTGGCACAAGCTTTCCGCAGGGAGTCGACGAGCTTTATTTCCAAGTGACGGGCGTGATCAAGGACGTCGCGCGGTTAAAGGCTCTGTACGAGTTGTTTGCCGAAGTGCTCAATCATCTTTGCCACATAGGATCAGCCTACGAAACCGATGCGCGCCTAAACCTCCGGGTAACAGGGCCGTAACCGCCATGGAGGGAATGAAGGCCACTAATAAAGGCGGAAGGAAATCTCAATATTGGCTTGAACATCGACCAGCTGACCATCGAGCGTGCCGGGCTCGAATTTCCATTCTTTGGTTAGCGTTTGAATTGCGCTTTGGTCTAATCCGTAGCCAAGACTTTTCAATATTTTTATATCGGTGACTTGTCCGGTTTTCCGGATAATTGCCTGCAGCAGAATGACGCCTTCTATTTTTGCATCTCTAGCCTCCTGCGTATACTGCGGCAGCGGCTTGTAAAGACATTTGGGAGGAACAATCGGATCCAGCCCCACAGTATAGATCCTTTCTCCAGATTGCACGGATTTCTTGTTGGCCTTGTGTTGGGAACGCGCGGCAGCCCCAGTGGTCACTGGGAACGCAGCGGAGAGCTGCCGCAAATCCCGGATTTCCTGCAATTTCTCCCACTGTTCTTTCGTAAGATCTTTTCGAATGGCAAGCATCATTGCAGCATTTGTCTTTTCCAACTCAGCACGCGAAACGGCAATGAGTTCGGTCTGGTTCAGAATCCTGGATTCGTCCAAGCGATCAGCCTGCATCAATGTCCTCAGCGCATCCTCGCGGTTTTTCAACTCTGTGCTCTGGCTGGCGAGCGCCGGCCTGTAACTCAGAAAACATTGTTCGATCTGGTCTATTTGAGTTTCCGAAAGCTGCAGCTTTTTGACGATCTCAGAATTCTTCCACCACTTTCCGAGTTCCGGTTGGTCCGATGCGGAAGGATTGGATGTATTCGCGAGCAATGCGAAAGAAAAAGCAAGAAATTGAGCTGTGAAGATTGCGAATTTCTTCATGAGACCTCCGAATAGGAATTCATTTTGTCCTCACCAGATCTGTTTTTTTGTCATACATGAGACCCGCAGGATCAAGAGCTTCCGGGAAATCCCGGCCAAGAGCCCGTTCCACATTTATCAGCAGGATCTCGTCAGATCCCGCAGCGAGATCCGGCGTTGGTGCCTTGCCGTTTTGCACGAAAAAAAACAGGCACAGCATCAGCACCAAAAACGACGGCACCCAAAGCAAAGCCGGGCGAGAATGAATTTTCGATGCCGGATGGTTCAGACGCGCCATGATCGTATTGTGCTGGCGTCTCCAGAAAAAATCCGGTCTCTCCGCCGCTTGATGAACCGAATCCCCGAAAATCCGCAGCGCTTCCCGTAAATCTCCTAAATTCCGCTCCGGATCTGCTTCAGCCCGGATATCAGGTGCTCCCGGGATCTTTTCATTTTGTCGTCCTCGCATCTTTGTTCCTGTCTAGGGTGTTCGCGTCGAACAGGCCTTTCTTACAGCCTCGATTGCACGGTGCAAGTGACTCTTGACCGTTCCAAGATTCAGGTCCATTGTCTCGGCAATTGCTTCTAAGGGCATGTCTTCGACAAAGCGCAACAGAAATACGGTTTTCTGCTGCCGGGAAAGTTGGTTCACAGCGGACTGGATGGCGTCCACCAATTCGCTATTTATCAAGACCTGCTCCGGCGAGCGCCGAATATCGAGCAATGGGATGGTATCGATTCGCTCCGTGCGCGTCAGCCTGCGCCAAAAGGCCCAGCGCCGGCTCTTGTTATGGTCATACGCCAGGTTGATCGCGATTCGGATGAGCCATGTGGCCAAGCTGGCCCCTCCGCGAAAGCTGCTGCGCATTTTGAACGCCCGCAGGAAACACTCCTGCGTCAGGATCTCCGCTTCATCCCTGTCTCGCACCAGAAACAGCAACGTCCGGTAAACTTGCTTTTGATGATCCAAAACGATCCCGTCGAAGTCATCCGGCTCGATCGGGCCCGTTTCCATTTCCGCATCGACCACTTTGGTCCTGTTCATCCGGAATCCGCAATTTCCTTTTCTGAATATATTGGACGATTCTTGCCGGCAAAGGTTTACATATTTATGGACGGGGACGCTCCCCTGTTTAGCTTTCCCAATAGCTGATGCCACCAGGAAGGCGTCCTCATAGAGCTTTCGACTTTTGTGCAAGTTATTGTTCCCCCAGCCCGGCCACTGTAAAATGCAGTTTCGGACAGGTTAACCGAGCAAAAGGTAATTCATGCTTCTCATCCGCGCCGACAACACAGCCGCAGATTTAGCGAACGGCCGTCAACCGCTCCCTGCCCGTCGCGGCTTTTTTTGATGCAGACCATTCGGGAGGAATCATGTACACATTGAGCCCTGTTACCGACCGCGTTGCAAGAATCCGGGAAAAATACCGCACCACAAGACCGCGCATCTGTATTGCCCGATACAAAATCGTAACGGAGTTTTACAAGGAAAACCCCCAGCTGCAGGGCGTTCTGAAAAGAGCCAGGAATTTTCAGAACATTTGTGAAAAGATTCCCGTCCTGATCAATCAGGACGAGGCGATCGTTGGCTGGCAAGCCTCTTCATACCGTGCGTGCGCGCTTTACCCGGAGACATCCTTCGGCTGGTTCTTGGACGAACTCAAGGCCGGCACAATTCCCCTGAGGGATACGGATCCTTACGACATCGACGAAAAAGATGCCGAGTATATCTTGAGCACAGGCGATTTCTGGCGCAAGGAGTGCCTGAGCGCAAAGGTGGATGAATATATTCCTCCTGGATATTTCAGTGCCGCAGGCAGCGGCGTGACCTACTTCGGCACAAAAGACAGCTGCATGTCGCCTGTCGGGCATTTTGTCGCGAATTTCGAGAAGGCAATGCGCAAAGGCTTCGCCGCCATTAAGGCGGAAGCACAGGCAAAAATGAACGAGCTGGAAGGCGTCATGTTTGGCGATAGTGTATCCAGATACAACTTCTACCGCTCGGTTGCCATCGTTTGCGACGGCATAATCACCTTATCCAAGAGATACGCCAAAGAGTGCAAACGAATGGCTTTTGCAGAAGCGGATCCTTTGCGGAAAAAAGAGCTGCTCGACATGGCCGATTGCCTGAATTGGATTCCGGAGAATCCCTGCCGCACTTTTCATGACGCAATCCAGTGCATGTTCCTGTACCAGACCGCCCTGTGCCTCGATGCCCAGCAGCACGGAATCAGCTTCGGGCGCGTGGATCAATACCTGGGCAGCTACTACGAGGCGGACATCGCAGCCGGCAGAATTACGCATGAAAAAGCGCAGGAACTGCTGGACCTGTTCTATCTGAAAGTCGCCGAAATGAACAAAATCTGGCCCTATGTCGCTACTATGAACGGCCCCGGCTACACAAGCGGGCAGCTGATGACCATTGGGGGAGTGACTGGGGATGGAAAGGATGCGACCAATGCAATCTCCTTTATGATGTTGCAGTCTGCGGGGCGCCTGGTTCTGCATGATCCGCCCCAGTCGCTGCGCATCCACAAGGGCACTCCTCCCGAGCTGTGGGAAGCGGCAATTGCGACGACCCAGATTGCAGGCGGCGTCCCTACTTTTGAAAACGACGCTGTCATTATTCCGGCACTGATGGCCAGGGGACTGCCGATCGAGAGCGCGAGAAACTACTGCCTGATCGGCTGTGTGGAACCACAAGGCTGCGGTGACGAATGGGCCTGCCCGGGAGGCAACGGCACGCAGTCCTTTTTCAATCTGCTCAACGCCTTCCTGCTGGCCATTAACAACGGCTGCAATCCGTTTCCCGGCCGCGACGGCAAGCGCGCCGGCCAGGTGGGCCTGCCGACTGGTTATCTGTATGAGATGGAGACTTTCAACGAGGTCCTCAATGCCGTCAAAAACCAGATCGAATACTTTGTACGCTGGCACGTAAGCCTGGTCAATACGTGGGAATACGTTGCATCAGAACACATGCAGCTTCCGCTTCTTTCAGCGACGGTCGACGGCTGCATGGAGTCCGGCAGGGACGTGATGAAAGGGGGCGCAAAATACAACTCAACAGGCAATGCCGGTATCGCGATCGGCAATATCACCGACAGCCTGGCTGTTGTGAAGTACATGGTGTACGACAAAAAACTGATTGGCGCCCGGGAACTTTATGACGCGATCATGACTAACTGGGAAGGCAAAGAAGATCTTCGGCAGTTCATCCTGAATGAAGCTCCTCATTATGGCAACGACAATGAATACACCGATGAGTTCGCAAGATGGGCTTCGGATGTTTATGGAAATGCCGTGAACTCCTCTACCGGCCCTCGCGGCCGATTTGCCGCCGGATTATATCCGGTCACAACTCACGTCACGTTCGGCTTAACTACCGCAGCCTCTCCGGACGGCAGAAAAGCGGGCGAGCCTCTGGCAGATGGAATTTCGCCTGTTCAGCAACTCGACCAAAATGGTCCGACTGCTACTCTTAAGTCCGTGGCAGCTATCGATCAAAAGAAATTCTCGAACGGCACTCTGCTGAACATGAAGTTTCATCCCACGGCCCTGAGCAATGAAACAGGAAAAGAAAAACTTATTGATTTGATCAAAACCTATTTCTCTCTGGGCGGCATGGAGATGCAGTTTAATATCGTCAGCAGCAAAGTATTGAGAAGAGCGCAAGAACACCCGGAAGAATACAGGGATCTCGTGGTAAGAATCGCCGGTTTCAGCGCTTATTTCGTGGAACTATACAAGGCCAGCCAGGACGATATTATCCGGCGGACTGAATTGAATTTTTGAGAAGCCTGAAGCCATCTGTGGGAATATGGAAAAAGAATTAACCGGGAAGGTCTATGACATACAGGGTTTTTCTGTACAGGATGGTCCTGGTATCCGAACAACCGTTTTCCTTAAAGGATGTCCGCTGCGTTGTCCCTGGTGTCACAGTCCCGAATCTCAGGAATTTCATGCACAGGTTAGCTGGATATCGATGAGATGTGTTGGGGTGGCTGATTGTGGGAAGTGTCTCAGCGCTTGTGCTAAAGGGGTGATCACTCCGGGCAGATTGACTCGCAAGCCGGCGGCACAAGAAGAAATCCGGCACATTCACATTGACCGCTCCGCCTGTGACAACTGCGGAGACTGCGCCGCCGCTTGTCGCTATAAAGCATTGTCCATGTGCGGCACGGACTACACTGTAGAAGAACTCGTGATGCGCGTCAGCAAGGACATTCCTTTTTATGAACAGTCCGGCGGCGGCGTTACGCTTTCCGGCGGTGAGCCCTTATCTCAGCCGGAGTTCATTCTGCAATTGGCAAAAGCCTTGAAAGCGCGGGATATTCACACAGCCATTGATACAACGGGATGTGTTCAAACCAAGGTTATGGAAGCCGTGTTGCCTTATACGGATCTGTTTCTTTATGATTTAAAGCACATGGATTCCGAGCAACACAGGGTAGCAACAGGCGTGTCCAACGAACTTATTCTGCAGAATGCTCAATACATCGCAAAATCCGGCGGAAAAATGCAGATCCGCATACCTGTGATCCCGGACTTCAATGACTCGGAGGAGAACATCATCGAGACGGGAAAGTTTTGCAGATCTCTGGGAGATGCCGTAACGATTGTACAACTCTTACCGTATCACAACCTGGGCGCTATGAAATACCAGAGGATCGATGACAGCAAAGTAGTTCTGGAAGCAGAGCCGCCCTCGGATGAAAAAATCCGCTCAATAAAGAAACTGCTGGAAGATCTCGGACTCCTCGTCACCGTGCATTGAAAAACGCCACGGATTCCACAGATTTAAATCAGTGAAATCCGTGGAATCCGTGGCGTTTTTCGGTTTGAAAACTGCAGGCTGCATTCTGCGAAATATTCATTGAAGCGAAAAAAGGTCGATCGGTATAAAATTACTTTTATGTGCTCGAACTATAAACCGCATTGAGCCGGGAACTCGTCATTGGAGGCAGATCCCAATGAAAAATAGATTCCTTATATTGTTGGCTCTGACCGTGCTTTTGTCCTCCCCCATCTGTTGGATGCTGGTAAGCCACTCCGGCGTGACATCGGCCGTGGCCGATTCAAAGCCGCCGAACGAGTTCTTAGCCAACTTTACCGAAGCTCTGCAGGTAATCCAGCAAACCTATGTGGAAGAGGTCGGCTCTAATAAATTGGTTTATAGCGCAATCAGGCGCATGCTCCATAGGCTGGACCCGCATTCGAATTTTCTGGACCCGAAGGATTTCGCCAAGCTTCGAGAAGACCAGCATAGCGTCTATTATGGCCTGGGAATCCAACTTCATGCGCTTCTGGTAAACCGTGGACGACACGTCATTGTGGACCATCCTATCGCCGGTACGCCTGCCGAACGAAAGGGATTGCGCTTGGGCGACGTGATCACCCACATTGGAGGCGAGCCGATAGATAACTGGACGACGGACGAGGTTGTGAACCATCTCAAGGGGCCGCGCGGTACTTCGGTAGATATTGTCCTTGAGCGGCCCGGCGTTCGGAACCCTCTTCACGTCACGATCGAGCGGGATGAAATACCGCTGACCACCATTCCTTATGCATTCGAACTGAAGCCGGGGATCGGCTATGTGAAAATCGAAAAGTTTTCTGAAAATACCGCTGAGGAGCTGAATTCAGGTTTGGACCGGTTGAAGGGTTTATCAGGTCTTATTCTTGATCTCAGGGATAATCCCGGCGGCCTGTTGAATCAAGCGATTGAAATTTCGGATTTCTTTCTGCACCGAGGAGCGCTTATCGTATCCACCAAAGGTCGACTGGAATCATCAACCAAATCCTATAAGGTATTGCGCGAAGGGAAAATTCAAATCCCTGTGGTGGTTCTGATCAATCACCAGACTGCCAGCGCTTCCGAGATCGTGGCAGGTGCGTTACAGGACCACGATCGCGCTCTTATCGTGGGAGAAAGAAGTTTCGGCAAAGGTTTGGTACAGACTGTATATACCCTGGAAGACAACACAGGCATGACGCTCACAACAGCCAAGTATTACACGCCCAGTGGAAGGTTGATCCAGCGTGATTACTCCGGCTCGAGTCTTGAGTATTATTTCCTGAATTCCGATGATGCGCCCGCGAAAAACAACGACGCACGGCAAGTCCGCTTTACGGATGCCAAGCGTGAAGTATACGGCGGTGGAGGAATCACTCCCGACATTGTCGAGCCGGCGCGCAAGGCCAATCGATTCGAGGCGATGCTCGCTTCCAAAGATGTCTTTTTCCAGTTTGGACGCCGTCTCCTACGGAATGACGCGCCGGATGCAGGAATTTCCCGATCGGAGGATAAAAACCGGGAAAAGTCGCTTCGGCCGGAAAAAAATTCGGAATCTTTGCCCGGCATCGAAGTCACCGACGCCATCCTCTCGGATTTCAGACAATTTCTTCATGACCGCAATATCGATTTTTCTGAACGGGAAATCGAGACGAATCTCGATTTTATAAAAAGGCGGATCAAACAGGACACTTGCATAACTTCTTTCGGCATCAAGGAGGCCTTCAAAATCGGCATTCAGGCGGATCCACAGGTTATGAAAGCTCTGGAAGCAATGCCCCAGGCGAAAGCGCTCATGATGTCCGGCCGCGCATCTCCTTTGGCACAAATCCCAACCAGGCAGGAACAGCGCCCGTGACGCACTGACCTTCTTGCCGGTTTCGAAATCCGCATAGGAATCTCTCCAAAACAAAATTCGCTTTGTGGACACTTCAGCGCGAAACGACCTTGGCAAAAGCGCGCGGCAAGGCAAAAGAGTATATCGAAGCCGGCGCCTTTGAGCTGAACGGCAAGCTGGCGGTCAATCCCGACGGCGGCCTGAAATGTTTCGGGCACCCTCTCGGCGCGACCGGCCTGCGCATGATCTATGAGATTTACAAACAAATGCAGGGCAAAGCGGGACCGCGCCAGCGCAAGAATCCGACGCTGGGCATGACTCACAATCACGGCATGAATCCGGGGAGCGGCGTCGGCAGCGTGACTATCATCGGTCAGAGGGACTAATAGACGAAGGTGAAATTTCCCGGAACTCTGGAGAAGCCTTAGGGCCTGTGACAAAATAAGTGACGCACTTCGCTGCAGGCCCCCAGGCCCGCTGGCAAGGCGCGAGCGACGAGCATACCGGGTAGTATGTGAGGAGCGAG
>Ga0116137_1002012_pt1 | contig 12598 bp, 11 predicted proteins | sample June2015DPH_20_1_3_FD_88973 | JGI IMG/M metagenome (GOLD analysis project Ga0116137, IMG submission 88973) | Peatland microbial communities from SPRUCE experiment site at the Marcell Experimental Forest, Minnesota, USA - June2015DPH_20_100 | ecosystem: Environmental > Terrestrial > Soil >...
AAAGAACTGATAGAGGAGCCCCAAGAGAAACTGATAGAGCAGCCCAAAGAACTGATAGAGGAGCCCCAAGAGAAACTGATAGAGCAGCCCAAAGAACTGATAGAGGAGCCCCAAGAGAAACTGATAGAGAAACTTCCAGAGATCGGCGACTACAGAGAGATTGTTCTTCGGGCCGTGGATAAGAGTCTGGATATCATAGGAAAGGACGGAAAGGATGTCTTGCTGAGTCTCCTGGAGAGCCGGTATGGCCTCCTCGAGGAGGAGATCCCAGAACATCCTCGAGCCTTCATCGATCTCCTTGAAGAGGGCCTGGGCTCATCAGCTTACGCCGTCGAGAAGGAGATAATGAGAGAGATAAGGAAAGTTTCGTCGGTACAGGCAGAGAATCTGTACAAAGTCGTCGAGTTGCTCAAAGAGGAATACCCAGCCAAAGCCCCGGTGCAGAGTCCTGCTGCAAGCACCACACCAATTGGGGAAGATGCCGGCCCTGCGCTTCTTGCATCTGAAGAGGAAGATGAGAAGCCAGCTGAAGAGGTAAGGCAGGAGCCCCAGCTCCTGGAGGACCCGCCCCCGGCCGGTTTCAACTCCAGCATGAACGACCCGATTCCAGTTGGCTTCAAGTACAGCGCTTCTTTCTCGAGTCATGGACTGAAAGCAAAGGCCTAGACCAGAACCTTCCGCGTTCGCCCTCTTGGTTCCCATCATCATCTTCTAGGTGGTGCTGACCCCCACAGTTATTCAGTTGCGCCAGAACCGGCCTCTGCAAATGAGTTGCATGATAGAAGGAGCAGAGAAGGAGATTTCCGCGTCGGCGGTGTTATCGTGAACCCCAAGCTAGCTGATGTCCTTCGTCTCTGTTCCGAGAGAAACACACCCATGCGTGCCGGATTCACTTCGTGGATTCCCAGTCTCCGATTTCTATCGACCTCTGCATAGAGCACTAATCCATAATTCCTAATATTCCCGAAAGAAGGGAGAATGTCCGTTGACTCTGATTGGCTGCACGCAGCGGGTCCCGACGGCGGTTCAAATCAGGAATATCCCGTTCAAGAAGTGGAGAGTTAATGGATTGATGCTCTATACTTATTCTCACAATCTTCAGGGTTTTTCTTCGCATTTGGGAAGAAACCTTGAGATATTGTCTTGCCCGTCATGGATGGTGGCATGATGTCAAACGAACATCTGACGTCAGAAGGGGCGCGGAACGCGGAGCCGACGGAGGTGAACGCGGAGCCGACGGAGGTGAACGCGGAGCCGACGATGATAAACGTCCGAAGCGAGGGGCTGAAGCTCGACTTGGTTCTCCTCAACAACAAGGTCACCGGCCTCACGATAGACTTCCAGAACTCAGCTAAGAGCGACGAACTTCACAGGTGGCTCCGGGTCATAGACGGGATGCTTTCTGGCTCTGCCCTATCATCTGAGAGGTCGATCCCCCAGATTCTGGGCGAGGCGGCTAGGCTTCCTGTTTAGCTAACAAAGGACTTGGGAAACGAAGTCCACGCCCTTGAGGGGCGGGACTCTTCTCGAACCGCTGCCCACAAGAATGATACCGTGGGTTCTGCAGCCATTGCTGAGCCAAGCCTGACTAGCAATTGACGCCTTCGTGGCGTCGTTTTGGCAGCGAAAATACGGCCTCTGGGTGGAACCAACGAATCAGGGAGTTTTCGACTTCGCTGCCGCTTTCTTCTTCGCACGCTTCTTTACGGGCGCTTCGACCTTTTGCACGACCTTCTTCTCCACCTTCTCTACCTTCTTCTCTACCTTCTTCTCCACCTTCACTACCTCCTTCTCCGCCTTGCGGACTTCCTTTTCGACCGCCCTCTCTATCTTCCGTACCTCACCTTCGACCCTTTCTTCTGTCGTCTTCTTCGTTCGCGGAGACCATTTCTTGAGCGAGGCAACGTTGCTCTCGAGCGTGCTCCTCCTCCTGTCGTCAACGAGTAGACCCCACCTCCTAGCTAGTCCGAAGTTCAGTCCAGCCTGCGTGACCTCTCCGAGCGAGTATCCCCTTGCGTGCCTCCGCATCGTGCGCCCGCCGTGCCTAACATCCACAATGGCAGAGGGAGGAGCGCCTGTGGGCTTCGGGGCCTGCTCCTTCACGACGCGCTTCGACTCCGCTTCCTTCTTCTTCCCGCTGACCCTCTTCTTGGAAGGCGCACTCAAATCAGGTCCCTCCCCCTTCGACTCCGTTAAAATCGTTCCCTCAACATGTAAACTGAGATTGCAGACGTCCAAAGCAGCACGTGCGCGCGGACCACGTAGAGCATGACTCCGGCCAGGGCGACTGCATAACGCCTTCGGACCTTCACCCTTTCCACTATTCGTCCCTCCCCCTCCCTAACTTGTTCCTGGTTTCATTCTGGAGCCTGGCGACCTCTGCAGGCTCACTGCTGGGCTGCGGGCAGTCCGTCCGAGGATTTTGATGTCGACAACGAGATTCAGGAAGAGCGTCGCAGAAGTGATTAGGAGCAGATAGGAAAGGATGGGCACCATTTGTCCGCCTTGGATGCCCAGCGAGTTAAGCAGAGTCCCGGCGAGGCTGGTGCTTCCCGAGAAGAGCCAGAGGAGGACCGCGCAGGCCAGGTTGAAAACCGCCAGGAACAGTTGGGTGCCGAAGACCCCAAGCTCCGATATGTCAAAGATCAGGTAGGTGAAGGCAAGGGACGCGATGCCGAAGACGACCACGCCCGAGCTGACGAAGTAGATTCCCGCCCCGGCCACGAAGCAGCTGCTCCCGACAATGAGCGGAAGGATGCTTCTGCCGTCGACGACAGACCTCCTCAGCCATATAGCTGAAAGGCTGATGATACCCAGGCTCATTAGAACCAGGAAATCAGTGATTTCAACCAGGAAGTCTGCGTTGCCCTCTGCGAGGAGGAATATCGCCACCAGAGTGAAGACCCAAGAGACGTTTGATAGAGAGCGAGGGATGTACCCGTCCTCGGCAAGGGCTCCCAGGTGCCTGGAGGCGGCTATGAACGCAGGCACGAAGGTAGTGATCGTCGCAATCAGGAACGCGATGGCCATCAGGAGCTCCTGGCTGGGTCCGAGGTAGTCGTCTGCCAAGAAGAGCGCTGGAATCTGCTGTGTCCTGAGTATGGTCAGAGACGGGTGCACCGAGAACACGGCCAGCGCATACAATATGTTGACGATCGCGGCCACGACAACGCTGAGGATCATGGCGAAGCCGAGGTAGCGGGCCTTCTTCATGCGATATCCCCGCTTTATTTGGGAGACGATGGGAATCTTTGTCTCGGCGTGAACGTCCCTCTCGAGCGCCTGAATCTCCTGGAACCCGAAGAACAACAGGTAGAGGTAGCCTGTATTGACGACAAGCGCGAAGACCCAGTTACCCGATGATAGGGCGGTGATGCCGGAGAGGTTCCAGGCGCCTTTTGCGCCCAAGAGCAAACTCTGGTAGACGAGTATGGCCACCATCACGGACGTCAGTCCGACCTGGAGGTAGCCTATCGAGCGGATTATCCTCCTCTCGAAAATCGCGTTGGCCACGGACCAGCCAATGAAGACTACTGCTATGGTGTAGACGATTACTGTGGCTGCGGGGGATCCCACCCCGAAGCGAGCCAATACGCCGGGGAAGATCTCGAGGTCGAAGATCACGAATACCAGCTTCGAGTAGGCGGCCAGAGCGGTGTTCGCGATCCACATGGAGACGCGGGAGACGAAGTATCTGACGCTGCGCACGCCGCAGGCGAGCTTCGTGAAGGACGGTCCTCCCACAGCTTCGGAGCCCGGCCCCGCCGAGGAATACATATCCGCGTAGACTTTTGCCATCAGGACTGAAAGGACAGCCGCGAGCGACAGCGAGCCGAGAGAGACTAGTTCATACTGGAGGATGTTCAACGGTATGAGGATGAACAAAGGTGAGCCGAGGGTCGACCCTATGCCCACAGCTAGGATTGTCACGAACCCGTAGACGGGCTTGGACTGAGGCTTTCTAACCCTGGCTCTGAATCTGGCACGGATGGATTCGGGGATGGAGGTCACGAGTGCAGTCGATGACATCGCAACAGCGAAGGAAGCGAGGATGAGCACCGCGCCCCCGAGGTTCCCTCCCCGGCCCGATTCGACAGCGACAAGCTCGTCGTAGATGTAGAAGAGCGCCAGCAGGACGCCAATGACGCCCACCGCGGTCACAATGGCCTTGAGCGCCAGCGCCCTGCTACGGGCCGAGGCCGAGACTTGAGTCAAGCGGGCTCATCATGATGGCTGGAGACCGGCTTCCTTCAAGGTGGCAGAGGCCCTTCTGAGGGCGTACAAGGCCGAAAGCAGGAGCAGGATGGAGAAGGCGAGCTCGAGGGCTGGTAGCGCCTGCCGCATCGGGCTGGTTGCGACCATATCGTTCACGGACGAGCTGAAGAACTGAAGGATGTAGCTTGGCGATGCTCCACCCGAAAACAGGGCGGAGATCGTAAGAAGACCCGATATCATCAGAAACGAGGCCAGTATGAGCTCTCCGACGGCGACCGCGACGGAGCCCGTCCGGCCGTCGGTCTTGCCGACCCCCAGCGAATTGACCACCCTCTTGACCTGCTCGTCTTTGGAATTCAGAATTGACGTTTCGAGGGCCGAGCGAAGCTCAGGCTCGGACGGGTGCAGCAGCCCCACGGCCTTCATGTCGAGGACCAGCTTCATGACCATGGGGTCGTCCTTCTCGGGCGCGTGTCCGGACACGGAAGCGAAGGTGCGGGCTCGGTAGATAAGCGTCATTCCACCGCGGACGCGCGAGATGCTTGAAGCTCGCAACAGGCAGGCTCCGGGAGAGAATGGCGGCTTCCAAGGCCCGCGGTAACCCGGGAAGGGACTCGCTCAGACAGGTCGTTACGAACTTATTCGACGCCGTGAGGTTCTCCGACCAGCTGCATGAGGCTGAAGCCAAGGCGAAATCTCTGCAGGGCGAGTTCGACTTGAGGTCGCTTAGGCTCGATACGTTCGTCAAGTCGGTGATCGACTCGTCTGAAGTCCTGACGAAGCAGGTGCCGGAGGACTACGCCAAGATCATGGTCAACCAGGTGAACGAATTCGTCAGGGCTGCGGCCGATCAGGCGAAGGCCAAGGGGGGCGTCAAGGCAACCGGAGAGATATCAAAGGTCGGGTCCGAGGCGGTTTCTAGCAGGACGAAGGCCCTGAAGAGCTTGGAGGCCTACCTGGGCAGCAATCCCCTGCCAGTAGTCGACAGGCTGGTTTCGGTCAAGCTCGTGGACGGGGGGTACCAAGCCCAGGCGACATACAGCTGCAAGGGCAACGTGGTCTACAGGTTCAACCTTGGAACCCAGAGCTCGAAGATGTTCGGGTCCGAGTTCAAGCTGTCGAAACTAAGGAAGAAACTCAACGTTCCAGTGGGCCTCGGTAAGACATGGATCCGCAAAGAGCAGAGCCCCCGCTATGAAAAGCTGGAGCAGTATTCCCTGAAGAACGCAGAGGCCTCCAGCCAGCACCTTATCGCCGAATTCTTCGAGGAAGAAACGCAGACGGCCATCAGAATATCGGGGGCAAGCCGGGAAGGGGGCGGGTTCACCAGCGTTGAGTTCATCGATGGAGCTGAGGTTGTCAACGTGACCACCGACGCCGGGCTGAACAAGTTCCTGGATTCGGCCGCGGTCACAGCCCTCGTGAACTCCATCTGGGCTGAGCTTATTCAGGTCGAGGCGAGCAAGGTCGCCCTGACGGAGTTGACGGTCGGCGGCCGCGATATACTCGAAAAGATGGACTGCGAAAGCCTCCTGAGGACAGTCCTAAAGATCATGGGCCCGACCTACAAAGACATTCTCGAGAGGTCCCCCGAAAAGCAGTTCGAGGGCAGCGAGGTGGAGGTGGGCCTGTCCTTCGTCAGGGAACGGCTCTCGCTGCTGGGAGAATCCGCAAGACAGCAAGTCCAGAGGACCCTGGCCATAGAGGCCAAAGGTTCCTGAGGTCTAGCGCGCTACCACGGATTCTCGAGGGCATCTATCGCCTGTGGTTCGCTCGAGCGGTGTTAGAACCATCAGCCCAAATCAGGAGGCACCAGGCAAGGATTTACTAAGAATTCTGGGATAATCTGGGAAATCCAGTAAATACATGGCTGGCTCATTGGCTGCTGGCGAAGTGAAACTTCACCCACAAGGAATCGGATGGGCTTTCTATGTTTTCACCGCCCGATTCCGGCGTCGAACAGGGGGAGGGAAGAGGCCAAGAGCCGATGAGTCCTGACCGACCCCCAGAATAGGACAACACGATCATAACAGCCTCGTCATTCTAGCAGCGACCTGGCAATAACCCTCCTGCCCCTGACCAAATCGGTGCGTGTCTGGCGATGTTGACGATTAGGATCTAGGTGTCTTCTTAGGTTTCTGGTGACCTAGCGGCATATGACTGAGAATCTTGTCGGCGTCAACTGTGATCGTCTGGACAACTAACAACAAACACGTCGAGCAGCGTGGATTCTAGAGAGTATACTTGCAGTTGGAACATGCCCACCTCAGGATGTCGCCCTCCTTGTTTGTGACCTTCTCCATGAACGCGCGCCGGCATTCTGGACAGAGAATCTCTGGGTTCTCAGGCTCCTCACGTGATCTCAGTGCCTTGATCAGCCGCCTCTTGCCGAGCTCCCGAGTCAGGTCGTCGAGCGAAACCCAGCCGAGGAACTCTTCGTTCTCGAAGACACCAATCCTCGATACATTATGTGCCAGAATCTTCCTCGCCGCTTCTCTTGCTGAGGTGTTCGGGCTAATCCGGTAGAATGGGCCCATGACCTGACTCACCTTCACCTCCTCCGGCTTCTTGTTCAAAGCAAAGAAATCCCATAGCAACCGCCTCGCCGTGAGGAGACCTACGACCTTGCCGTCCTCGCCGACTACTGCAACGCCGGTCGACTTTGCCCGATTCATCGCCTCCGCGGCCACCAACACCGAGGCTGAACTCTTTACGCGCGGGACGTTCGTCGTCATGATATCCTTCACTCGCGCCATCCCTTGCCAGCCCTCCGCATACTACTTCTTGCAGTTCCGGCATAAAGCCATTTGGGATGGGAAGCTGTTAGTCTAAGTCAGGAGGCACTAGGCAAGGATTTACTAAGAATTCTGGGATAATCTGGGAAATCCAGTAAATACGCGACCGGCCTGTTGGCTGCTGGTGAATTGAAATGCAGGCGTCATTGCAGAAGCGAGAAATCTCACGCGCGCTGGACCAGGATTTGAAGGAAGCGGTTTCGCTCGTGAAGAGGCGCGACTACGAGCGCATGCTGAAGCGCGCTCACGATCTCGTAGGTCTCAGAGCCATCGAACACCAAGTGAGGATGGATTCTCGCCTGACGCAAGGTGACAGGATTCTACTCCTGAGCGCTGTCGCGAAGAAATCCCACGTTCAGACGAAGTACTCGACTTGAGATGGAAGTAGAATGCAGAAGAGTCAAGCACTCGTCGAATCTCAAAGAGATCTCGTTATGGTGATGCACGCGCCTTCGTGGGAGAACACGAGTTATCCACTTTGTGGAGCCAAGAAATTCAGATACCTTACGATGGTTGTGCAGGATGTCACTTGCGAAGATTGTATTCTGATGCTGAACAGGAGAGGCGCCGATAGGCATGAACGATGCACATGGACTTGCCGTCTGTGACATGGGAATGACCGTTGCCGAGGTCCCACCGTGTCCACCGCCCTCCACCGACAGGCGGGCTCAAGGCTGTGAACGAAACGGAGGGTGATCGGACTACTTGGTCAGTTCGAGAAGGCTTTGCTTGAGCTTGGCGGCTACGAGGACGTCGACCGAGTCCCCGCCCTGTCTGTAGCATTCGAGCGTTTTCTCGCATGCCGGCAGAGCCTCCTTGGCCTTGAGTTTCAGGTCTTTCTGCTGTGAAAGGACCCTTTTGACGGCTTCAAGATACCAATCACCGCTCATCTTGTAATCCTCAAGTCTCCTGTGGCATTCAGCCAGCCAGGTGCAGTACTCTGCTCTTTCGAGCGGTGACCTGCTCTCGTTTGAAGCTTCGTGTTCAAGAGAGGAGATCGCTCTTCCGTATTCCCCATCGTGGATGAGGACGATTATTTCTTGCAGGCTCATGAGTCGACCCCAAAGACCACCCAGTGTCATAATAAGCAGGCGGTGTAACCACGCGTCACCTCGGACTCAAAAACCCCACACATGACTTTCCGAAGGAGGTGCACTTGGTGAACCAGGCTGGGCGAGGCATGCGCGACCAAGAACGTGATGACCACACGGAGAGTCTCCCCGGTGGCGACCAGGCGTGTTCATTCTTCTGTTTGAACGTTCATTCTTTCCTTCCTGTGTTCGTTCATTCGTTCGTTCAAGGAAAGAATGCCCCCTAGTATAGAGTATGATGGCCTAGGTGGTAGCCCCAAACGGCTCGGCTTCCTGGGAGGGGGCTTGGCAACGGGGGGGAGTCGGTTGCTTTGGCGCGCGCGTCAGGGCGATGGCAAAAAGCAGGTAGCTCACACATCGGAACGGGATTCGACTGTGGTTGAAGTGGTAGATGTCCTTCTTTTCCAGCGTCCTCTAATAGAAGCACCTTTCGCATCTAGGTAGAGTGAGCCGGCGGAGGGCTTTGCTCCCTCGACCCCGCGCTTACGAGGCGCCTGAGCCCTGAAAGGAGTGCTCTGCTAGGCTGAGCTACGCCGGCACAGTCTCGACCCGCGCCGCCAGCCGTTAAAGCCATTTTCCCCAGTGAAAGGGTTTTTAGAATTCCCGGATGCGGCGTCAGAATCGTGCGGGGGTCGCCCAGCATGGTCAACGGCGTGGGACTGAGGCTCCCATCCCTTAGGGGTTCGTGGGTTCGAATCCCACCCCCCGCACCAGATTCGCATGAAACGGACCAGGAATTAGATGTCGGTGGCGATTTGAACCCTAAGTTAGGTGCGGCGAAAGCGAATCCAACCTCCAACTATTGGCAAACGGCCGGGCGTCAATAGCACAAATCTCTCTGGGAGCTTATTCTGAGCCATGAGCGGTCAGGTGAAGCAACGAGAACTGTATTTATGCGGAGTATTTGCAGGAAGGCGCAGGGAACAGTGACCCATTGTGATTGAGACGGAGAACCTCACCAAGAAGTTCGGCGATCTGACCGCAGTTGATGGGATAACACTCAAAGTGGAGGAGGGTGAGGTCTTCGGATTCCTCGGACCCAACGGAGCGGGAAAGACCACCACCGTGAGGATGCTCTGCTGCCTGATATCCAAGACCAGCGGGGAGGCAAGGATTGCCGGCTATGAAGTGGGCAAAGATGCGGATTCGCTGAAGATAAGGAAGCTAATCGGATTGGTTCCTGACAACGTGGGCCTCTACGATGACCTCAGCGCCTACGAAAACCTGGACTTCTACGGAAAACTTTACGATTGCACAGAGGCGCAAAGGAAGGAGAACATCCAGCGCTTCCTCACGATGCTGGGGCTCTTGGAGAAGAAGGACGTCGCGGCAGGCACGTTCTCGAAAGGGATGAAGCAAAAACTCGCGATAGCACGCGCTCTCATACACGATCCGCAGGTCTTGTTCATGGACGAACCCACAGTGAACCTGGACCCCGAGTCGTCGAAAACAGTCAGGGATTTCATCCTCGACCTCAAGAAAGAAAAGAGGACCATCTTCCTTAACACGCACAACCTCGACGAGGCCCAGAGGGTCTGCGACAAGATTGCAATACTGAATACAAAGCTGATGGTGATGGGCACCCCAGAGGAGCTCGAGCGGTCGGTGAGTGGCAGGAAGACGGTAATTCAGGTAGAAAAAGCAAGCGATGCGATCCAAGCTGCCTTAAGGAAGCTCCCGCTCGGGAACATGGTAATTGATGGCAACAGACTGACGATTGATGTGACGGATCCTGAAAAAGAGAATGCCACTGTCGTGGACGCGATAGTCCGGGCTGGCGGCCATGTTCAATCCGTTACTGTCGTTGGCTCAACCTTGGAGGATGCGTATCTGAAACTGGTGAGGCAGGCCAAATGAGACTCTCGAAATCATGGGTCATCGCGTTAAAGGACTTCAAGGTATTCCGGAGGAAGAAGAACGTCATCTATTCGATCATCGCCTTTCCCCTCATTATCTCGATTATTATTCCGATTGTTGTTGAGTATGCCGGACACCGGAATGGTGCAAGCGGGATTCCGGCAGCGCAACTCCTGGTGCTTCTGCCAGCGTTCATTTTCTATTTCCTCATAATCGCGGCATACCTTCCTACACCTATTGCCTCCTACAGTCTGGTCGGCGAAAAAGTCGAAAAGAGCCTCGAGCCGCTCCTGGCCACTCCTACAACGGACGACGAGATCTTGCTCGGAAAGGGAATTGCCGCGTTTCTGCCACCTTTAGGAGCCGCCCTCGGAGGAGCTACAATCTTCATGGTTCTCATTGATTTGGTGACATTTGACAAACTGGGCTACTACTATTTCCCGGACTGGAATACTGGCGTTGTCCTTCTCCTCATGGTCCCTCTCGCAGCCATAATGAGCGTCGAAGTGAACGTGATCATCTCGTCAAGGGTTAGTGATGTGCGCGCCGCGCAACAGCTGGGAGTCCTCATGGTTCTCCCCTTCGCAGGAATCTACGTCGCCGGTGAACTCAACATAATACCGCTCAGCTCTACCAACAACCTTCTCATCATTTCAGGTGTTCTCTTGGCTGCCGACCTGCTTCTCCTTTACGTCGCCAGGGCAACATTTCGCAGGGAAGAAATACTCACAAAGTGGAAGTGAAGCGGTAAGTAGATCGGATCAAATGCAAGGGCTTTGACCCGGCCTTCGCCATTCGACAACTATTTCGTGTGCGATTCTAACCTAAAGTTCGGTTCCCACCCCCCGCACGTGTTTCACATGAAACGGTAGGAAAATCGAATCTCCACTGCCGATTTGAACCCGGGGTTGGGTGCGGCAACGATGCCGTTGGCACCCGGGGGACTATTAACAAAACTCAAAATGGGGGTCCACATCGACCTGCTTGGAATTCATCCATCGGAGGATGTGATTGTGAGTCAAGAGTCTGAACAGATGATCACGGTTCAACACCTCGTCAAAAGGTACGGGGATTTCGTCGCCGTCAATGATGTATCCTTCTCGATAAAGCAGGGCGAGATCTTTGGAATCATAGGACCCAACGGTGCCGGCAAGACTACCGCAGTGGAATGCATCTCGGGGCTCCGCACGCCGGATTCGGGCTCGATCAGCATCTACGGGCTCTCTCCCCATAAGGACAGGAACAGGATAAGGCAGTTTCTCGGCGTTCAGCTGCAGGAGAGCTCGATGCCTCCGCGCCTCAAGGTGGGCGAAGCGGTGAATCTCTTCGCCTCTTTCTATCCAAACCCGGTGGGCCCGGATGGCCTGCTCGAGACCCTTGGGATAAGCCACGTCAAGAATTCCATATTCAAGAAACTGTCTGGCGGTCAGAAGCAGAGGCTGTCGATAGCGCTCGCCTTGGTGGGGAACCCAAAGATTGCCATACTGGATGAGCTGACCACGGGACTCGACCCGGAGGCCAGGCGTGAGACGTGGGCTCTCATAGAGAGCATCAGAGACCGCGGCGTCACCGTGATACTCGTGACCCACTTCATGGACGAAGCTGAGAGACTGTGCGACCGCGTCGCCCTAATCAACCACGGCAAGCTCGTAGTGCTGGACACGCCCGAGGCTATCGCAGCACTGGCAGGAGGAAGCAGGGTGCGTTTCGTCCCATCGAAGCCGGTCGACGACAAGACCTTGTATGCAATACCCGGCGTGAAAGAGATTGAGAGGAAAGAGGCCTACGTCACGGTCACTGGTACCGGCGACCTGGCAGCGTCCGTCATCGACTCCCTGGCGAGGATCGGAGTGCACATCTCCGATATAGAAGCAAGAGGAGGCAACCTTGACGATGCGTTCGTGAAGTTGACAAGGGACGACGCATCTAATGCCTCAGGAGGAGTTCAACTATGACCTCGGTCCCGAGCGAATCGAAAGAGAAGAAATCACGAGGCCGGTTCTCCGAACTCCTCAAGGTCGAGGTAAAGCTCGCTCTGCGAACACCAATGGGGTTGGGGATGGGCATCGGTATTCCGATCGTCCTGCTCGTAGTATTCGGCCTCATTGGGGTAGCAAACCCAGGGAACGTCGCAGGTACAGGCCTCACAGTCATAGACCTGTACGTTCCAACACTCATGGTCATTGCATTTGCGTGCCTGGGAATCTATGTCATGCCTCTCACCCTGGTGAGGTATCGGGAGATGGGGTGGCTACGAAGAGTTTCAACGACTCCAGCGCCTCCCTCGAGACTACTCGCAGCTCAATTGATCCTCAACCTTGTGCTTGCCTTGGCCGCGATTTTGATTGTCATCTTTGGAAGCGAATTTATCTTCGGGGCGCCACTTGAAGTAGGTATTCCGTACTTTATTCTCTCAATCGTTCTCTCGATTGCCGTGATATTTTCTCTTGGCTTGGTTGTTGCGGCCCTGGTTCCATCACAGACGGTCGCGACCGGCTTGACGGGGTTGCTGACCTTTCTACTGCTCTTCCTTTCAGGTCTCTGGATTCCGCCTGCCACGGTGGGTGGGCCATTGGCGACGATCATGTACTATTCTCCGTCTGGCGCGGCCGTCAGGGCTTTACTTTATTCGGTCTTCAA
>Ga0116137_1002017_pt1 | contig 12560 bp, 11 predicted proteins | sample June2015DPH_20_1_3_FD_88973 | JGI IMG/M metagenome (GOLD analysis project Ga0116137, IMG submission 88973) | Peatland microbial communities from SPRUCE experiment site at the Marcell Experimental Forest, Minnesota, USA - June2015DPH_20_100 | ecosystem: Environmental > Terrestrial > Soil >...
GGGCTTGGGCGCGATCCCATACCCCAGCGCGAGCCCGATGAGGACGCCGGCCACCGCGACCAGCACCACCACCGGCGGGACGGGCAGCCCCCGCCCGAGCAGCGTTGGCTTCAGCGGTGTGGTCGGAGGCAGGTTCTGGTCCCCGAGGCGACGGTCCATTTGCTGGCTCCGGCTCGGCTCAAAGCGAACGCACGTCAGCATATCCATGACGCTCCGGGCAGGCCACCGGGTCCCCCAGGACCCCGTGTGTCGCGAGCCAGTGGATGCAGTTGCCAGCATGAACGGTATCCACTCCTATGGATTGCGGACCCCCTTTTGAGAGGCACGACAAAGTGGTAGATGCCACGCGGCTAAGGCGCGGCTCGTCTCTGCTTCGCAGGAGCGGTGTTGGCCCGTCTGGAGTAGAGCCGACACCATACGGGTGAAGGTCAGGAGCGGGATGAGAGCGGAGGAGCGACAGGCCTCGGCTTGACGAGCCCTGGGGCCGACCCCCACCGGGCCCGTTCGGGTGATCCGACGCCGGTATTCTCAGCGTATGCAGAGCGGGCGATAGCAATAGCACGGAGGGTCGGGGCGTGAGAACCGCCAGGGCAGGATGGCTCGCGATACCCACTCAGTCTGAGCACCCGAGATGACGGTGCGTTCTCGGCCTGTCTGTTGTACGACGGGGATCCTCCTCGCCCTCGCGCTCGGGGGCTGTTCCGGCAACTCGCCCACCCCCGGCCCTGGCACTTTCCGTCCGACAGGCTCGATGACCGCGGCCCGCCTCCACCAATCCGCGACCCTGCTCTCCGACGGCCGCGTCCTCATTGCCGGAGGCCAAGCAATGACGGATGGCAACGTCTGGAACGATCTCGACTCGGCCGAGCTATATGACCCGCAAACCGGCGCGTTCAGCTCTACCGGCTCGATGAGGACCGCACGCGAGGGCCAGACCGCGACCCTGCTCCCCGACGGCCGAGTCCTCATCGCCGGCGGCTCCGATCTGGCTTCGGCCGAGCTGTATGACCCTAGGACCGGCACGTTCAGCTCTACCGGCTCGATGATGACCGCACGCGACGGCTGCACCGCGACCCTGCTCCCAGACGGTCGCGTGCTCATGGCCGGTGGGCACATGGACACCTCGTACCTGACTATCTACTTCGCCTCAGCCGAGCTGTATGACCCGAAGACCGGCACCTTCAGTCCGACTGGCTCGATGACGACCGCACGCACCGGACACACCGCCACCCTGCTCTCCGATGGCCGGGTTCTCGTCACCGGAGGGGAGGATGTCACGGGGGAGGCTCCCACCCTAACGAGCAGGTTCCTCGCCTCGGCGGAGCTGTATGACCCGAAGACCGGCACCTTCAGTCCGACTGGCTCGATGACGACCGCACGCACCGGACACACCGCCACGCTGCTCGCCGCTGGCCGAGTGCTCATCGCGGGGGGCAGTGCCGGCACGGTCTCTACCAGCGACCGCTACGTGCCTCTCACCTCAGCCGAGCTGTATGACACCAAGAGCGGCACCTTCGGCCCGGCTGGCTCGATGATCACCGCCCGCGAGTATCAAACGGCGACCCTCCTCTCCGACGGGCGCGTCCTCATCGCCGGCGGGGAGACAACCCCTGGGCCCCTCGCCTTAGCCGAGCTGTACGACCCCGCGACCGGCAAGTTCGCGGCGACTGGCTCGATGATCACCGCCCGCGAGTCTCAAACCACGACCCTGCTCTCCGACGGGCGCGTCCTCATCGCCGGCGGCCTTGCCAGCCTGTTAGGAGATGCACTTGCCTCGGCCGAGCTTTACCAGCCGTAGGTTCAAGAGCCGATTCGGAGCAACGGTCGGAAGTCGCTCAGGGCTCGCCCCGACCAGTCAGGGCTGCTGCCCTCTGGTGACATTGGCGCACACTCGCCAACGACAGAGTGCCGCAGCCCGGGGCCAGGTGGCCGAGGTACTTGGCTCGACTCGCAGGTTGACGCATGGTCCAGGCATCTAGGAGGTGGGCTGATGGCCCGTTCGCGGCGATCATCCAAGTCCGATCAGGGCCCGAGCGGGCCACACCACTTTGTTGAAGCGGAGAACGTTCGCCCAGCCCTTGCCCTCACCTCCACTGGGGTTTACCAGATGGTGTCCGAGGCTACGGTCGCAAACGCCAGCCTCCGCGCCTCCCGCTGCGCGGTGTCGGGTTGCGGGAAACCGCGGGAGGATCCGATCCACTGGCCGAGCGAGCCGGAAGCTGAGAACAACCCTGGCGAGCTGGCGGATTCGGAGGATGAGTGGCACGTGCCGGTCGGGCCCGCCGAGACCGAGGACGACGTGATCCTCGAGCCGGTGCATTCGGACGGCACGGTCGTCTTGCCGCTCCATCCCACGGACAAGGGGTAGCCGTCCGGCCGCCCCGCGCCTCGTAGCCCGATCAAACTGCATCTCCGCTCACTCGGCGGTCGAGTGACAGTGGCGGACGCTGGCCAACGCTGGCGGTCTGTCGCACCTGGTCGGGGCGAGAGGACTTGAGGCCGGCATGACAAGTCAGCCCGAGACGGAGCACAAGCGCTACCTGGCAGCTCCATAAGCGCTTGCCGCGACGACGCCGCGTGGCAGGACCAGAATGGAGTAGCCCGGGAATGAGCTGTTCCAGGCGACCGCCGTCCAGGTCTTTCCGTCGTACGAGACCCATGCCTTGCCGTTGGTCTTTACGGCTAGGAAGATCATGCCGTTCGAGCCGATGACGCCGTCGGGGCCGCTGCTGCATTCGCCCTGCCCGCAGACGGTGGCGCCCAGCGGCTCGAAGTTGTTGTCGCCCTGCCAGGTCTTGCCGCCGTCTGTTGATCGGGCGAGGCTGGTGTAGCCCGGAATGCCTTGCCTGCTGAACGCAAGGATGCCGTCGCGCCCGAACACGAGCTCGGTGCCGGCAGACCCAATCGCCGTCGATGTCCAGGTCCGCCCGTCCTCCGACCACCACAGGCCACCTTTGCCATTGACCGTGGACCCGAGCAGACTGCGGCCGTCCCTGGCATCGGGCCTCTCGAGCGCATCGAGACGATAGGCTGCGCTGCTCGACAGGCCTCCCGTGTAGCCGCCCATCACCCAGAAGCGGCCTTCCCCCGACTGGACCAGCGGACCGGCGTCGTCCCAGGTGATGCCCGCCTGGACAGTTACCGGCGTCCAATTGACGCCGTCGGTCGAGAAGGCGACGGAGTACTGAGACGTTGCTATGGCCGAACCGACGAGCGTGTGCCCTGTGGCAACCAGGCCCGCTGACGTACCCGCGATGGAGTCAACGAACGCGAAGCCGGACGGTGAGCCAGCGTTGCGCCATTGCACGCCATCGGAGCTGGTCCAAACCGTCTCCGAAGGGACGGCGGCGGAAGGATCGCCCGCCACGGCGACTAGGCCTGTCGGGGAGACCGCCATAAGCACCCGCGGAGCGGCAAAGGCCGTGACGTCGATCCACGTCTGGCCGTCGGCGGAGGTCCAGACGAAGGCTGCTCCGTTCCTCGTCCCGTAGGTAACGTAGCCGCCACGCCAGGAGAGGACCTGAACGCCGGGGTCGGCCGTCACGAGCGGATTGTTGGAGGGCAGCTGGCTCCACGAGAAGCCGGTCCAATCCGACGTTATGCCCGGCGTCGTGAATGAGGGGGCAGAGGGCTCAGGAGTCGGAGCAGAGGGCTCAATCGAAGTGGAAACCGCAGAAGGGGAAACCGACGCAACCGCCGGCAGCGACGGGGAGGCCCCTGCCACGCCGCAGCCGGAGACGAGACCAGCAGCTGCAAGCCCGACTGCCAAGCCCCTGATGCGTCCCACTCGCGATCGGTAGTGGTGAGCCGCGATGGGATTCATGCCCTGCCCCCAGTTCAGTGGCTGTTTGCCCTTGGATGTACATCGAAATGACGATCGGTAGACGCATGGCGAGGAGGCTAGGTGATCCCGCCAGCGTTACAGACTAGAAGGTCTTGCGGCGGCCTTTCCCGCTGCCGTATTGATCGTACCCAAGGAGTAGCCCCGACTCGCCAAGGCTGCCGCCCGCTGGGTACATTCGCTGACGCTGGCGCATGACGGCATGGTCGGGCCTCAGCTGGTGGGGACGTGCCCGATGCGGAGCCGAATCCGACAGTGCTTGACATTGCATGGAGCGGGCGCGACGGTGTGTCTACGCGAGGCGCGTCGCCGGGCGACTCAGCTGTGACGCGGGCGACGGAAACGACCAGTCGGAGGACTTACGGTGAAGGCTCTGGCGCGATTCGTGATCCGACCGGGCCAGGTTCTGATGCTCCGCGAGGCCGTGGGTGGTTTTCCTCGTGGCACCCCGGTGAAGGTGATTCGTGTTTGGAACACCGACGACCCTACCTTCGTCGTTGAGCCGTATCTCGCAGTCCCCCAGGGCAGCGACCTTGCGGCGAGCGGGGTGCGGCTGACAGTGGGCCGCAGCGTGCTCGCGGAATCGCTGCCGGAGTTCCGATCGGGGACGATGATCCTCGGGTGACATTGGCGCCCGCTGGCCCATGCTGGAGTGGCCGCGTCGGGGCTGTCCGGACGAGCGAAGAGAGCGACTGGTCGGCGACCCACCTTTGTGGCCACAGAGGGAGCCATGAGATGACGATCCGTTCTATGACCGCTGAAAGCCTTGCCCTGCGCGGCATCGGCCCAGTGCAGCTGGGCCAGGGAGCGGTCGCTCGCGCGACCCGCCTCGCCCTGGCAGGCTTGCTCGTTGCCCTCGCCGTCGCGGGCTGCTCCGGAAGCTCGGCCGAGCCCACGTCGGCCAAGCCCGCGCCTGGTCACGGCACGTTCAGCGCGACCGGGTCGATGACTGCCGCTCGCGACAACCACACCGCCACCCTGCTGTCCGACGGTCGTGTCCTCATCGCCGGAGGAGGGGACGACTCGTCGCATCTTGCCTCAGCCGAGCTGTACCAACCGTAGGGTCCCGCTGGAGCCCGGCCAGCCTGGCAAGGAAGCGGAAGTCGCTGTTGAGCACGCGATCCTGGCGCCGACCGTGGTCGCAGACTTGCCGATGCCGTGGACGAAGGCCAGGACGTCGGCCGGCTTGACCCGATCGGGCGTCTTGCCCAGATCGGCGAAGAATGGCCAGAGCATCCGGCTGTATGACTCGACGGCTCTCTTGGACCCCGAGCGGTTGCCCTTCTCGATCAGGAAGGCGTTGAGGGCCTGGTCCCAGGCTGGTGGGTCTCCGCTTGTCAGGGTGGGCAGGGGTTGTGCGGTCATGGTGGGCGCCTCGGGTGCGAGATGATCGCCCCTATCGATCACTCAGCCGGCCGCCGAGAGCAACCTTATCGCGGCCTCGTCATCGGACGCTCTGGAGCGTGGCGCCGCCGGGAACCTTGGGCGCACTTCGGGGGACTCGGGTGCAATGGCTGGTAGATCGACACCTCCGGCCTGGGCCTGCCAGGTGGCTCCGCCATCGCTGGTGCGCAGGATCGTGCCGCCAAAGCCCACCGTCACGCCGTGGTGCGCGTCGGCGAAGGCGATGCCGGCGAGGTCCTCGGCCGTACCGCTCGCCTGGGCCTGCCAGGTGGCTCCGCCATCGCTGGTGCGCAGGATTGCGCCCTCGTTACCGACGGCCCAGCCATTCTCCCCGTCGGCGAAGGCGACGCCAAAAAGGATCTGGCCGGTGCTGGTGGCCTGGGCCTCCCAGGTGGCTCCGCCATCGCCGGTGTGCAGGATCGTGCCCTCGTTGCCAACGGCCCAGCCACTCTCCCCGTCGGCGAAGGCGACGCCGAAAAGGATCTGACTGGTACCGCTGGCCTGGGCCTCCCAGGTGGCCCCGCCATCGCCGGTGTGCAGGATTGTGCCCCCATGACCCACGGCCCAGCCGTGCCGCCCGTCGGCCAATGTGACGCCGAGGAGGACCTGGCATGTACCGCTCGCCCGGGCCTCCCAAGTGGCCCCGCCATCGGCAACGTGCATGATCGTGCCACCAAAGCCCGCGACCAGCCCGTGCTGCCCGTCGGCGAAGGCGACCCCGGCGAGGCCCTCGGCGGTGCCGCTCGCTCTGGCCCTCCAGGTGGCCCCACCATCGCTGGTCTGCAGGATCGTACCGCCGTGGCCCACGGCCCAGCCGTGCGCCACGTCGATAAAGGCCACGCCGAAAAGACTCTGGTCGACGCCGCTGGCCTGGGCCTCCCAGGTGGCCCCGCCATCGCCGGTGTGAAGGATCGTTCCACCGTGACCCACGGCCCAGCCGTGCAGTCCGTGGGGGAGGGACACGCCGAAAAGGTTCTGGCGGCTGTCGCCGACCCGGGCGTTCCAGGTGGCCCCGCCATCGCCGGTGTGCAGAATCGTGCCCCCAAAACCAACTGCCCAGGCGTCCTGCCCTTCGGCAGATGCGACTCCGAAGAGGTTTTGGCGGCTGCTGTTGACCCGCGCCTTCCAGGTGACCCCGCCATTGCCGGTCTGCAGGATCGTGCCGCCATGACCAACGGCCCAGCCGTGCTCGCCGTCGACAAAGGCGACGCCGGAGAGGTCCTCGACTGTACCGCTAGCCCCCGCCCTCCAGGTGGCCCCACCATCGCTGGTCTGCAGGATCGTACCGCCTTGACCAACGGTCCAGGCGTGCTCCACGGCGGCAAAGGCGACACCAAAGAGACTCTGGCCGGTGCCGCTCGCCTGGTCCTTCCAGGTGGCCCCGCCATCGCCGGTGTGCAGGATCGTACCGTTGTAGCCCACGGCCCAGCCGTGCTGAACGTCGGCGAAGGCGACCCCGAAAAGGATCTGGCTGGTGCGGCTCGCCTGGGCCTTCCAGGTCGCCCCGCCATCGCCGGTGTGCAGGATCGTGCCGCTATGACCAACGGCCCAGCCGTGCTCCGCGTCGGTAGTGGCGACGCCCAGGAGGGACTGGTCGGTTCGGCTCGCCTGGGCCTTCCAGGTGGCCCCGCCATCGGCGGTGTGCAGGATCGTGCCCCGAGCACCAACGGCCCAGCCGTGGTCTCCGTCGGCAAAGGCCACGCCGGCGAGGCCCTCGGCCGTGCCGCTGGCTTGGGCCTCCCAGGTGACGCCGCCATCGCTGGTGTGCGCGATCGCACCACCATGACCAACGGCCCAGCCAAGCCGCCCGTTGACGAACCCGACGCCGACGAGACCCTGGAGGGTGCCGCTGGCTTGGGCCTCCCAGGTGACGCCGCCATCGCTGGTGCCCATCGTGCCCCTTTGCTCTTGCACCCGTTCTAGTGCACTCTGGATACCCATGGACATGCCCTGGTGCAGTCTTGAGTAGTTACTCATCGTCCGCACCTGAACCAAGGTCCTAGCCCACGTCGACCTGAGAGGGTCAGACCGATTCTCCCGATCGGGTCTGGGGCTCGCCGCCTCCAGGTCCGCGCCACGCGGACCCCACCCGCGGCCGCTCCGGTCAACGCACGCGGAAAGGCGCACCGTGGCCGGGGATCACGAAGTCGACGCCATCGAGCAGCCGCCGGCGGTTGCAGGCCAGCTCGGCCGGGTCGGTCGAGTGCGGATCCACCTTCGGCGTCCGGTCAGACCTCCACCCCAGGTGAGTGAAGGCGTGGCGGCCATCGGCGTTGTCCACGATCAGGCTGGCGTTCTGATGCGTGTGGGTCCCTAATTAGCCGTCGGCGCGGCGCAGCCTTGTGGCCGCTCGCTCGGGCGATAGCCGATGCTAGAGTGGCGTTTCGGATGAGGCGGAGCGGATGGGAGAAGTGAACAGAGTGGTCGGCACTCGCTTGCGGTTACTGGCGCACGGAGCCACGAGTTGGACTTGATAGGTGCGAGAGCCGACGCGGGGGCCGGCCTGATCGAACAACTCCTCGGTTCGGAAGACCCGACGCTAGCGTACCGGGCTCGCGTCCTCGCCGGTTCGCCGGTTGAGGAGGCACCCGAGACTCTCGAGCTGCGAGCCGGGATCGCGCACTCACCCCGAGCCGCGGCACTGCTGTCGCATCGAGACCGGGACGGAACGATCCGCCTCCATCCGTATGCGAAGTGGCAGGGACCGCACTGGACGCTGGTGAGCCTGGCTCTCCTTGACTACCCTCCTGGCGATCTCTCGCTGGTTCCGTTGCGTGAGCAGGTCTATGGGTGGCTGCTCTCCCGGCAGCACCTGCGCCCGTCGAGCACGGTGACCTACGCGGACCAGCCTGACCGCGTGCGCCGCTGCGCATCTCAGGAGGGAAACGCGATCTGGTACTCGCTTCGACTCGGGTTGGAGGATGAGTGCACTGAGACGCTGGTCGATCGACTCATCGCCTGGCAGTGGCCGGACGGCGGCTGGAACTGCGACAAGCGCCCGCAGGCGCGGACGGCGTCGTTTCAGGAGACCGCCATCCCGCTCCGGGCCCTGTGGGCGTTCGGCCGGCGGTACGGCCATCGCGGAGCCCTCGACGCCGCCGGACGCGCGGCCGAGTGTCTCTTGAGCCGCCGCCTGCTTTGGCGTCGACGCGATGGAGCGCTCATCCGGCCCGACTGGGGCGGAGGCGTCGATCGCATCCACTTCCCGATCCAGTTCTACGACGTGCTCTTCGCGCTGCAGGCTTTGGCCGACGTCGGCAGTATCGGCGACCCTCGGTGCGCGGACGCCATCCAACTGCTTGAGAGCAAGCAACTCGCCGACGGTGGCTTTCCTCGCGAGGAACCCACGTGCGTGACCCGAGCCCGCATCGTGAGCCGCGGCAGCTGGGCGGACTGGGGCTCGGCCGGCCGGCGGAGAAGCAATCCGTTCGTCAGCCTCGCTGCGTTGAGCGTGCTCGTCGCGCGGCGGCAAGCCAGTCTAGCGGTCTGACCCCCTGGATGGGGTCGCTGGCGCCTGACGGGATGTCCGGCCAAGAAACGGATAACTGTCCCGCCATCGCGCCACGATGCGTTCCTAGTCGCGGCGCGGTTCTCCTTGGGCAAGGTGTCCAGGGGGCGTTGGCGCAGCGCCAGGCGTTCCCGGTGTCAGGGCTCCGCAGCCTCGATAATGGCCTCCACAGGCTGCGGCTCGATGGTTGGCTGCTGCATCCGCGCGAGCTCGCTGGCGCCGAAGAGGCGGAGCCGTCGTGCGCACCAGAACCCGAGCGCGACCGGGAGCCAGACGTTCAGGACGCGGTAGGCCAGCGTCACCAGGATCGCCGCCGTTGGCGCCACCCCGAGCTGGACGAACACGAGAGCCATCGCCCCCTCGACCGCCCCGATGCCATCCGGCACGATCGTGATCACGAAGAACACGATGCTCATCCCGAACCCCGCCAGGAGGGCCGCCGCGTCGAGGCCCTGGCCGAAGGTCACGAACAGCGCACTCAGGCCGACGAGGTTCGCCACGTGGAGCAGCAGGCTGTACCCGCCCGCGATCGCGATGTCCCTGGGGTGGCGCGGAATCGAGGTGACCGCGGCAACCAGCTGCTCGGTGGTGTGGCGCGCCCAGTGGTTGGGCAGGAGCGCGGGGCGGCCGAGGCGGCGAGCCGCCCGGTTCACGACCGCACCGCACGCTCCGAGCAGCGCCTCGAGCAGCGCCGGCTGCAAGGCCGCCAGCGCGAGGCCGACCAGCAGGGCCGCGATGAGTGCCACGAAGAGGGCCGTGCCCGTGAGCGCGAACGCGACGAGCTTGGCGCGCAGGATGAGGGCCAGGGCGCCCGCTACGACGAACGGCAGCGCCGCCAGCAGATCCACCACCAGCACGACGATCAGCCCAACCGCCGTCCGCGCCCCGGATTGGCCGCGCGCCGCGGCGTCGTCGATGAAGACCGCGGCTGCGGGAGCAGCCGTGAGCGGCAGGACCGTCTTCACGAAGATCGAGGCCAGCAGGACCGGGACCAGCCGCAGCCCCCCGCTCGTCACCCCGACGGCGCGGAGGCCATAACGGTAGAGCCCTCCGTACAGCAGGAAGAACACCGCCTGCATGACGAGCGCTACCCCCGCCCAGCGCCAGTCCGCTCTCGACAGGTCCACGTCGAGCGCGCGCGCCGACATGAACTGGCCGATTACGAACGCGAGGAGGGCCGCCCCGAGCAGGACGAGGAGCCAGCGCCCCCAGGCATATCGGCGTGTCGCCGCCGGGGCGATCACCGTCCCGACCGCCGCAGCGCGCCAGCGGCGCGCGGACGCGACGTGTGGCGCTGGCATCGTCGGTGGATGTCCGACCGACGACGAGAGCTGGCGCGTGAGGGCTTCATGGCTCGCCAATCATCCCCCAAGACGGCCGGAGACTCCAGCTGCGTGCCTGGCCACGGGGGCATGCCCACCATGCGCGGTTAGTGGCGCCCGTTCCATCGTGAACTCCACTGAGGGTGTTCCGCCACGGTAATTGCCGATGAACTCGTAAGGCGGCGACCAATCGACCTGTAAGATGCTGGCATGGTCGAGATCGACGCTTACGCCGCCGACTGCCGCGTGTACGGCCAGGTCGAGTTCGGCCAGGGTCGGGTGTCCGACCAGCTCAATCGGACCTCGGAGCTGCTCATCCGAGACGCCCGACTCGAGGGCCTTGCCGACGGCCACGTGGTCGCGATGCCCGAGCTCACGATCGCGCGCAACGAGCTCTGCGCGGTGGTCGTGAGCGGGCCGAGAGGCGACGCGGCACGTCGGCTGCACACCCAGACAACCCGCGTTGAGGTCGAGGTCGGGCCGTACCGGATCGAGGGAAGGGTGCACGGCACGTCGACGTCCGAACCGCTTGGCTGGGTGCTGCGGCAAGCGGCGTGGGTGGCACTGACCGAGGCGAGGGTGACGTATCGATGTGGCGCAGGCGACGTCAGCGAGGAGATGGCGACGCTCCTAGTCAATCGCCACCTCATGCGGTCCTTCCGAGCGGTCGAAGAGGCCGGCCTCGACCTTCCGTGGGAGGCTCCCCGAGCGCCAAAGACCGCGGCGCCCGGTGCGATCGGCTCGGCGGGAACGCCCCGCGAAAGGGCTCGCCCAAGAGGTGATGAGACCGACCCTCCGGCGCCCTCGAAGCCGATTGCCTGATCGCCGGTCGTTCAACGGAGGCTCCCGATGGGTCTCAGCGGCGCAGAGTCGCTGAGGTCCGCGACCCGCGCCGGTCAGCTCGTCGAACGCACAATGTTCGCATCGTAAGGAGCACCCGCCGGGTAACGGGACCGATCTCAGCCGATCTCTCTCAGACGGCCGAGCTGGAATGGGCCGCCCGCCCGAGCCACACGAGCACGTCGGGGATAGCTCGCTCAGGGATTGAGGCCGCGTGGCCGCCGCGGTGGTTGGACAGGATCGCCTCGATGGCCTTGGGCAGCCGAGTCCGTCGCCTGTCGCTCTCGGCATCTTCCAAGGAAGCCCTCGCGATCGGCTCTTCGGCGGATGGACCGCCGGCCCGGACCGGTCGCTTACACCGCCAGATCCCGCTGGCGGAACGCCCACAGGGAGATGAGCCAGGCCGCAAGCGCGACGCCGCCCAGCAGCAGCACATCTCCGGTCGGGAATACGCCCTGGTCGATGATCGGCTTGGCCGCGAAGTAGTGGAAGATGCTCAGACGAGCGAGGCCCGAGAGGTCGGGCTGTAGGTTGGCGATCAGGTTGAGCAGGTACATCGCGATGAGAATCCCGGCCGCGATCCCCGCGGCGACTCCGCGGTTCAGGGTGATGACAGCGAGTAGGGTCGTGCCGCCGGCAATGGCCGCCCCGAACGCACGCTTCACCGTGGCCGCGGCCCATCTCGGCTACTCATGCTCAGCCCATGTGAGTAGGATGGACGTGCTCGTCCGCCATCGGGCAGCAGGCCATCCCGACGAGCAAGGGCGGACCGAACTGGTCCGATCCGACCCGCTGATGGGGTGTACCAACGTAGATCGCGCGTCGTCGGTCGATGCGATCCGTTGCAGATCCGGAGCAGCTGATCTCGGATCTGTCCGGTACCAGAAGGAGCGGGGTTCGATGAAGTCACTCGTGTCGGCTGCTGTTCAGTCTGGGTCGGGCTCGTGGACTTCGCGCCGGCGGCTGGTCCGGCTCCTGGGCCTGGCCCCTGCGGCGCTCCTGCTCTGCGGCCTCTTCACGGTCTGGGCCGGGCCGGCCGCCAGACCTGTCGCGGCGGGGACCGCTCTTGCACAGCCGCAATCCGTCGCCGTCAGCGGTGACTGGACCCAGTTCCACAACAATCCGACTCACCAGGGCTACAACAGCGCCGAGACGACCCTGTCCGCCTCCAACGTACCCGCCCTGGGCGTGGCCTGGACGGGCACGACCGGCGGCGGTATCTACGACTCCTCGCCTGCGGTCGCCAACGGCGTCGTCTACGTCGGGTCCTTTGACGGCAAGCTGTATGCGTACGCGGTCGGCTGCGCCAGTGGCGGGGGATCCTGCACCCCGCTCTGGACGGCCGGCGCCACCGGAGACGAGATCGACTCCTCGCCCGCGGTCGCGAACGGCGTCGTCTACGTCGGCTCGGACTACGACAAGCTGTATGCGTACGCGGTCGGCTGTAACAGCGGCGGCGGATCCTGCTCGCCGCTCTGGACGGCCGCCACCGGCGGCTGGGTCGTCTCCTCGCCCGCGGTTGCCAACGGCGTGGTCTACGTCGGCTCCGAGGACGACAAGCTATACGCCTTCGACGCGGCCGGGGTCAGCGGCTGCAGCGGCAGCCCCAGGACCTGCACGCCACTCTGGACGGCCACCACCGGCA
>Ga0116137_1002026_pt1 | contig 12498 bp, 10 predicted proteins | sample June2015DPH_20_1_3_FD_88973 | JGI IMG/M metagenome (GOLD analysis project Ga0116137, IMG submission 88973) | Peatland microbial communities from SPRUCE experiment site at the Marcell Experimental Forest, Minnesota, USA - June2015DPH_20_100 | ecosystem: Environmental > Terrestrial > Soil >...
ACAAACCACGACCGCCTGCCCGCGTAGCTCGCCGATTTGCATGATGCCCTGATCGCCGTATATTTCCACCCGGGCGTCGTAGCCGTAACCGCACGGGCAAATTCCCGAGATCATCCCCACCCCGCCGCTCTCAAAATGGAGGCTGACGATCACGTTATCATAGAAATTCGGAGTATCGACATGGTTCGCTGGGCCTTTGAAATTGGCGACCTCGGTATAGACGCGTTCGTAATTCGACCCCATCAACCAGCGCACCGTATCCCAATCATGGCTGTTCACTTCCGCCAGCATGCCGTTAGAGGTCTTGAGATCACGCGCCCAGGCGGGAGGCAGACCTGGCCCGTGGGTGAGGGATTTGATCATCATCGGTGTCCCGATTTCACCCGCCTGGATCCTTTTCGCTGCTGCGGCAAATTCCGGTTCAAAGCGGCGCATAAAACCAAGCTGGACAATAATTCCCGCCTGACGGGTCCCCTCGATGATCTCGTCGCATTCCAGCAGGTTAAGGGCCATTGGCTTTTCCAGGAAAACATGCTTTCCGCGCTCAGCAGCCAGTAATGTGAGAGTTTTATGGGTAAAGGTCGGCGTGGTGATGACGACTGCGTCAAAATCCGCTTTTTCCAACGCTTGTTCAAGGCTATCGAAGCGCAATTCGATGCCAAGCCCGTCGGCGGTCGCCTCCCGGACCTCTTTAGCCGGATCGACAAGTGCGATCACACGGCCACCTGGAACATGCCGAACAATCGCATTGGAATGGTTTTTCCCTACCCGACCCGCCCCTACCATACAAAGTCTTACGGGTGTAGTCATTTAGAAACTCCTCATAATCGAACAGATTGCCAAGATCATTTTTCTAGAAGGGCTTCGGCCACGTTAATCGAAGAACGTACCCAAAGTCCCTTTCAGGGCAATGTACTTTTCTACCAGCGGGCGATAGTCCTCGCATTTCGCTGCGTCTGGCATGACCAGCCCGTTTTTGGGGAGGGCGCTTTCGCTGGCTTTTGCTGCCAAGTCATTAAATAACCCCACAGCCTTCCCGGCAATCATGGCAGAGCCCCACGTGCCAAGTTCCGAACGCTGGAGTCTTTGGTACGGGACCCCTAACACGTCTGCTTTGATCTGGTTCCAGATGCCGCTTCGCGCGCCTCCGCCAACCGCACGTACCTCCAAGAAATCCAGATCGGGCAGCTGATCCCTTAAAATCTTCAGATAATAGGCATACTCGTAAGCGATGCTCTCCAATGTGGCCCGCAGGAAGTGTGCCTGCTTGTGTCCCCAAGAAAAGCCAACCCATGCCCCTCGCATTGCAGGTGAGGCAGGGCATATCTGGCCTCCGAGGTGCGGGGAGAAGAAAAGGCCGTCCGCACCGGGAGGGATTTCGGCGGCCGAGGCGATCATTTCATCATATAAATCACTATTGGCCAGCTGGGCCTGACCACGGAAGGTGTTATAGAATTCGTCGCGAAACCAGCGCAGGCTGAGCCCTCCTCCGGCGATGTAGGCCAGAGGGCTATACAAGCCTGGAAGTACAGAATGCATGCATATGAGGGCACGGTATTTTGAATCTGCCACAAAGCGATCGGTACACGCCGCCAAAACGGCAGCTGTACCCGCCGAGTCAAAAAGCATCCCCGGCCGGACCACTCCAGCGCCTAATGCACAGGCCGCGGTATCTCCGCAGCCCGCTGCAACAGGCGTCCCTGCGGCCAATCCGAAGTCTCTGGCAGCCGCTGTTGAAACTTCGCCTACTACCTTCCAGGGCTCAACAATTTCCGGTAGCTTGTTCTTGTCTATACCGAATCGGCCACAGAGTTCATCCGACCAGGTCAAGCTCTGCGAGTCACTGAAGCCGGAAAAATGGATGAAGGTGTAGTCCATAAAAGCCTGGCCTGATTTAAGACCTGCCATGGTTCCGGCTACGTAACCGGCAGGGGTCACAAATTTAGCGACACGTGCGTATTCTTGTGGGCGTTCATGCATCCACCATAGGATCTTCGGGCCATGATCACAGGTGGGGGCGCAACCCGTTAACTCGGTCACGCGTTTCCCTGCCTGTTGGTCCATTCCCTCGATGTACGGCTGGCAGCGCATGTCAAGCCAGGAATCGAATCGGGTAGCGGGGCGATATGCACCATCGATCGATCCGATCCCTGCCATCTGAGAGTCGAAAGCAATGGCGGCTATTTGATGAGAGTCGATCCCGCTCTGCTGGAGACATCGCTGGACGGTCTGGGCGGCAGTCCGGTAGAAGTCGTCGTTTTCTTGCTCGACCACCCCTGGTTCGGGATAATAGAGAGACACTTCGAGGCTGGCCTCAGCGACCAATTTCCCATCGATTTGGTAAAGCGCGGCCTTCGTAGCGCTTGTACCCAGGTCAACCCCGATGAGATATTTTTGCAACCTCATCTAAATCCAACTCCTTCTGGCTCTCTGACAGATCGGATATCCAGGGGCGCAGCCCGTGCAGTGTACACAGCTTGTGGCCTGCACATACTTTATGGCTTTATCCAGGATGGTTGGGGCCTAGATATCTCCATAGAAACGCGTATAGGTAAGGCCGAGCCGATCCATCGTCCCACTACTGGAGAGCATTGCCACCATGCCTAGCGTAATTTTGAGTTAACTTCACGAGGGTTTCATGAATATAGATACGACCATTCGAAAAGATGAATATTCCCATTTAGAGCTTTCTGAACGTATTAGGCTTCTCTAGGTTTTTTTGTCCGGGTTGGCAGAATGAATCAGTATGGTACTGGGTGGAAGATTTTCTGCACCAAGTCCATCGGGAACATTAGCCAGGCTTTGACTCCGAACCCGCAATAGCTCAACTTCAAAGCGAGACCGATCTCCCCGATGAACCGCATGGTAGTATTCGATCGGTGTGTCATCCTCCAAATAGCTGATGCTGTCCAGCATGATGAGCGGTGCACCAAAATCGACCTGAAGAAACTTTGCCTCTTTTTCATTCGCGGCAACTGCCTCGATGTACCGCCTACCCCGGGCAATAAAAAGATGACATTCTTTCTCAAGAAATTCATAGAGTGACCGGTTGGTCAAATCGACGTTTGCTACCTGGGGACACAGCTCCAAGGGAATGTAGCTGGTGACCACCTGAATAGGCGCTTCTTCAACAAACCGGAGGCGATGAATCTCCACCACCTTTGTTCCTGGACTGATGTGTAGATAGCCAGCCACCATTTCATTGGCTGGGACTACCTGATGATGGAGAACTTGAGTGGTTGACTTCAACCCGCGCTCCGCCATATCTTGATAGAAACCAGTTAGTTTTTGAACCAGGCTTTCACTGATCTTGGGTTCAGCTACAAAAGTCCCTTTTCCCTTGCGGCGGATTATTAAGCCTTCAAACTCCATCTCTCGAAGAGCCTGCCTGACAACAGTTCGGCTCACTTTATAATCATTACACAGTTCTAACTCTCCTGGGATCTGGTTTCCAGGTTTCCAGGTTTTTACACGGATCATTTCTTTCATGATGCTCATGAGCTGATAATAGTAGGGGATTTTGCTTTTATTATCTATCAATTGGATGGTGGATTGAGAATTATCCATTATAAGTAAAGCCTTTATATATCTCGATGTAATTATGTCATCCTGTAATTACATTATAAGCCAATTATGCTGAATTTTAAATTTTTGTGCGATAATTTACCCGAATCTCTTACCAACCCAGAAGCATGAGCTGTGTGCACCTGATTCATCTTCTTCAATCTCCTTGACCTTGTAGGACTTTACAATGAAAACAAATTCGGTTATGAATAACCCGTCTGTCTCCGGTATATTAATTTCCCAAGTCGGTTACGACCTGCGCGCACCCATGCGCGTCCTGTTTCGTAACGCAGAACGAAGCGCTTGGAGCGAAAACGCAACATATTCCTTAATAAATGCCGCCACTGAAAAAATTGTGCTCCGCCTGCCGCTCGTTTACTGGGGGAAATGTTGGAAAAGCCACTGGTGGATTGCAGATTTCTCAACCTTGACCCTGCCTGGAGTGTACACTCTGACCATCGAAGCCGACAATGTTCCACCCGTCACCTGTCCGCCCTTTCGAGTGGGCGAATACCTTCTCTGGGATGAAACCATCCGCAGCGTTGGTATTGACCAGTTCGAAGCGCGCGCCGAACTTGCCCGTTATGGCAAAGGCTGGAAAGATTGCGGTTCCGACTGTCGCGAAGTGGGCAGTCACACTGGTGCGTTAATAGGTTTGCTCGACTTGTTCAACATTGGCTATGAATGGCTGGGGCGCACGGATGCCCTTCGTCTGACGCAACAAATCATCCAGGGCTGTGATTTCATCGTCTCCTGCCAGCAGCGCGCAAGTGATTTGGGCTGGCCAGAAGGTTCTATTGTCCATGAAATTCCCAATGGTGCGGTGCTCATTCCACAGGACCAGGCGCAGAGCGTCGTTGCCCTAGCGCGAGCTTCACGCCACATTTACGAGATAGACCCCATTCGCAGTCTAGATTACTTGAATCGCGCGGCCAAAGCCTACGAGTTTCTGACTCGTCAATGCCGCCCGTCCACCTTGCCGAATTTCTCCGCGCCGTTGCATGGCGCGCCCATTGGCTATGTCCCTGCATCTTTCATGACGGGCGATCTAATGATGATGGTTTGGGGCGGGTTGGAATTGGCACAATCCGGCAGGCCCGAATATCTGGATGAAGCCGTGCGCCGCGCAGAAGAGGTGCTGCGTCGCCAAGTGCGCAAGGATGCGCCCGAAGGTGAATTTTACGGTCACTTCTACGCCTTTGAGGATTGCACCTTTACTGAAAAAGCCTTTATCCATCATCATGTTGGGCATGACACCAGCATGTTCTTCAATCACTACATTTTTCCACTGATGGAACTCTGCCGCCAGTTCCCTGAACATGCAGATGTTTCCCGCTGGCGGCAGGCAGTCCGAGACTTTGCTTATGGTTACTTCTTGCCCGCCTGCCGCACAAACCCTTTCAACCTTTTACCCCAAGGCTATTACGCCAGACAGGGTCTTTTGACCTTCTGCGGCCCGTGGCACGGCTTTAATATTTGTTACGGCTTCGCTGCCGCACTGGCCGCCCAATTGGAATTATTCTTAGGTGACCGTCAATTTCGTGAAATTGCCGTGGGCAACCTGCAATGGATTGCCGGGCTGAACAGCGGAATGACCAATGAGTCATTTGATGGCAGTGTAATGTGGCGCGAGCAAATTCCGGCTGGCGAGGCCGTCCCGTACAGCCACATTCATGGGGCTGGAATAAATTCAGTAAAAACCTGGTCCCAGATTCCAGGCAGCATCGGCAATGGGTTCTGTACCAACCGCCAGTTCCAATTTGAAGTCGAGCCCAGCGTTGAAAATGACGGACCCTGGCGCTACTCTGACGAAGACTGGATTCCCCACGCAGGCGGTTGGGTCAGTGGGCTGACATACCTGCGACAAGTGATGGGCTGGTCTTGATAGAAAGGCGTAAATACGAGCCAATAGATTTTCGACTTTTTTCGGATATGGCCGGAAATGAAGCAATAGACATTATCACAGTTTAGTAGAATCGGTATTGTAATGCCAGGGTCTGAAATTTAAGCGGAAATTTTGCAAGCCACAGCGGGTTTCCATTACCCGATCTCGAAAATCATCTCTCCGGTTTCGCAATTCATCTATTACGATTCGATAGCGTTTGATGCCATCAATGGCGTGTTCGACCCGGATGCACAAGCGGGAAATTTGGCGGTTGCTTTCTTTATTCTTCGGGCAGTCATCTTTGTAAATCAAATCGTGATAACGTCTGCTCATTTGCAGAAAAATGGGGGAGCAGATTAGGGCAACTCCTAAATTGGGCTAAAGGTGTCCATTTAGCTTCTAATCTACCTCCTTATAAGGGACATGGGTAACCTTTAGGCCTGAAGGCGACGTCTTCAAGGCAAATATTTGGTGATATGCTTAATTCACCCTGCCTCGAGGAGCCCATGAAATGAATCGGATCCAGGAATTCGCCGCGACGCTTAGCGCAAATGTCGAGCGGGTTATCATTGGCAAACGTGAGACAATTGAACTGCTCACGGTTGCGCTGCTGTGCGAAGGCCACGTCTTACTCGAGGACGTCCCCGGCGTAGGCAAGACCATGCTGGCTCGCGCCATGGCAATCAGCTTAGGCGGCACCTTCAAGCGCCTGCAATGCACTCCCGACCTGCTACCCAACGATGTCACCGGAGTTTCGGTCTTTAACCAGAAATCCGGCCAATTTGAATTCCACCCTGGGCCAATTTTCGTCAACATAATGCTTGCCGATGAGATCAACCGGGCAACCCCGCGCACCCAATCCGCCCTCCTTGAAGCCATGCAGGAGAATCAGGTCACGGTAGACGGCACCACCCACAGCCTGCCTCGCCCTTTCTTGGTGCTGGCCACGCAGAACCCGATAGAATACGAGGGCACCTTCCCCTTGCCGGAAGCGCAGCTTGACCGGTTCCTGATGTGCCTATCAATTGGATATCCCTCGGCCCACGACGAAAAGGCCCTGCTTGCGCACCTTCAGCGCGAACACCCCATTAACCAGATCCAGCCGGTGGTGGACGGCAGCCAGTTGCTTGACTTTCAGAAACAGGTCTGGGACGTTCACGTTGACGACACCCTGCGCGAGTACATCATCCGCTTAGTCGATTCCACACGCCACCACCCGGACCTCGCCCTGGGGGCTAGTCCTCGGGCAAGCCTAGCGATCTTCAAGACCGCCCAAGCTTACGCCGCCCTCCACGACCGCGATCACGTCCTGCCCGATGATATCAAATTCCTGATCCCGCATACCTTGCCCCACCGGCTCATTGTCAAGCCGGAAGCCGAACTACGCGGGCGGACCGCCCAGACGGTCGTGAATGCCCTCCTCAGCGAAATCCCACTCGGCCTGGGGGCACTGGACAAGTAAGCCGTGGGCGGCCAATTCATCTTCTTTCTTCTAGTCTTACTGGCGATTGCCGCGGTCCTGAAGGGGGACTTTGCATTCACTATCCTTTATCTGATCGTGGGAACTTGCCTATTAGCCCCATTGTGGAACCGGTATGCGATCCGTAAGCTCAGGATCCAGCGTACCTTCGAACCGCACGCCTTCCTGGGAGAGTACCTGCCGGTCAGGCTACAAATCCAAAACACAGGCATCCTGCCGATTGTCTGGTTGCGCATCCGGGAGAGCATCCCGACTGCCCTGGCTACTTTTCCGAAACTGGAAGAGGTCCTCAGCTTGCCACCGAAAGGCCAAGCTGAATTGGTCTACAAACTACACGCCCGAAAACGCGGGAGGTATGCGATTGGGCCTTTTTTTGCATCCTCCAATGACGTACTCGGCCTTTCCGGTGGCTATCAAATTGAAGGCGCGCCCGGTTATCTGACCGTCTATCCCTACATCATCCCTCTATTTAATGTTAAATTCCCCTCTCGGTCACCACTGGGCACATTGCGCCATCACCAGCCCATTTTTGAGGATCCATCCCGTGTCTTGAGTAAAAGGGATTATATCGCCGGGGACTCGATGCGCCGCGTGGACTGGAAAGCCTCGGCCGTGGTTGGGCGCTTACAGGTAAAGCAATTCGAGCCGTCCATCGCTCTGGAGACAACTATCTTTCTCAACCTCAACCGGAACGAGTATCCCGACCAAGCACGCATCGACTCGACCGAACTCGCCATCGTGATCGCCGCGTCACTGGCAAACTGGATCATATCCAAAAAACAATCCGTCGGCCTTGTAACCAACGGCGGTGACCCGCTCGCAGCTGACACACTGGTCCAGCCAATCTCTTCCCGCAAGGGACGCGGGCACCTTATGAATATTCTCGAGATTCTAGCACGCGTACAATTGTCAGAGCGGATGGCCTTCACTGAGCTGGTGCGCAACAGGAGTGCTCACCTTCCCTGGGGCACGACCCTCGTTCTAATCGCCGGCCAAGCGGACGAATCGCTCTTCGACGAGCTCTTCCAGGCTCAACGCCGGGGACAGGATGTCGTTTTGGTCATCGCTGGCCGCGGCGGGAATTTGCAGGCTACCAGGCGCCATGCACACTATTTCAGCATCCCCTTTTTCGCCTTTCGCAACGAAGCGGAGGTGAACGACTGGAGAAAGCTCGAATGACGTTGCTCATGTCCCTGCGCTGGAATGAACGCTGGACGTCGCTAGCGAGCCATACCCTGCTCGTCCTGATGGTCTTCTGCTTCAACCTCGGCCTGGTCCGATTTGGAGAATTCATCTTTCCGGCCTGGAATTCGGCCGATATGCTCCTACTCCTGTTTTTCGTTATCCTGGAAGCCATCGGCTCCAGCCGGCTGATCAACCGGGAATCAAGTTCTTTAACCTATCGGGCAGCTGAATGGGTGGTGCTCCTGACCTCGGTGAAAGTGTTTACAGAGCTCCGATTAGGGACAGCCGTGTTCGCGGAGAACCTTTCTCTGTGGTCGCGGGATTTCTTCCCGTCTTTCTTTACTCCGGATCTAATCCTGAACCTGAGCATGGCGGCATTTACTTGGGCTGTTACCAGCCTTTTCGCACGCAATCTCAAAGACCTAGAAGGGGATGAGATTATCTTCGGAAACACTGGCATGCCGGTTGACCGACGGGCTATCCACAGCGAGGTACTTAACCGCTTCCTGATGTTGGGGCTTGTGCTGGCCTTCTTCGCCGGGGTAATGCGCCAAAACCGCTTCCCGCTTCTCAACCGGCCCCCCGCCTCCAGCGGTGACATTCTGTTTGTATTTATTTATTTTCTATTCGGCCTCGTCCTGCTCTCTCTGACCAACTTCGCCTCCCAACGCGCCTCCTGGATCGCCGAAAATGTCACTATCCGAAGTAACCTGACTGGACCCTGGATATTCTACAGCCTAGTTTTTTTGGGAGGGGTGACCATCGTAGCGATGCTCCTGCCGACACGTTACACCCTGGGCTTCTTGGATCTACTGACCTATATATTAAAATCTCTGGTGTATTTTTGCCAACTGATCGCAGCCGTGATCGTGTACATTTTCACATCATTCATCAATTTGCTCTCTCTCTTATTTGGCAAATCCATGGCTGTCTCTACCAATCCCAATCTCCATTCCAACCCGAATATGATCTTGAATCAGCCGCAACCACCGGTCAGCCTACCTTCATGGTGGGAATTCGCCAAGTCGCTGATCTTCTGGATCCTGTTCACCACCATTATTGTATTTGCATTTTCTCAGTATCTGCAGCGCAGCCGCAGGCTAGCGGAGCTGTTCTTGCGTTTCCCGTTCACCAAGTGGTTGGTGGCCCTAATAGGGTGGTTGCAAGGCACCTTTCTACGGGGACGAAAGGAAGTCGGGATGGCCTTCCAGGCCGCAATGGTGCGCATCGGGAGGCGTCGCACCCCTAGGTTGAAAAAGCCCATCGAGAATTTGATCAGCCTCCGGCGCCTGACCCCGCGCCAGCGGGTGTTATTCTTTTACCATACGTTTATACGCCGCGCAGGGGAGACGGGGTTACCCCGCCAGCCTTGGATGACACCGGCGGAATACTCCCGGTCTCTCGAAGAAGAATTATCCATTGACGGGGATGAGATTGGAACGATAACCGACGCTTTCAACGAAGCGCGCTATACCCGCCATGAAGTCAAGGAGGAACTCGCTACAAAGGTCAAGTCGACCTGGGAGCGGATTCGAGTATTCCTTCGGGTAAAAAGCAGGCAATAAAAACAATATTCATCACACGGGATAATCCACCCTTCCGGCTGCCGTTTTGGAGGAAGACCTTTTTCCCCTACATTTAGCCAGGATATGAACTATCTTGCCGCTAATTAGGTTGTGTAAAGCATCCCCTGCATTTTCAAAACTGCGCATGGCCATTCCCTGCTTCTCTAGAAGCACCTCACACTCTATGGTTGTGCAGAGGCCATGTTGTTAGATCGAACGGTGGAATCTGGACTGCTGCAGGCGGTCCTGTACCTTTCTTAGGGCTTCCCTTGCTTCTTCTTCTGGTCTGAGGTCGTATTTGGCCGTCATGGTGACATTGGCATGGCGGGCGATCAGCGAGTTTCAAAGGAGTACGAAGGAAATGACTCAGAACTTAGTCGATGAGGTGAAGAAATCTCCAGATACTGTGGAGCCGATCTCGAGCCCGAACCTGCCTGCCTCCTCGACTGTGAAAGGGAATTTCTGCATCCAGTGCGGCGCTGCCAACCCGCTCGAGGCGCATTTTTGCGGCAGCTGCGGGTCACAGCTCCCGCCGAAAGCTGGCTGGGGAATCTTCGACCTTTATTTGTTAAATCCACTCGCTCCTCATGGTGGGTTAGGCAAAAGCGGGTTCATACAGGGGAGACAGGATGATTTCAGGTTGATGCGATTCTGGACAAAGAATAACAATCAACTAGGGCAGGAAAGCAAACTGACCGAAACGCGCTGCCAGCAGACCTGCGATCGCACAGGAATAAATCGTGACGTTTGTCACCATTGAGCACATCGCGATTAACCACTTCGAGATGATATCCAGCCGGTCCCATTCCTCTTTTTTGTCAATTTTAACCGAGGTCGATAGAGCAGTTCCCCACATTCAAAAATTGATATTAATTCTAATGGCGCCTCCTACTTGAACCACGCCCCACCATTGATCTCAATCACCTCTCCGGTGACGAAGCTCGCGAGATCCGATACAAGAAATAGCACAGCTCCCGCTACATCGTCAGGCACACCGCCGCGCTTGAGCGGAATCGTAGCAATAGTTGCCCGCTTGCCCTCCTCTGTGTTGAATCTTTCGTGAAAGGGCGTCTCAAGGATCAAGCCAGGTGCCACCGCGTTGACTGTGATGCCCACTGGGGCCAACTCCTTGGCAAGTCCACGGGTGAGGCCAAACAGTCCCGCCTTGGCGGCTGCATAGGCCACGGCTCCATTTCCTCCCCCGTTTCGCCCCGCCAGTGAAGACATGTTAACAATGCGCCCCCACCCAGTATGCATAAACGGTAGCACCGCCTTGGTGCAATAGAAGGAGCTGCTTAGGTTCACGTCGATCACCTTGTGCCAATGCTCATCGCTCATCTCGGCAACAGGTACACGACCTACTAGGTGCCCGGCGTTGTTGACCAGGATGTCGATATGACCGTCCAGCGCCCTAGCCAGCTCTGGCGCAACCCGGTTAACTTCAGCACTATCGGTCGCGTCCAGATGTAACATCAACGACTTATGGCCAAGCGTGCGGATTGCAGCGACAGTCTGCTCACCAGGATTGGAAAAGTACGTCACCGCCACGTCTGCACCTGCTTGGGCCAATGCCAGAGCGATTGCTTGGCCAATGCCAGTGTTTCCTCCTGTAACCAGTGCATTCTTACCTATCAGGTTGATATTCATTACTATCCTCTCCTCTCGTCTAAAAAGGGACAGTGAAAGATGGGCAAAGTAGACGATTCTCAACGCCAAACATTAATTCACCTGCTGCGCAGAGAGAAAACGCCAGCAGAAGCGGCGAAAGAATTAAGGCGATCTTGCATATGGGATTACCTATGGTAAAAGTGCTCTCGGTACGTGGACTGGGAAGGGTTGAAAGAGCAGTCCCGCGTTCCACCTCTGATTGCGCTGGACCTGTGAGCAAGTACTATCATAGAAATCCTGAATGGGTACTGTCCCAAGTACTGTTTTCAGTAGCTCGCAGTAACCTTTCTAACATCCGATATCCGCCTGCGCTCGAAGCGAATCTCCACCGGTTGGTAGAAGCAATGCCTTCACCAAACTCTCCTCCACACTAACAGGTCTAGTCAAGAGTGATCATCACTTTCATGATACCCCCGTGTGCGTCATGGATCGCATAGTCTCGATGTCATCCTTCAATTGTAATCTCCACTTTCACTTACATGAATGGGTGTCTGAAGGGAAAATTGATCCCAATAAGGTTTTAGTACAGAAACAGCTTCACGGCGGTCCACTTTAAATGTCAACCATTTAATCGCCTATAGCCCTTAATCGAAGAAACCCTCGCTGAACATCAACCAATTTCAGTCCTTGCTCTTGGCTTATCCATAATTGGCATTATAATAACCTTGTCAAAAGCTCCCGCGAAAGCCCTACGACATTGGAAGAAGGAGGCGCTCATGTTTGGAATCCAACCCATCCATATTGTCATCATCCTATTGGTGGCCATGCTGGTCTTCGGCGCGAACCGCTTGCCCGAGATCGGGCGCGGCATGGGGCGGGCGATTAGCGAGTTTCAAAAGGGCGCGAAGGAAATGACTCAGAACTTCGTCGAAGAGACGAAGAAATCTCCAGATTCTGTGGAGCCGATCCCAAGCCCGAACCCGCCTGCCTCCCCGACAGCGAAGGGGAATTTCTGTATCCAGTGCGGCGCCGCCAACCCGCCCGAGGCGCATTTTTGCAGCAGCTGCGGCTCACAGCTCCTGCCGAAGGCTGGCTAGGGAATCTTCGACCTTTATTTGTAAACCCACTCGCTCCTTCAGGCTGGATTAGGCAAAAGCGGGTTCACGCAGGGGGCGACAAGATGGTTCTAGGCTGGCGCGATTAGACAAGCT
>Ga0116137_1002030_pt1 | contig 12486 bp, 10 predicted proteins | sample June2015DPH_20_1_3_FD_88973 | JGI IMG/M metagenome (GOLD analysis project Ga0116137, IMG submission 88973) | Peatland microbial communities from SPRUCE experiment site at the Marcell Experimental Forest, Minnesota, USA - June2015DPH_20_100 | ecosystem: Environmental > Terrestrial > Soil >...
ATTTCCGAGGGTAGTCCGTCGAATTTCTCACTCAAGACTGAAGATGCAGGCTGACGGCTTTTAGGGCTGAAATGAGGACGTCTTCGGAAGGTGCGCTCGACAACGCTAGGACAATCCCCTCTCGCCTCGCCAGGTCTACCGCGAGTGGGTCAAGGTCCTTCGGACCGTGTATTACGACGACTCTCGGCTTTAGCTGGGAGACCCTGATGGCCACCATAGGGCTGCGCCCCATCCCGACTTTGGTGAATATCAGCGCTCTCTCCGTCGTCGCCCCGAAGATTCTGTAGAAGTCGAGGCCGGACAGCGCGTAGATCGTCTTTATGCTGTCTACGACGGTGTAACCATACAGCTTCAACTGTTCATCATCACCCACGAGCACCCTCGCATCGACCGCCTTCAGAACTACCGAGGCTTCGACCGGGCCTTGGAATTCGCCAATCGAAAGGATTGCTTCATCCTTCTCGCCTGAGACCAGCTTCTGTATCATCCGGCCCCGCCTCTCGTCAAGCTTGACAAGAGCCTCGACGTACTTCTTCACGAACTGAACGCCAGGCGACGGTCTCCTACCACTCTCGTAATCACTAAGAACCGAGGGCGAGATCGCCAGCGCCTTCGCAAGCATTACCTGCTTTATCCCAAGCTTGGCTCTCCAGGCCTTCATTGCTCTTCCTGGGTCTGAGCTGGCTACAACGCTGCCCCCAATCTTCGCGAGCGCATCGGTCTTGTTGGGTTCCAACTGAATTAGGCACTTGGCGAATAGGACTTTAAGTGTTTGACGATGACAGCCGAGAGTGTTCTACCTTCGCCTCAGCTTCTCGCATGTGCGTGCTCATTGATACGTCTCGACGGCCAGCGTTTGTGCTCTACACTTGGTTGAATAGATAACCCAAGGGAAAGTGGTTAACGGAGTCCAGACTCGGCCACGCTTTCAGGCGCTCCTCGCCAAGTTCGACACCTGAACCCTCACCAGCTCCAGCGCTTCCTTCAGGGAATTACGCTCCCGCACCAGGCTCAGCTCCTCGAGCAGTCGATCGCCGAGCATTCGGTCCTTCCCGGTCGTGAGGACGCTCGGGCCCATACCCGTCTTCGCGAGCCCCGCTTCACGCGCGACAAGCTGCCGTAGAGCGTTAAGTGTCTCCATCCCGAGATATGAATAGCACTCTGAGTGCTCAATCCTTTGGTTCAGCTCGCGGGCCTTCGAACCGACACACTCGAACCGGATGGCCGACCACCTCGGCCTGATCGCCTTGCCCCCCTCATGACCACCGCCAAGCACGTCGTACAGCACTGCCAAGCCTTCGAGCCTAGATCTACAGCTCGCTCTCGACGACTTCTCCAGGCCCACTCCTCTCGAGAAGGACTCGAAGCTCTTTGGCATACCCTTCGATTGGTTCTTGAGCTGGCCGAGGAGATGACTCGGGGAAGGCGGGATCTCCCTCGAATAGAGCCACGAATAGGCGTAGCCATATGCTGCAGACAGCAGCCAGTAGTCTGCGTCGACCGCTGAACCCTTAGAGAGCGCCTCTTCAGCCCTACCGAGCGATTTCAACGCTGAGGCGAGCCGTTGGCTGGAGCTTTTCCGGGCTGAGCTGGCAAGGAGAGCTGCGTTCGATGCCAAGCTGGTGGACAGGATCAGCGATGCGTCTCTTACCGTTTTGGCGTATGCTAGCGAGACCGCTTGTTCGGGATTCGCAGGTTTTAGCACGTCTTTCTCGGAAATGAAGAACAGGTCGAGGAACACCTCGCCGACCCTCACTGTGGAGTCAGGACGTCTTTCGTTGGTGACCACGATGACGTCGAGCTCACATGAAGGGCGCTCGAGTCCCCGGGCATGGCACCCGACGATGGCGAGGGCGGAGTTCCTATAGGTATCCAGAATTGGGCGAAGGAGCTTCGTGGCTGGTCCTTGGGCTCTCTTCATGGCGTTTTCATTTTCGATTTTGACCTATGACAAATGGGTTTGAAACCGTTTGTCAACGCGCTGGAAACGGCGAGCCATGTCTGGTTTCTTGCAAATCTTACATGCGGACTTGAATTATATGTGATTCGTCCACAAGACATATATACACGACGACGGTGACGTCCCTTGTAAAGATTTCGCTAGTGGTGCAAATGCTCGGCGACAAGGACTTCTCCAGGCTGATGAAGTTGCAGAAAGCGCTTGACAAGTGTCCCCGATGCGGCAAGGGACCGATGCTTGTTGACACAGCCGGGGGAGAGCTATTCTGCGGGGCCTGTGGGTTTGTCGTCAAGGAGAAGATCGAAGAGGTCGGCCCTGAGTGGAGGGCGTTCTCAAAGGAAGAAAAGGACGACAGAAGCAGGGGAGGCATTCCGACTTCCATAGCGATGCACGACATGGGGCTCGCGACCGTTATCGGTGGGATAAACAAGGACGCATCTGGGAAATCACTTTCACCTTCCATGAAAGCCACGGTCGAGAGGCTAAGGACGTGGGACTCCCGCAGCCAGGTGCATGAGCCGGTCGACAGGAACCTGAGGCAGGCCTTTAGTGAGCTCGACAGACTCTCCGATAAGCTCTCGGTCTCCGACGCCGTAGTCGAGAAAGCGGCTTATGTCTACAGGAAGGCACTTGAAAGGGGGTTAGTCAGGGGAAGATCAATCTCTGCCATCATTGCCGCTTCTCTGTACGCAGCTTGCAGGGACACGCAGACGCCGAGGACACTGAAGGATTTGGCGGCAGTAAGCAACGTCAAGAAGAAGGACATCGCGAGGTGCTACAGGCTACTTCTGAAGGAGATGGACATCAAGATGCCAGTCGTTGACCCTTCAAAATGTGTATCAAGAATCGCTTCGAAGGCAGGCCTCTCCGAGAAGACCAAGAGGAGGGCTTTGGAGATTCTGAAAAGGGCCGAAGAGACTAGGATTTCCGCAGGCAAGGACCCTATGGGCCTAGCGGCTGCCGCTCTCTACGTAGCATGTACTCTTGAAGGTGAGGACAAGACTCAGAAGGACGTAGCCGAAGCGGCAGGAGTCACTGAAGTCACAATCAGGAACAGGTACAAGGGGCTTCGGTCGGCCTTGGGTATCTAGTCAGACGAAATGGCGCCTTTAAGTCGGGGTTTCGCTCCTTTTGACCCTGATTCTTTGAAATTCTATCATATGAGCGCGCGTGGATGTTGGGTTTTGATGGCTAGAAGGCCGACTGCTCCTGGCCTCCAAGTTTGGGGTTCAGGGCCATATCCCTTCTGAGGCAAGCGTCGGAACACGCAAGACTAACCCTATTCTCAAGGCGCAAGCGACATGATACTTTCTGTGATGACCACTGGTGCTATGTTTGGCGATGAAGGGATAGTCGCTTATCATCTCATGACAGGCATCACACGATGTTGGTAGAGGCGTCGAACGGCCGGCATGCCTGACAAGTGCTACCGAATGGCTCGGGAGTAACAGGCTGAGATATGCCATGTTCTCCAATCTAGCTTTATGGTGTCCTGGCACACGCGACCCTGAATGCCGATCCTTCGTGACTCCAACGGTGGCTTTCGTGCGACCTCGCGTGTCTTTGAAGGGGAACGTCCCACATATCCAATTTGGATGTTATATTCAATTTCGGCGTTCGGGCAGTAGAGCGCGCTGTCAAATCTATCGCATCATTCCCCTAGGCTAGCGAGATGAACTTCAGGCAGGAATGGGGGATGGCTCCCGCCTCCTGTTCACGAATTTGACCACCCCGATGTATGCGACCGCGAGCAGGTATCCTATTCCAAAGACCCCGAACAGGTCCGCTGTGACAATCTGTTGGAGAAGATATCCTGGGGCTGAAGTCCAAGGGATGCCATACGCCCCCTGTCCGTAGAAAGCGAAGACAATCGGGAGGTAGTCAATACCCCAGTGTGCCAAGACCGCGATGTGGAACCCATACCTGATGTAGAGATATGCGAGCACGATGCCTCCGTAGATCGCTTCTGGGAGTTTCCCGATGTCCCAACCTCCGCCGCTACACGCCACATGGCAGGCGCCGAAGGTTCCCGCGCTGAAGGCGCCGGCAACCCAGATTACAACCAGGATGAAGGCATTGTTGTCGACGCCCTCGTAGACGACGGAAGGGCGCCACAACGTCTTCAAGACCGACGTTCCTGAGCGAGGTAGAGCGACAATCACAGCCGCGACTCCAATCAGAAGGACTCTGAACCCAAACTCCTCACGTAGGGGCGCGAGGGTCAACTCGATGAAGGTTAGCAGATCGTCACCGCCGCTGAAGGGATTCCCGATTGGCGCCCTGAAGGCCGAGACCACTTCGTCTACCAGCGCTGCGGTGAAGACCAGGAACCCAATCGCCACGAGCGTCAGCAGTGCCCGGTTGGAAAGGAACTCTCTGTAACCATTCCTGAGTCCCGAGGCGACGGCAGAAGGCAGGTTTTTCCCCTGGAAGACGGTCAGGACGAACATCGCGACATAGATGGCGATGACTGCGATGAACGCCACGCCATACGTAACCTGAAAGGGTAGAAGGACAGCGATCGGGCCGAGCAAAAGGAAAGGATACCCAAGAGTGCTGGCCGTCGAATTGGACAGATGAGTGAAGAAAACCGCGTACACGCCGAGCGGGAAGGAGAGCACAGCCAGGAGCGCGGTTAGCGAAAGCAGAATCAGAAAGAACGCAGCGAGGAGCGACCCGAATAGGCTGTGTGCTGGCTCCGCGCTAGGCCCCAAACCTAGGGCTCCGTATGAACCTCGTCTGAGGTCATCTCAACAAAGGCGGTCCCCGTGTATCCGCAGTTCGCGCAATAATAGCTCATGGGAATCAGCCAACCTCCAAGCTTGCTCGCGTTCCTGACTGGATGAAGGCAACGGGGACAGAGCTTCTGAGCGGGCCTCAGGGGGTTCCTCCTTACAAGCCTCGGTCGGCCGTCGTCTGGATCACTCTCCGGCTGCACGCCGTAAGCGACGCCCCTTTGGGGGATTAAAACCGTTCTAAGGAGATGTTGATTTCGTCAAGAGTGCTCCGGCTCGCGGTTCTGAGCGCGGCGGCGTCAAAAGAGGATTGTCATGTCCGATCTTCTCCTGTGGTGGGGATTCAGCTCCGTGAGTTGAATTGCCCGAATTGCCCTGGTTGCTGATGCGCTCCTCATCCGGCCTTCTTGGGATCCGCCTAGCTGCTCGGATGATTGTTGAAGACCGAGATGGCCTGATCTGGAGTGGCACCCTCGTGAACGACCGCGCGGACGGCCTTGATCATTCCGACTGGGTTCGTTGACTGGAAGATGTTCCTTCCCATGTCGACGCCCGCAGCTCCCTTTGATACCGCCTTCGATGCGAGCTCCAGCGCTTCCGTCTCGGGCAGCTTCTTCCCTCCAGCGATGACCACAGGGACTGGACATGAGTTGACGACCCTATCAAAATCCTCGCAGTAGTACGTCTTTACGACCTGAGCGCCCAGTTCCGCGGCTATGCGGCAGGCTAGGCCAAGGTACCTGGCGTCTCTGCTCATTTCTCTACCGACGGCGGTCACCGCGAGCACTGGCATTCCAAACCTCTCTCCCTCGTCGACTAGCTGAGAGAGATTCATCAGCGACTCTTTCTCATGCTCTGAGCCGACGAAGATGGAGACCGCAACCGCCGACGCGTTGAGCCTGACCGCCTCCTCGATGGAGGTGGTGACCCCCTCATTCGACAACTCCTTCAGGACGCTCACACCTCCCGAAACTCTCAGGACGACGGGTATGTTCTGTCCGGCATCGACAGAAGTCCTCAGGATTCCCCTGGTCAGCATCAGCGAGTCGGCATAGGGAAGGAGTGGCGTTATTGTCTTTCTCGGATTCTCTAGTCCTGTCGTTGGCCCCTGGAAGTACCCATGATCCACTGCCAGCATGACGGTCTTCCCAGATTTCATGATACGGGAAAGCCTGTTGTGTTTGCCCCAGTCCATTGTCAACCCTCCACCCTGCGAGCCAGGGAGCACGGGGGCGGCATTTTAAGCGTGACTGAGTCTCCGTGATCTAGGGAGTAATGACAACTTTCATTCCCGCTCCTGAGGTGGCCGTTTCAACCGCTCTTGCGAATTCCATTATCGGGAAAGTGTGAGTGATGACGGGCCTGAACTTCTCACTGTCAGCTGCAATGAGGCTAAGTGCCGCTGCGGTTTCGGTGTCGGTCGTGGCGTAGCTGGGTATCAGCGAAACTTCCGAGTTGTAGAGGTCGCTGAGGTCGTAGTCGAGGACCGAACCCTTTGTAGGCACTCCGAAGAGACAGAGTCGGCCGCCTGTCCTGACGGACTTCAGGGCCTGAAGGACTGCCTTCGGGCTTCCCGAGGCGACGATCACAAGGTCAGCGCCTCTGCCCTCCGTCCTCTCCCTGACCTCTCTGGTGACGTCCTGCTTCCCGGCGTCGATGACGCATTCGACTTTCGTCTTCTCGGCGAACTGCAGCCTTGGCTCGCTTATGTCGCTAATCATTACCTTGATGCCTCTCGAAAGAAGCAGGATGGAGTGAAGGATCCCAACCGGACCAGCCCCCACGACCAAGACATTGTCACCTTCCTTCACATTACACTTGTCCAAGGCCCTGACACAGCACCCTACGGGCTCGATCAGGCTGGCTTCCTTGAATCCGAGGGAAGAGGGCAGACGGAGAATCCCGCCTTTGCTCACGTTCCACCGTGGGACCCTGAAGAACTCCGAAAAGCCGCCGGGGTGGATGTTGCTGCCCCTGAACTTCCTACAAGCAGTCTGGTTCCCGCGTAGACAATAGTAGCACTCATGGCACGGAACATGGTGGTGGGCGAAGACTCTATCTCCCTCTCGAATATTGACAACTCCTTCGCCCACGGAGGCTACAACCCCAACTGCTTCGTGCCCAAGAATTGGCAGCGCTGTAGTGTATTCGCCTTGAGTTTTCTCGATGTCGGTGCCGCAGAGGCCGCACGCCTTCATCTCGACCAGGAGCTCACCCGTGTCGATCTCAGGAACGGGAACATCCGAAACCTCGGCACCAATCAGGTCCGGGACTTCAGACTTCCTCAAGAGGACGGCTTTCACTCGTTATCGATACGCCACGCGTCAGACCGAGGATATAAGCGAACGTCAGTCAGATTTGACGGTTGTAGTCGCGCGCGGAGACGACACCAAAGAGAGAAGGCGCGTGGTCTGACGCCCAAGAGTTGGGTGGTAGGGGGTCTCTTGGTACTCCTCTACCGACACGTCAGCCTCGCGCTCTTCAGCATAAAGAGAGGCACGAGCGCTTAAGAGCATTGTGGACTATCTCTCCATAATGTTGCCCACTAACATGCGCGCGCTTGTCGCATCCCGTCAGGGCCCCTAGCTATTCCAAGAGGAGCTGCCGACCGCGGCAGATTCTTCATCCAATCTTATTTAGATGCGATGCGACCGCAACCCAGGCACCAGAACTCTAGCTTAAAATCTAGGGGCCGTGTATGTGGGAAGGGGAATTTCACAGTTGGGGCTGCCAGAGAAGATCAAGAAGATTGAGGATGACCTACACAGGACGCAGGTCAACAAGAAGACTGAGCACCACATCGGACTGCTGAGAGCAAAGCTCTCCAGGCTGAAGGCTGAGCAGGAGGAGCAGCAGTCCCGACGTACGGGAAGCAGGATTGGTTATGATATCAAGAAGTCTGGGGACGCAACGGTAGTGCTTATCGGGCTGCCAAGCGTCGGCAAGTCCACCCTGCTCAATAGGCTCACAAACGCGAAATCAAAGGTTGCATCTTATCAGTTCACTACTCTAGAGGTCGTCCCTGGGGTGATGGAGTACAAAGGAGCGCACATCCAGGTCCTCGACCTGCCCGGGATAGTCAGGGGGGCTTCCTTAGGCAAGGGACTTGGCAAGCGTGTCCTAGCCGTGGCCAGGAGTGCGGACCTCGTTCTCTACATCCTCGACGTCTTCCAGCCTGAGGCGCGGGGCATCTTAGAAAAGGAGCTTAGGATCGCCGGGATCAGGGTGGATGAAAAGCCTCCCAATATCATTATTGAAAGGACGGGTTCAGGCGGCCTCGCCGTGTCGACGCAAGTGAAGCTCACCAAAATCAGTGAGGCGTTAATCAAAGACATACTCAGAGTGTACGATGTCAACAGTGGTAGAGTGCTGATCAGAGATGACATCGACGACGAGCAGCTCCTCGACGTGCTTGCGGGAAACAGGATCTACGTTCCTTCGCTCACGGTCATGAATAAGATTGATCTCGTAAACTCAGGCTTTACCAACGAGCTGACCCGAAAGCTCCCCTACAGGTTCGTCCCGATATCGGCCGAGGCAGATCTCAACCTCGACGCACTGAGGGAGGAGGTCTACAAGAGGCTCGACTTCGTCAGGATCTACATGCGCCGGCGCACGGGAAAAACCGATTTCGAGGAGCCGATGATAGTCAAGAACGGCACCACCATTCTAGAGGTCTGCGACAAGGTCCACAGGAGCATGAAGGACGACTTCAGATACGCACAGGTCTGGGGTAAGAGTGTTCGGTTTGGTGGACAGAAGGTCGGAATGAACCACACGTTGATGGACCAAGACGTACTGACGATAGTTACCAAGTAGCCGGAGACGCGCCTTGGATCAGGTTCTCGTTAGGACATCTGTGAGGGCTTGACGTAGTCACCATGTCTGGAGCGGACGTCGAGGAGTCTGGCGCGCTGTTCTCCGATGATTTCATAGAGTCTCACTGGGACATGGTTCATGCCCATGAAAGTACGCTCGACCCTGTCCAATTTCGCTAGCCTCTCCGCGACCCTGAGCATGAATTGTTCTTCATAAGCCTCCAAGGTGTACTCCCTCCCCAGGACATCGGAGAAGAGCCTTCTCAGGTCGGGATAGAGAGGCATTCTTCCGGTTGGGGCTTCGATGACGCCCACGTCATCATGGGTCCTGAGCTCCATCCACTTGAACCAGACGCGTTTGTCCGTCTTGTCGTTCAGGAACTTCCCCTCCTTGTTCCTAAGGAAGTAGTTCACTCCGAATATCTTCGGAAGCCGCTCGAGGCCCTGGCCGAACCCGATGTTGTCTTCGACATACCTTCCCACGGGTATGGATAGGAAGTCGAGGTTGGACATAGGGTTGAATTCCCGAACCCCCTCCTTCCCCAATGTGGCGGCGGTGGTCTCAGATTCGAGGCATGCACCGAAGGTGACGATCCCGTGGTCCCATCCCAGCGACTCTTCCACGGGAACGCAGGTGTCGGAGTCGCGTCCTCCATAGACGATGGCGCCCACCTCCACGCCGGCGGGGTCATCGATGACAGGGTCCAGGTTGCTGAACAGGTCTAGTGATACTGTGAAGCGGGCGTTCAAGTGAGAAACGGGTATCTCTTTTCCCTTCTCGTCTTTCTTCCCCGGCCACCAATCGCCGCTGTAGTTCTTCCCTGCAGGCGGCGGCCTTACACCACTTCCGTCCCAGAAGATGTCTCCATCGCGTGTCACGAGCACGTTTGAAAGTATGACCTCTCCGGGGCTATGGAGAACCTTCCACTGAAGGGAATCGTCTTTCGGATTGATCCCCTGGATAATGCCAAACACGCCCTTCTCGACGTTGACGGCTCGCACGCACCCGTCCACCCTGCGGAGGTAGGCGATGTCGTCGCCGACGATCCTCTCTCCTTCGAGCATGGCGGTGGAAGTCTTTCCGCACATCGATGGGAATGCGCCGGTAAAGTAGGTCCTTCTCCCTCCGGGGCCGTTGACACCCATCACCAACATGTGCTCGGTCAACCATCCCTCCTTGGACGCCCTTACGATGGCCAGCCTCAGGGCGAGCTTCTTCAGTCCAATGGAATTGCCTCCGTACTGTGTGTTGACGCTGTAGACAGTCTCTCCATCGAGGTCGATGTAGATCCTCCTCTTGTCCAGGTTCTTGCAGGTCTTGCGTTCGTCGAGCTCTCCTTCTGAATGCACGAACTTGAAGGGCTTGGCGGCGGCTCCCTGACGGAGGAACTCCTCGTATCCCTGACGGTAGAGGATGTTTTCGCTGTGGACGACGTAGCTGGAGTCGGTCAACTGAACGCAGGGGATTGAGAAGACCGAGCCGATGGGACCAAGGCAGTAGAACGAGACGAACATGCGACGGCCTGCCATGATTCCATTGAGGAGCGACCGCATCTCTTTGATTCTCTCTAGCCTGTCTCCGGTTCGGATGCCTGGACCGAGGTTTGCGCCCCCCGGGACCAGTATCTGAGTGTGCTCGCGGTCTCTCCCCTGGTCATAATAACTCTCGAAGTGGGCTGTGTGACCACTAATCGAAAGTCGGAACTCCTCCCCGTCGGCGACAGCCGCGTCTCTTACGAACTCCAGGTCTTTGGGTGTGCTGGCGGAGACGTAGACGCTGGCGGGATTGCAGAGTTCGACGTACTCTGCGACGAATTTCAGGACGTTGTTGCTGCGAATCGCTTCGAGGCGGGCAGAGTCTCTGGGCGACAAACGGCCTCTGAGAAATCCCGACGCACTGGTCTCGCTGGTTGTCAAGGACTCCCCAAGAATGCGGAAGCGCCGCGAGAGCTATTTTAGGATTCAGGTTCGTAATCTTCTCTATCCAAGAATGAATGAGAGACCATCTTCGGTCTGATCATGCCAAGGCTCACTTTTCGGTCATTCAACTGTTCCACGCACTTTTCCCTGAACCTCAGATGGAGTTCGTCGAGAACAGCGAACTTATCGGCTTTGCCCTTGATCGTAGGGAGTCGAGTTCGTCGGATGCCGTGACGAAGGGTCGGCACGAAGTCACATCATCGCCAGCATGGACACGAGGGGGGTGAGGAAGATCTCCAAGGTCGCCGATGCCGATCTTCACATCTGGCTTTCATCCGCATCACCCGAAATTACACGGCGCCCAAAACTATACAGCGCCGACAACTTAACAGAGCCTGACTGGGGCACGCTTTTATACTAGAAACGTTCCGGCGGGTTCTGTATTCTTGGCCCCTGCAGATATGGCAATGATCGAGGATGTGCTCCAGTTCATAGGCGTCTTCGTTTCGTTCTCCATTGCCTACGTGGCCTTCCGCGGAGTTAAGCAGACTCACAGTTCGTCTCTGTTGAGGCTCACCACCGCCTTCGTCTTCCTCGGGTTCGGCTTCGCTGTGGAAGGGTTCGTGGAGCTCGGTCAGATCACACCTGCTCTACCGTTCTCGACGATGGCAGTTGTCGCAGGCCTCCTCCTTGAGACGACGGGGTACTTCTTCCTTGCATTCTCCCACGCCATAGATGTCATGATATCCAAGAAGATGGGCGTCGCGCTGCTGATTTTCCCGGTCATCAGCCTCTCGAGCACGCAGTTGGTCGACGTACTGAGCATCCTGTCACTTTATTTCGTGCTATACGGGGTTGTCGAGACGGTCTATTCCTACGCGAGAACTAAGAGGCCTGACACCCTGCTCATAGCGCTCGGATTGGCCCTAATCGGCGCCGGGACCTTCGTCCAGTGGTTATCGCTATTGTACCTAAACGTTGATGTTCTTTCACTCGTGCAGATTATTATGAAAGAGATCGGTTTGCTCATCCTGTTCACACCCGTCTTGAGGTTCGCTGTTGGAGGAGTGAGGATAGATGGTCCAGTATAGGACACAAGTCAGGATAATCGCTGACGTACTTAGCACCGCTAGGGACATGAACACCGAGGGCAACGGCGTGGGAGTCACGACGCTACTGCGCAAGGGGAACATGTCATATTCTAGGATGTCCAAGCTCCTCTCGGAGCTGGTGGGCTCAGGTCTCCTTCTGGAGCTGAACGGCGAGAAGATCTCGAAGTATATGATTTCTGAGAAGGGGATCCACTTCCTGGCTGTCTACTACCAGTTCGAGGACTTCGCTCAATCCTTTGGGCTGAGGCTCTGAGAACCGTTTATACTCTCAACACGGAAGACGCTATCCATTATTGGCATTTCAGGAGGAGGCAAGGTAGGAGCTCACATCGAGCTGGATGATAGAACTCTCGTCGACATCGTCCCCGATCTTGCTGAGGGTGAGGCGCTCAACATTAGCCATAGGCTGGCCGACGCAAGCGTCGACGTCAACGTCCGCGGGTCGTCTGATTTCTCTTCCCTGAGCGGGGTCGACCCTGTAATGGTTGCAGCGCGCGCTGTGAATCACAATCCTAAAGAACAAACATTTGCGGGCGTCAAACTGCTGTGCTGATCATCGCGCTCCTGAAGGGGGTTCCGGCCCGCACCACGCAGGTCGCGCAAGTCGGTGGAGTTCTCAACCGGGAGGCAATGGACTTGGTCCTTAACCCTCACGATTCGAAGGCAATTGAAGCTGCCGACTTCCTCAAGCGCAGAATAGGAGGGAAGATCGTCGCCTTGACGATGGGCCCGGACACGAAGCTCATCCCTTTGATGAAGCCCCTCTACAGCGCCGAGGTCATGGGAGTCGACGAGGAGTATGTTCTCAGCGACAGGAAGATGGCTGGCTCGGACACCTGGGCCACCTCCTACGCAGTTTCCCTTGGAGTGAAGAAGCTCATCGAGACGCACACCGCGGCCATCGACGAGATAGCAGAGACGATTAGGAAGTCAGGCTATTC
>Ga0116137_1002043_pt1 | contig 12443 bp, 10 predicted proteins | sample June2015DPH_20_1_3_FD_88973 | JGI IMG/M metagenome (GOLD analysis project Ga0116137, IMG submission 88973) | Peatland microbial communities from SPRUCE experiment site at the Marcell Experimental Forest, Minnesota, USA - June2015DPH_20_100 | ecosystem: Environmental > Terrestrial > Soil >...
CGAGGAAGTGCCTGTCCGCATCGCCGAGCCGGGCTCGCGTCCAGGTCGCGCTCTCCTCCGCGACGTCCACGAGGCGCTCGGATGCTCCGGTCGGCGCGCCGGAGGCTACCGCCTCGTCGTGATTGCCACGCACGGCGTAGGTCGCGTTGCGGCGGACCCAGGCGATGGTCGCCTCGGGATCGGGCCCGTAGTCGACCAGGTCACCCAGGACGGCCACGGCGTCGGCGTGCTCGACCACGCGTTCGAGGGCGGACGCGTTGGCGTGGAGGTCGCTGACGATCAGCAGTCGCACGGATGGCCCTCTTGTGATTCGAGGCGGACACGGATGTATCGACGTCCGCGTCAAGAAGAAGCCGCATTTCCGGCCTCTGTCGGCCGCAGTATGATCGAGCCGGCGATGAAGCTCGCCTGCCACTTGCAGATTCTCTGCGTGGCGATCCGCGGTCCCACCGCTGACAGCCTCTGAACTTTGAACGAGATTCGGAGGCAGCCATGGGATCAGTTCCTCTCGGACTCCGCCCGCACGTCGGCCCGAGTTGCCGACTCCCGATCGCGACGGTTGGGCAACCCGGGAGCCAGCACATGAAGTCGGCACGACAGTGAGCCTCAATCCCAACCAGGAGCGCGCCGTTGACGTGGCGCTCAGGCTGCTCGAGGAGCGCCTGGGCCGCGTGGAAGAACTGCTCCACCGGGACGAGCAGGGCCTTCTCTACCGCCGCCTTCGACCGTCCTGGGCGCGCGAAGAGCGTGCTCGCGCCGACGCAATCGTGGCCGACCTGCGCTCGACGATCGCGTCGGCGTCTCGGGCGTTCAATCTGGTCCCCCAAGAGCGCGACTCCGGCCGCGAGATCGCGGGGCTGATGCGCATTTCCTGGGAGAACCTGGCCGAAGTCGGGAGCCGCCGTCTCCGAGCCTACGGCCACGTGGACCCGGCCCTGCGCGACACGCTCGATCCGGCGCTGGAGCGGCTGATGGAGCTCGTCTCCGCCCTGGAGGATGTCGCCCTGGGGGAGAATGGACCGGTCTATGGATCGCCCGATGCCACGCCGTCGCCGGACGACCCGCCGTCACCCGCGCTGGGGGAACCGACCGTCGGTCAGACGCGCTTCGATCTGCAGGTGCGCGACCTGATGACGGCCGCCATGGACGTGGACGAGGAGGACTGAGATGGCCCGCCGCGATACCGAGGCGAGCCGCGCCGCGGCCGAGCTCGAAGCCCACGACAACGTCGACATCGGTCTCTCCGAGGAGTTGTTCGAGGCCGGCTGCCCTCTGTGCCGCCACCGTGTCGCCCAGGGCAGGCGTTTTCTGCGGTCCCTCGTCTATGAGGGCGTCAACGACGTCGGGTTTCGTCGCGTATTGGAGAAGTCGCGCGGCTTCTGCGGCCGGCACACCGTCGGGTTGTTCGAGGCGGATCGCGACGAGATGGGCGGCTCGCTCGGTGCCGCCATTCTGCTCGAGTCGGTGCTGCGCCACAGGCTCGAGGAGCTAGCCGGCGCGAAGACCGAGCCGGGTCGAGCGAGCGGCCGCAGGCTCGACTACGCGGCCGCCGCACCCGACTGTCCCGTCTGCGCCGCTGAAGACGATGGTGTCAAGCACGCCATCGAGCGTCTGCTCCATCGCCTGGACAACGAGCGCTGGCGTGAGGCTCTCGCTCGCGCCGCTCTGTGCCTTCCGGACATCGTCCGCCTGGCCCGGGCGGCCTCCGTCAGTGAGATCCGGATCGCGAGCGTTCAGCCCGTCCTCGATCGGCAGATCGCGCGGATGACGGAGCTGCGGGCCTCGCTGGAGGCCTTCGCTCATGACAGCACATACGACCGCCGGCATCGCCTGACACACGAGCATCACGTCTCCGCTGCGCAGGCCACCGAGGTGCTCGGCGGCCGCAATGGCTGGGAGTGGCGCCACGGAAGGGGACCGGCGGGCGACATGGAGCGTCATGAGTAGCCATCCGAGTGGAGACGCGCTAGCATGTCGGCCAGTTGGACGCGCGATGAAGCTCGCGCAGTTTCCCGCTCAGCGGGTGATGGCTTCTGGGCTGTAGTCCGGAGGCCTTTTTCGTTACGGAGGCCGAGCTATGAGCTCGATGGTCTCATCCCGATCTCGACACGTGTTTCACCACTCGGCAGGCGCTGTCGTAATCGATGAGGGGAGGTGCCTCCTCATCCGGCGCGGACGCGAGTGGGCGTTCCCAAAGGGCCATCTAGAGCGAGATGAGGCGCCGGAGGCTGCCGCCTGCCGCGAGGTGCGCGAAGAGACTGGCATCGACATCGCCCTGGACGGTTCGCTCGGGTCGACGCGGTACCAGTTTAAGAGCCACAACGGCGCCACGAATCGAAAGCAGGTGGACTGGTTCCTTGCCCATCGCGTCGGTGGCGAGATCGCGCACGAGCCGATCTTCGCCGAGGCGAGGTTCGCGAACCTTGGGGAAGCGATGAGGTTGTTGACTCACGACGCCGACCAACATGTACTTGAACGAGCGATCGACCGACTTGGGGTGAAGGCAGCCGCTCTCACAGGGGCCGAACAATGAGTACCACGGAGCCGCTTGAGACGGAGGCCGCGACCGATGGAGGGCTTCCGATCCCCAGCCAGGCGCGCATCGGCCGGTTCTGGCGCGATCTCCGCGATTCAGTCGCCGGCGCGGTCGTGGGCGAAGAGCCGGCCCTGCGGCTGCTCGCCGTGGCGATGCTGGCCGACGGTCACGCCCTGATCGAGGACGTTCCCGGAGTCGGCAAGACTCTTCTTGCGCGTGCCTTCGCCCGATCCCTCGGCCTCTCGTTCAACCGCGTCCAGGGGACGCCCGACCTGCTCCCGAGCGACGTTACAGGTTCGAGCATCCTCGAGGTCGGCCGGCTGCGTTTCGTGGCCGGCCCGGTATTCGCCAACGTCCTGCTCGTGGATGAGATCAACCGCGCGACGCCTCGGACGCAGTCGGCGCTTCTCGAGGCGATGCAGGAGCGTCAGGTCTCGATCGAGGGCGAAACGCGGCCGCTGCCGGCACCTTTCCTCGTCGTCGCCACTCAGAACCCTGTCGAGCTGGAAGGGACGTTCTCGCTGCCGGAGGCCCAGCTCGACCGCTTCCTGGTTCGCGTGACCATGGGCTATCCGGACCGAGACGGCGAGCGGCTCATCGCCCGCCGCTACCGTGGCGGTACGGAACCGCTGGACCGGATCGAACCGATCGTCGACCGCGACTCGCTGCTCGCGCTGCAGCGGGCAGTAAGCGAGATCGTCGTCAGCGACGCGGTCGAAGGCTACGCGGTCGACCTGGTCCGAGCCACCCGAGAGCACCCGGATCTGCGCCTTGGGGCGAGCCCGCGGACGAGCGTCGCCCTCTTCCGGTCGAGCCAGGCCTGGGCAGCGCTGGCGGGGCGCGGCTTCGTCCTGCCCGACGACGTGGTCGCGGTTGCCCGCCCGGTCCTGGGCCACCGGCTACTGCTCGACGTGGACCGGCTGCTCCGCGGCGCTACCGTCGAGCGCGTCCTGACCGAGGTGCTCGGCTCGGTGCCGGTGCCGGTGCCGGCATCTGAACGATGACCCGCGCTGGGCTCGCCCTCGGTCTCGCCCTCGTCGCCGCCGGCATCGTCGCCAGGACGCCCGGGCTTGTCCTGATCGGGCTTCTCGCGGTCTTTGCAGTCAGCGTGACCGAGCTGTGGAGCCGCTACGGACTGCGCGACCTCCGCTACCTGCGGAGCATCGGCCGCAACCGAGCAGTCTGGGGCGACGAGGTTCCGCTCGACATCGCGGTCTGGAACGACAAGCCGCTGCCACTCGCCTGGCTTTCGATCGACGATTACGCGACCCAGGGCGCGGTCGTGCTCGAGGAGCCGCTCGCGCGAAGCGAGCGACCTGGTTTCACGATCTTGCGCAGCCGCTGGACGGTCGGCTGGTACGAGCGCATCGTTCGTCACCTGACGATCGTGGCCGACCACCGCGGCGTGTACTCCTTCGGCCACGTTCGAATGACCGTTGCCGACCTCTTCGGCCACGGGGCGGCGACGCAGGAACACCAGGATCGGGGCTCGTACATCGTTCGGCCGCGCAGCCTGCCCGTCCACCTCGCCAGCCAGCAGCATGCTCCAGCGGGATACTTGCGAGCTCGCCACAGCCTGTTCGAGGACCCGGCACTCTTCGCCGGCGTCCGCCCGTATCAGCCGGGCGATCCGATGCGGCGAGTCCACTGGCGCGCGACCGCCCGGACGGGCGCAACCGTGAGTAAGCGGTTCGATCCGTCCCGGGCGCTGGAGGTTCTCGTGGCACTCGACGTTCAGACCTTGCCAGGCCCTCATTGGACGCTGCAGTTCGACGAGGAGCTCGTCGAGAGCCTGATGGTCGCGGCGGCCTCGCTGGCGCGCGCCGCGCTCGCCGAGGGCGCGTCGTGCGGGCTTGCAGCGGCGGCGTTCAGCCGAACGCTCGACCGGTTCGCCGTCGTCGCCCCTCGCGCCGGCAGGGATCAGCTGGCCTCGATCACCGACATGCTGGCTCGCCTCAGCGAAACCCCGTCGGCCCCCTTCGAGCATCTCCTCGCTCGCCTGCTGCAGACCGTATCGCCTGGCACCACCGTCCTCGTGCTCACCGCCCGCGACCCAGAACCGTACATCGCCGCGCTCGCCCGGCTCGACCGGTCCGGCTGCCACGTTCAACTTGTCGGGCTCGGCCCGAACGGCGATCGTGCCGTCGCGCGGGCCCGGGCGGTCGGACTCGCGGCCACGACCGGGTCGCTCACGCCCGACTGGCGGACCAGCGATGCGTTGGTCCTGGCGAGCTGACCTGCTGCCCGTCGCGCTCGACGGGCTGTTCGAAGGCAGTCTCGTCGGCGTAGCGTACCTGGCGATCGCGTCGGGGAGCGCGAGACCGAGCGCACCGCTGTCGCTCGTCGAGTTCTGTTTTGCCGCGGCCGCCGGAGTCGTGTGGGCTCGCCTCCGCCCGCGAGAAGTGCCCCGGGTGCTCTGGATCGCCGCTTTCACGCTCCTTGCCGGGGTTCTCGGCTGGCTCGCCGATCCGGCGGCTCGCGCCGCCCTTACCGTCCACGCCGATCTGCCCGGTGCGATCAGCGTTCACCCCGCCGGCTGGCTGCTCGGTGTCTCGGTCATTCGTGGGGTGGTCCACGAGGAGGCAGCCGACGAGATCGAGACCTCGACCCGGGCATTCGCGTATGCGTTCCCCGTGCTCGCTGCCTCGTGGTTGCTGCGCCTCGGGTCCGGTGGTTCGTTCGTCGGACCGGCCCTCGTCGGATCCGCGGTTTGTGTCGGTGCCGGCCTGCTGGCAATCGGTTACGCGCGACTGCGGGAACTCGAACTGCTCGGATCGGATAGCCGTGGCGGACACACCTGGCCAATGCTCGCGACCGGTGTCGTGGTCGTGGTCGCGGCCCTGGCGATCCCGACCGCGCTTCTCACTGGGACCTCCGCACGGGATGTCGCGTCCACGGTCGGCGGCCCGGTCGGTGGGGTTACCGGTGCACTGTTTGCACCGCTCGGCAATCTTCTTGCCTCGCTCGCATCCGCTCTCGGGCAGCTCCTCAGCGGCATCCACCTGCCTTCGCTTCCCGGCCTGGGTGGGAGCGGGAATGGAAGCGGCAGTGCCGGCTAGGGTGGCGGCGGGAACGCCAGCGGTGCGCCGGGCGCGTCTGCGGTCGCGGGATCCGGCGGCTCACCGCCGCTCGTCCTGGTTGTCCTGCTCGCCCTGGTTGGGTTGGTCGTCGTCGCGGCCGTGCTGGCGGCCCTGGTCCGTCGATTCGCCGCCGCCCGGCCGGCCAAGCCGGCCGCCACTCGACCGCGCGAGGAACGGCACCGGGAGATCCGCGGGCCGAGGCTCACCTTTCACCTTGCGCTGCCGGCCATCCATCCGCACGTGGCCTCCCGGCGGCGTCCGGCGTCCGCTGCCGAGGCGTACGTCGCGCTCCTGGACGAGCTTGCCGATCGAGGCGATCTCGCCAGGCAGCCGGCCGAGACACCGCGAAGCCACGCGGACCGCGCCGGCAGTTCCGCGCTGCCGCGCGTGCCGCTCGGGCTCCTTGCGGCGGACTACCAGCTGGCGATCTACGGGCGGACGGAGATCAGCGAGCGAGAAACGGCTCGCGCGCTCGGCCGCTGGCGGCATCTGCGGCTCGTAGCCCGCCGCCAGCTGCGCCAATAGGACCGGGCATGACCGCAACACAGTCCCGCCGCTCCATCCTCGTCGAGGTCGAGGAGGCGCTCGGCCCGGGCCTGGACTACGACCGCGATCTCGAGCGCGGCGGCATCGTTCTGAAGGGTGCCCGTGGCGGTGGACTATGGCTCGGCGCGGACCGGGCGTTCCTCGTCGATTCCGATGACGGCCACGGTCGGGCCGTGCCCGTGCTCGTCGCGCTGTCCGCCTCCAGCTTCGTCGGAGCCCGGATCGACGCCGAGCTCGTCGGCGGGTTCTCGGACGCCTCGGGCCTGGTCCTGGTGGCTCGACTGCCGGGCGCCGCGGTTCCCATCGACGCCGTCCTCCGAGCGATTGGTCGTGTGTCCCCGGACGCCGAGTGGATCGATGGCCGACACGGGTCGGAGCGCGCCGCGGCGGCGAAGCGGGCGTTCCGCGAACGTCGCGGCCGCGGCCGGATCACCGGCGGTCTTGCCTGGCGGCCGCCGGGGGACATGTCCGCGGAGGCGCTGCGGGCCGGTGGCGTCTACAGCAGGGCCGAACGTTCACTCGATCGACTGCCACCGCGGCTCCTTCGCGGTCTCGAAGGCATGCTCGATCCGGACGAGCGTCTCCGCTATTCGATCGAGCGACCGTGGCGATCGGACGCCGGGCTTCTCACCCGGCTGCGCGACGGGCGCACCCACCGCTCGGGGCTCCTGCTCCTCACGGATCGTGAGGTCCTCTGGCTCGTCGACCACATGAACCCCGACTCATGCCTGTCCGATTGGGGCGTCGACGTAGACATGGTGCCCGTTGAGCAGCTCACGGGCGTTCGGGTGGAGGACGAGCGCGAGACGCTTCGGCTCGTCCTCCAGACGCCGGGCGGCCGGCACAACGTGGCTCTGCCGGTCGAACTGGAGGCGGAGGTTCGCGTCTTCGAGTCTATGTTGTCGCGCTTCTTGCCCGACCGCAATCGCGGCCGGCTGCGACGCGTCTACGCGACCGAGGCCGTCGAGTTCGTCGAGGAAACTGCCGAGCGGTTTCACCAGCTCGACGAGGCGCGGACGCTCCAGGAGGCGGCCCGGAACGAGGCGGGGGATTTGCTTGCCTTCGTGTACAGTCCCCGCCGCGAAGGTCAGCGTCACGCTCTCGGTCTGTGGCTGAGCCCGTCTGCGGTTGGAGTTGTCGGCCCGAGGCCGGAGCGCCTGTCGCTCCGCGAGTTGCGAAGCGTCGGGGTGGTTCTCTCGCCGCTCATCGCCCGGGTCACGCTGCGCGGCTCCAACAGGACACTCACCTTCACCTATTCGGCGCCCCTGGCGGTCCATGGGGCGGCCCTTGTCCGGCAGCTTCGACGGCTGTGGGCGAATGGTCCGGGAGTCGAATCTGGACCCGCCCAGCCGGCCGCCGCGACCGGGATTGCTGTAGCGTCCGAGTCGCAGTCCGGGCTCTAGATCCAATGTAGCCGGCGACCGGCGACCGACAGGATGGTCGCTCGTGTCGGGCTCACGCCGAGCCGGCGATGCCGCCATCGTCTGCTCCGCCTCCGCCTCCGCCTCCGCCGCCGTCTCCTCCGCCGCACCCTCGGCCCTGGCCGAGAGGCGCCGCCGGCAGCCGAGGATGCCGGGCTCGTCGGCAGGGTGCAGGCCATGACCGCGAAGCGGACCATGGCTTCGCCGCTGGCTACAGCCTCCGCGGTAGCTCGCCGGAGTGGCGTCCGATCTCAGGCTTCATCGGCGACCTCCACCCGCTTGGCGAGGGTAGGCGGGCCGGTCGAGGGCGCCTCGGCCGCGGGCCCGTTCGCCGCCGGCAGAACTGCCAGGGCGATCAGGAGGATCGCCGCGACGCCCAGGCAGGCTGAGATCGCGAACAGCCCGCGGATCGTAAGCCAGCCGGCCAGCGGCCCGCCCAGGCCCGAGCCGATGATGACCGACAGGCTGAACGTGACCCCGTTCAGGATCCCCTGGGCGGTGGCGGCCGTGCCCCTCGGCGCCTGACGCGAGACGAAGGCGATGCCCCCGATCAGGAGCAGGCCGTAGCCGGCGCCCTGCAAGAGCGAGCAAGCGATCAGGAGCGACGGCGTCACGAAGACGGCGTTGGCAACCTGTCGGACGGCCATGATGGCCATGCCCAGCACCATCAGGCGTTCGGCCCCGAACCTTCGCGCCAGCTGTGGGAACAGCATCATCGAGGGGACCTCGAGGGCTGCCTGGACCGACCAGGCCCAGCCGATCTGGTCGTTGGACGCGCCGATCTGGCGAAGGTAGATCGAGAAGAAGGTGTTCTGCGCGTAGACGGCCGTCCAGCCGACGAGGGCGCCGATCAGGAAGAGCGCGATGGGCAGGTGGCCGAGCACGCGGCCGGGCGCGTGCCGCAGGCTTACGCCGTGAACTCCGCCGGCCCGCCCCGGCAGCAGCGTCGCGGCGAGGCCGCCGAGCAGGACGCTCGGGATCAGGACGAAGAACAGGTTGCGGTAGTTCTCGCCGATCGCGAAGCCGACGATCGGGGTGCAGATCATGAAGCTGATCGAGCCCCAGACGCGGACTCGGGCATAGCGGGTTCGATCCGACCCGACGAGGTCGAGCACGCGGACGTCCATCATCGGGCTCAGGCCGGACATCCCGATCGCGAACGCCGCCGCGGATGGGATGAGCAGGGGGGACGCCCCGACGGTGGCCAGCCCGACTGCCCCCAGGGCCGCGATCGCGGCCGCCAGCGGCAGCAACAAGGGGGACGTCGGCGACCGGTCGTGGACGGCACCCCAGGTCGGCGCGCTGACCAGGGCTACGGCGGAGGTGAACGCGACCAGGGCACCGATGTCGCCGAGCGAGATCCCCAGGGCCTGGTAGTACGGTTGCAGGAACGGGGAGTAGGCCGCGACCGCGACGTACAGGATGACGTAGGCGATCGACGCGCGAGCCACCCCGAGATCCGGCCTCCCGTAAGTCTTATCCTGGAGCCCCATCCGCTGCGCCCCTGAGCCTTGCGCCGCGGCCAGCGCCGGCCCGGTTGGGAATGGTAACGTCCATCCGCACGCCGGGCCGGCCGGGGCGGCCGCCCAATGCGGCCGCCGCAGATTGACGCGGGGAGCCATGCGGCTGGCGAGGCAGGCGTGGGAGGCGACGGCATTCGGTCGGCAGTATCGGGAAACTGGGAGGGAGAACTGTGCGCTACGGTCAATTCGACGACGAGGCGCGTGAATACGTCATAACCCGGCCCGACACGCCCTGGCCCTGGATCAACTACCTGGGCAGCGAGGCCTACTTCGGGATCATCTCGAACACCGCCGGCGGTTACTCCTTCTACCGCGACGCGCGTCTGCGCCGCCTGACCCGCTACCGGTACAACAACGCGCCGCTCGACCTGGGCGGGCGTTACGTCTACCTCCGCGACGACGAGTCGGGCGAGTTCTGGAGCCCCAGCTGGCAGCCGGCACAGCGTGACCTCGAGGACTACACGTGCCGCCACGGCCTGGGTTACTCGATCATCGGCTCCCGCTATCGGGGCGTCCGGGCCGAGACCCTGTACTTCGTGCCACCGGGCGAGAACCTCGAGGTCTGGCGCGTCAGGGTTACCAACGAGCGGCCGACCGCGGCCAAAGTCTCTCTCTTCAGCTCGATCGAATGGTGCCTCTGGGAAGCCAACGACGACTCCACGAACTTCCAGCGCAACTACTCCATCGGCCAGGTCGAGATCGAGGACGGCGTCATCTACCACAAGAGCGAATACCGCGAGAGGCGCAACCACTTCGCGTTCTTCGCCTGCTCAGAAAAGATCGCCGGGTACGACACGCAGCGCGACGCCTTCCTCGGGCCTTACCGGAGCTGGGATCGGCCGATCGTGGTCGAGCAGGGCAGAACCACCGATTCGGAGGCGCACGGCTGGCAGCCCATGGGCTCGCACCACGTCAAGTTCGAACTGGCACCCGGCGAGACGAAGGAAGTGATCGTTTTGCTGGGCTACGGGGAGAATCCCGATGACGACAAGTTCGATCCGCCCGGCTCGCAGACGATCAACAAGAGGCGGGTCAAGCCGATCATCGCCCGCTATCTGGAGCCGGCTGCCGTTGAGAAGGCCTTCGCCGAACTGCGCGACGATTGGACCAGGACGCTCGGCATCCTGCAGGTCCAGACCGGCAACGAGCACGTCGACCGCATGGTCAACATCTGGAACGCCTACCAGTGCATGGTGACGTTCAACCTGTCGCGTTCGGCCTCCTCCTTCGAGTCGGGTATTGGCCGCGGCATGGGCTTCCGCGACTCGAACCAGGACCTGCTCGGCTTCGTCCACATGGTCCCGACCCGGGCCCGCGAGCGAATCATCGATATCGCAGCCACCCAGCTGCCCACCGGCGGTGCGTACCACCAGTACCAGCCGCTGACCAAGCGAGGCAACAACGACATCGGGGGCGGCTTCAACGACGATCCGGCCTGGCTCGTCCTGGCCGTGGCGGCGTACCTTAAGGAAACCGGCGACCAGAGCATCCTGGACGAGCCGGTCCCGTACGACAACGCCGCAGGCACCGAGACGCCGCTGTACGAGCACCTGCAGCGCTGCATCGGCTACACCCTCGAGCGGCTTGGCCCCCACGGCTTGCCGCTCATTGGTCGGGCCGACTGGAACGATTGCCTGAACCTCAACTGCTTCTCGGAGACGCCCGGCGAGTCGTTCCAGACGACCGAGAACAAAGCCGGGGGCGTGGCCGAGTCCGTCTTCATCGGCGGTCTCTTCGTCCTGGCTGCCGAGGAGATGGCAGCCATCGCCGACCTGCGAAACGACGCTGACCAGGCCGATCGCTGCCGGGCAGCCTCGACCACGATGGCCGAGGTCGTCGAGACGGCCGGCTGGGACGGCGACTGGTTCCGGCGCGCCTACGACTTCTTCGGCAAGGTGATCGGCTCCAGGGAGTGCGAGGAAGGCCAGATCTTCATCGAGCCGCAGGGCATGTGCATCATGGCCGGGATCGGCCTCGACGACGGCAAGGCGGCCAGGGCGCTGGCCTCGGTCCGGGAGCGCCTCGCCACGCCGCACGGCATCGTGCTGCTCAACCCCGCCTATACGCGCTACTACCTGAACCTTGGCGAGATCTCGTCGTATCCGCAGGGCTACAAGGAGAACGCCGGCATCTTCTGCCACACCAACCCGTGGCTGATGATCGCCGAGGCCCGCGCCGGCAACGGCGAGGGCGCGCTGGACTACTACCTGCGAATCAACCCATCGGTTCGCGAGGCGATCTCCGAGATCCACCGTTGCGAGCCATATGTGTACGCCCAGATGATCGCCGGCAAGGACGCGCCGGCCCACGGGGAGGCCAAGAACTCCTGGCTCACCGGCACGGCCGCGTGGAACTTCGTCGCAATCAGCCAGTGGATCCTGGGCATCCGCGCCGAGCACAACGGCCTGCGTGTCGACCCGGTTGTGCCGGCGGATTGGGGCGATTTCAAGGTCACCCGGCGGTTCCGCGGGGCCCGGTACAGCATCACCGTCCGCAAGCCCAAGGGTGCGGTCGGTCGAGTGGCTCGACTTATCGTCGACGGCCGCGAGATTGCCGGTAGCCTGGCCCCGCTCCCGACCCGACCGGGCGAGTCGTTCGATGTCGAGGCCTTCGTCGGGTAGCATTCGGCTTGCGTCCAGCGGCGAACACGCTCGGTGCCGTCCATCGGGGCGACGGCGGAGGCGAGGTTTCGATGACTCTCAGTGACTGAAGTCAAGGCGTCTCCGGGCGCCAACCCGTATGGTTACTTCGACGAGGCGGCTCGCGAGTACGTCATCACCGGGCCGGATACGCCCACGCCGTGGCTCAACTACATCGGCGAGGGGCGCTACGGCGGCATCGTCTCCAACACCGGGGGCGGCTACTCGTTCGACCGCGACCCGCGCAATCGGCGAGTCACCCGCTATCGATACAACTCGATCCCGGTCGATCAGCCCGGTCGCTACGTCTACCTGCGCGACCAGGATTCGGGCGAGTACTGGAGCCCCACGGCCAGGCCGACCAGGGTCGCCCTCGAGGACTACGAGTGCCGCCACGGCACGGCCTACACGCGGATCTCCAGCTCGTTCAAGGGGATCGCCGCCGAGATCTTGTACTTCGTGCCGCCCAGCCCGGTCGACGATCCGGCGCCCTGCGAGCTGTGGGTTCTGCGGGTCCGCAACGACGGCACGGTCCCTCGACGCCTGCGCTCGTTCAGCTATGCCGAGTTCGGCTTCGCCGACGCCTTAGTCGATATGACGAACCTGGACTGGGCCCAGCACATCGTCTTCAGCACGTTCGAGAACGGGGTCATACGTGTCCAAACCAAGTTCAGGCCGCCGACCCTCTTCTTCGGCAG
>Ga0116137_1002065_pt1 | contig 12327 bp, 8 predicted proteins | sample June2015DPH_20_1_3_FD_88973 | JGI IMG/M metagenome (GOLD analysis project Ga0116137, IMG submission 88973) | Peatland microbial communities from SPRUCE experiment site at the Marcell Experimental Forest, Minnesota, USA - June2015DPH_20_100 | ecosystem: Environmental > Terrestrial > Soil >...
CGTTGAACTCGACAAACGCTTCGATGTTGCCATCGCTATGTTCGCTGTGATAGGTTACCAAACGACTAATGAGCGTCTTGAAAGTGCCTTGACAAACACTGCGAAGCACCTCAATCCTGGTGGCCTTTTCATCTTCGACGCGTGGTTTGGTCCGGCAGTGCTCGCTCAAAAGCCGCAAGACAAAATGCTTGTGGCTGAAGCAGGTGCAGAAAAAATCATAAGGTTCACACACCCCGAACTCGATATAATGACGCACACCGTCAACGTGAACTTCAACGTGCTACACATCGCGAATGATAAGGTTCTTCGCCAGGTTGAGGAGATGCACAAAATGCGGTTCTTCTTTCCTAAAGAACTTGAATTCATCTTGGCACAGACGGGGTATGAGCTTGTGGCATTGTACCCCCTCTTGGAGATCGGCCGAGATCCAACCGAGAACGACTGGAATATAACGGTCGTGGCAAAAAAAATAGAGTGACAATGATGGAGCTGAGAAACGGCGCGTTAGCTTTATTAGTTTTGCTTTCAAGGACGTGAGCGGTCTGATGCGACAACGTCTTACTATCAGTGGACCTACGAAGTCTGTAGAATACGTTAGAAACAGAGAGCCCGATAATCTAACGTTTGCCTGGACGTGCATCAGTGACCCTCGCACGAAGAGCCCCTCCTTTTCTGGCATTCGTGATCATTCTGAATGTGTAACAGTGAATACGTTCAGCATCCGCAGCTGTCGTATGCTGCTGTCGTGTTCCTGATATTGTCGCATAGCGAGAACGATGACACGGAACGACTTTCTTGTGTTTGGCAGTCCCCTGATCGAGCAGGCGGAGATCGACGAAGTAGTCGCCTCCTTGAAATCCGGCTGGCTCGGAACCGGTCCGAAAGTCGCTCGATTTGAACAGATGTTCAGGACATACAAGGGAGTCCGATACGCGATGGCGGTAAGTTCGTGCACAGCAGCACTCCACCTCGCAATGCTAGCCATTGACTTAAATCCGGGCGATGAGGTAATCGTTCCTACGATGACGTTTGCAGCTACCGCTAACGCCGTCATTCACGCCGGCGGCGTTCCTGTCTTTGCAGATTGTGAGAAAGCGACGATGAACATCGACCCACAAGAAATCGAGAGAAGGATTTCACCTAAGACGAAAGCGATCATCCCCGTCCATTTTGCGGGTCGCCCTTGCGACATGCGGGCAATTATGGAAATTGCGGCGCAACACAATTTGCGGGTTATCGAAGACTGCGCCCACGCGATAGAGACTGAAAAAAACGGGCAAAAGGCAGGAACTTTCGGTGATGTGGGTTGTTTCAGTTTTTATGTAACAAAGAACATTGTCACTGCCGAGGGGGGGATGGCCATTACGAATGACGAGAAATCGGCGCACATTATCAAGCAAATGGCCCTACATGGCATGAGCAAAGATGCGTGGAAACGCTTCGGCGACTCTGGGTACAAGCATTACCAAGTTGTCGCTGCTGGGTACAAGTACAACATGACTGACATTCAAGCAGCAATTGGCATTCATCAGCTGCCGCGCGTAGATCAATACTGGAGAAAACGTCGGGATATCTGGAATGAATATAATAAAGCGTTTGCAGATCTCCCAGTTTTCACCCCTGTGCCGGTCCGCAGTAACGAGCGACACGCCTTCCATCTGTATACGCTGCTGCTCGACACAGAATGTATCGACATTGGCAGAGACCAATTCTTGCAGGAGATGACGAACAGAAAGATTGGCGTAGGCGTTCACTATGTGGCGCTGCACTATCACCCTTATTATCAAAGCACGTTCGATTATAAAATCGGGGATTTCCCTAATGCGGAATGGATATCTGATCGAACTGTCTCTTTGCCACTTTCAGCCAAGCTGACCGATGATGATGTTGCCGACGTTGTTGAAGCTGTGAACGATATTTTGGCATAAGCGGTGCCACGCTTGTTATTAAAGAGAATAAATCAGATGAAATGTGACGCGATGTTTCGAATTATGACTCGAGTTGTCTGTGCTTCGGTGTTAAGTCGTGAATTCTAAGAGTTGAACTGCCCTCATTCTGAGAAAGGCTCATTTAGTTTCTCGCCCAAGTGTATATGCTAAGGCTTGGCAGAAGCGAGATGCTTTCGAAATCCGACTGCCGTAAGCAACGGCCGTGGTGTAAAACGAGCTACACAGCAGACCAACAGATCCTGCATTTAGGGCTGGCGCCGCGCCAATACTACCGCAACTAATTGACTGATGAGTGTGCGAGTAATGTTAAAAAAGCTAACTGATTTTCTTGAGGGTAAACACAGAAAGTTGTGGCTTGTCTCCGGGAGTATAACTTGGAAAGAGTGTATGATCCTGCTAATTTCGCTTTTGGGTGTGCGGAGTATTGTTGAAGGAGAAGCGATAAAAAAGTATGAACAGGAATTCAGGAGATACTTAGGAGCGAAATACGCTTTCAGTTTTGGCGCCGGTAGAATGGCATTTTATGCGATACTTAAAGCTATCGGCGTTGAGAAAGGCGATGAGGTAATTTTACCCGGCTACACCTGCGTCGTGGTGCCGGATGCTGTAATTTATTGCGGCGCGAAGCCAGTTTATGTCGATATTGATCGAAGCACGTTAAACATCGATGTCAGCAAGATAGAAGAGAAACTCTCCCCGCGTACAAAAGTGATCTGTGCGCAGCATACCTCAAGTTCCTTCTGCAAAATGGAAGAGATCATGAAGATTGCGAAAAAGCACGATTTGAAAGTGATTGAAGACTGTGCACACGCGCTAGGCGCTGAATACAACGGGAAAAAAGCTGGAAATTTTGGCCACGCAGCATATTTCACAACGGAGCAATCTAAGATAATTTCGACTGGGATGGGGGGCGTAGCAGTTACCAACGATGCTAAGATCGCTACAAGAATCCAAGAAATCCAGGCAAATTCGGATCCCCAAGATGACTGGACTAGTAAAAAAGTAGCTCTGCAAATATTGTTATTTTACTTCATTTTTCACCCTTCGATGCATTTTTTTGACAAGTATGCGTGGATGCTAATGAACAAGTTTCACCTCTATGTCGAGTCGACAACGAAAGAAGAATTAGAGGGACAGAGGCCGAAGAAATACCCTGTAAAATTGTCAAATATCCAAGCAAAGTTAGGGCTTGCTCAGCTAAAAAGAATTCAAAGCAATTTGCAACACCGCCGTGAGATTGCTAAAATCTATGAGGGGTGGCTTAGAATACACGGCTATGAAGTGCCTACAGATGATGACGATCGATATGAGCCCTCGTATATTCGTTACTGGTTTTTGGTTGATGACAAAGAGAAGTTTATCGAGACGTTCTATCTTAACGGAATAGAACTAGGTGAGTGGTTTGAATGTCCAGTTCACCCAAGGGCGACGTCTTTAAAAAACGTTTTTTATGAAATGGGGAGCTGCCCCATTGCAGAATACGTTGTTCAACATAACGTGAATTTGCCAACGCACTTGAAAGTAAATGCGAAAGATGCTAAGAGAGTTATAAGAATCTTGGAACTCCTGTCACAGAACAAGGGGAGTTGAAAGGTGGTAAGCGTCCACACCGTAGTTGGATCTTTTTCAAATACTTACGCTGGACTTCGAGATATCCTGAGACTGCCTACGTTTTATTTGCAAAGCCCTTTAGGCACGACGATGCGGTACAATTGTCAAGAGAAATGGCTGAAGAATGGAAACAAGCATTAACAGAGTCGCCCGCGTCATAGAAGACAATGTTGCATATCATTAAGCAGCATAATCTTGCCTAGAGTACGCCTAAACATAACTCCTGGCTGGTAGAACTCAATATCTTAGGGGCAGTCACTATTATCGTCGTTGTTTCGGCCACTTGCGCTATCACTAACTGACGGTAAATCTACCGCTCTTGCAAGCGGATGCTGTTTCTATTACAGCACTTTAGCGCTGTTCCTTTTCATGTCAGGGTTTGTTATTTTTTGAACCACTACACTTTCACTCAGCGAAACGACTTGACAGACTATTTCAAAAAAAGAGTCCTAAGAATCTTCCCTTTGTATTGGCTAGCTATTTCTAAGTTCTGTTGTTGGACAGCCTTTTGCCTCTCGCATAGATACGCTAGTTACCATATTAGGACTGCAGGGCTTTTTATCGCTTAGATCGGGTACGGATGCAACTGTCTGGTGGTTTGTCGATGTGATTTTCGTACTTTAAGCGATAACTCCGTTGATTGCTGTGCTTGTGTCGGATGCGCTCATGCTCCCGCCGCGCTGGCATCAGATAAGTTTGAGTTCGCTATCATGTTGACAGTTCTGTTTCTGACCTCCAAGTAGCAAATAAAGCTCTTTTTGTTATCAACGAACACGTCTTTATTTTTTATGCCATATTTGTCGTGGGAACAGCACAAGCAAGTGCAACGTGCTCAGTACGTACTGATTGCTGACATATGATAAACGAGACTCTTCAAATATGTTGGAGTTGGCGCCGTTTCTTTCACGGCCGGTCTGCTCAAATCTAACGTTTCCGCTGAAAAGAAGTCGAATCCGGCTTGCCAACAAGAGTGCGAGCGTCATCGGTCGTCTTGATTTTCATGTTTCATAGTGGCTTTTTGAGTCTAGGCACAGTGCTTTTATTAGTGCCTGCTCGTTCTTTTTGCCATTAAGTTCTTAAAAATTTAATTTGAACGTAGTTGAAGATTGTGCATGCGCACTTGGGGCCGAATATAATTGGAAAAAAGCTGGCAACTTCGAAAACACGACATATTTCACAACGGAGCAATCTAAGATAATTTCGGCAAGGGTGGGTGGGGTAGCAGTGTCAAATGACAAAGCGATTGTCGCAGGAATCGAAGATATCCATGCGAACTTAGCTCACCACGATAATTAGACTATCAGAACCATCGCATTTGAGATATCATTGCTTGTTTCATTTTTCACGCTTCACAGCATTTCTTGGCAAATACAAATGGATGTTAATGTCCAGATTCACATTTTTGTCGAATCAAAAAAGAAATTGAAGGCAAGAAAACGGAGAAATATCCGGTAAGATTGTCAAATATTCAAGCAAGAATAGGCTGAAGTCAGTTGAAAGGAATTCAAAAGAACCTTGAACACCGACAAAAGATTGCTAGATTCTATGCGAACTGGCTTAAAACGCACGCGTATGACGTGCCGATGGATAGTGATAAGTTTCGTAAGCTTGCATTTATCCGTGTTGGTTCTTGATTGACGATATGCAACGATTTGTACATCTTCTCTCTTGTAATAGGGTAGAACTCAGTGTTTGGCTTAAGCTTCCTGTTCACCCAAAGGGAACCAAGTTAAGAAACGTTTTCTATGAAAAAGGAAGTTCCAATGCAGAGTATATAGTGCAACATAATGTGAATCTACCAACCAACCTAAAAATTCGAGAGAAAGATGCGGCTACATTTTTACAATTGCTAGCAAGATATGACACAGAGAGTATTGCTCACTGATACTGATTGGCGCACCTCTTATTATGTGTGCAAATCACTAGCGAAACGCAACATAGATGTTATTGGATTGAGTTCGGCGGACTCCATCTATGAACGCTCTATTTACTACACCGACGTGCTTTTTCTCCCGTCATTGGAATTATACCCTCGAGATTGGCTTGATAGGGTCGAACAAATCGCAAATGAGAACGATGTATTAATTCCTATTTCACCGCAGGCAATCAAGCTTGTTGCACTCAACAAAGCACAATTTACAAAAAAAATATTAACTCCGCCTATATCACCAAACCAAATCGCATTTGGACTTGATAAAAGCAAAACTCTGAAGTATATGGCCAAAATAGGCATCCCCATACCACTTACTTGTTTTCCTCAATCATTTCACGAAGTAATGGATGCAATCAATCAAACAGAGTTCCCCGTTGTGCTAAAACTGAATGAGGAGGGAAATATCCCACCACAAAAGCGCTATGGGGTTGCTCGAAACTTAGATGAGCTAAAAGAAATTTACTATATGCTTTCTTCAATCCAATCCCCACTGATAATGCAACAGTATGTTACGGGCAATGGCGTTGGAATCTCAATTCTGGCAGATAACGGGAGAATACTGGCAAGCTATCCCCATACAAGACTGAGGGAGGCATCTATTACAGGAGGTCCTAGTACTTATGCGTCATATTTTGAATCATCAGTGCTCCAAGATTATGCTCTAAGATTTGCCAAAGAATCGAAATGGAGCGGACTAGCTATGCTTGAATTCAAATATGATCGTCAGAACGATAGTTTTTGTTTTATGGAAATAAATCCACGTTTTTGGGGTACTCTCGAACTGGCAATTAAATCAGGGATCGATTTTCCCTATCTTTTTTTGGAATGGATTCGTGGGAATAGTGACATACGCCCAGTTAGGCAAAAAAGGATAAGGCTCAAGTACTTGAGCATGGATATAGAAGCATTTTCGTTTTCACTTCATAATATGAATAATGCCGAAAAGTTTAAATCAATTTTAGCCTACGTACGCGAATATTTAGATCCAAATTTGCATTATAATATTGATCTAAAAGATTGGCAGGTTAGCCTGTGGGAACTCGTGCGAATTTCACAAATTCTTGGTTCGGTGATGCGACATTCTATTTGACCTACACGTCCATTCAGAGTATTCATTTGATTCCTTTAGCAAGATTAACAAGATTTTGAAATACGCGAAGCTAAAAGGTCTCGCTGGCGTTGCTATTACAGATCATAACAAATTCGACGGCATTTTTGAGGCTTTGCACTTGGCAAAACGTGAAGGCTTACTTTTGGTCCCAGGCATGGAGATTGCTACAAACAAAGGCGATATCATTGGTCTTTTTTTGAAAGAAGAGGTTACCAAACAGAATTTCAAAGATGCGGTAAGAGATATCAAGAGACAAGGCGGCTTGGCAGTTCTTCCACATCCTTACAAGAGAGCCAACGAAATTACAGCTTCGATACTTGACGAAATCGATTTAATTGAGGTTTTCAACGCGCGCGGAGAACGGTCCAGTATTAGCGACTGTAATTTAAGAGCGCAAGAGCTTGCGCTGAACAATGGCAAAGCAATATCAGCAGGGAGCGACGCCCATTTCTTGAGGGAAATAGGACGAGGTTGTGTAGATGTTCAAACTGTATCAAATATACAGGAGCTGAAACATGAAATAGAGACTAATCAAGTGAGAAGAATCGTCTGTAGACAATCGTCAGCGCAGATAGAAGTATTAAGCCAAATCGTTAAGTTCTACAAATTACGAGACCTAAATATTCTAAAGAACTTTAGTTTTAATTTGTGCATTCAGTTAAGAGGGATGCTGTATAAACGATAGACTGAAATGGTCATTCAAGATAATTCCCTAATGATAACCAGAAAAAGTAATAATGTCGTGGTGATTTGAAAGTACTTTGAATTTCTGTATTTTGATACTAAGGAGCTATACCGTTATACTCTTCGTAACACAGTAACCAACAAATTCACGACATATTTCCCCATGTTGAGGCTCGCTGAAGCCCTCAAGCCGCAAAATCGTAAGCGCTCAATGACCCACTCGAATGGCTTTCTTCATCGAGCCACTTCGGGTATCTCCTTTTAGAAGGCGTTAATGAATGTAGCACAATCAGTGAAAAAATGCTAGTGACATCAAGGTGACTTTTTGAATTTTGGCACAGCGTTTTTTTAAGCTTCGCACCGTTTAGTTCTAATTCTAAACCCTAAGTGTGCTTCTTTTGTTTTATTGGGAGCGTGTCAAATGTTTCTTGGTCAATGAACTCTGAATTTTCGCGTTTGACAAGAGCTGCGCATATCATATCAGGGTAGCACCGTAAGGCCATGAAAAAGTGTCGTAAGACGGTGGAATTGTATCGGAAGGCCATGGAAAAGTTGCTTCTTTGACGATGCATAATTGCACAATTCAGCCAGTTTTTTTTAAGAAGCTTGGATCGTAGTGATATTCACAATGATCTTTCCAATGCCCAATTTTCGGTATAGTATGGATAAATAAACCCCCTCCTTTTGCAAAGTGAGGTATGTTTTGGAAACGATGATACTGGTCTAGGCGAAACTCGGCGATTAGCAATAACGTCCTCTGCTTAACTTGCCTCTGAAGGCTTTGACTTTCCACTTTTCTTACGGTCGTCTTCACTTCGATTTATGCTCAATGGGCCCCTCATTTTTCGCTCGGGCTGCAGCACGTGAAAGGCTAGTGCGCCGAATGAGATTTGAGCGACTTTTCTTTTTGATTTCACGGTGCGACATGCTTTTTCTCAATACACAAATCATACGTCTTTTTCAGTTGTGCTGCGTTTTGCTTACAGTCGAAGTTGCGACTTATGTGTTTTCGCGCATTTTCACAAAATACCCAATATGCATCATCGTCAAGTTCGTAGAAGTACTTTATTGACCTGACAAGGCTTTCCACGTCCTTCTCAGGTGTCAACAACCCAGTTTCACGGTGAATTACTTCATCAGGGATATCACAGTGGGTAGTAGCTATAACTGGCATACCTGTCGCTTGAGCGTCGAGTAACACGATCGGAGCTCCCCCCTCGCAATCTCTCGTTTTCGTGTAGCAGCTCGGCTGAATAAAGACGTGAAAGTCCTTCATAAACGAGTGCAAACTATCAAAGTCAATCCAGTCGAAAAACGCTACTTTGTCCTGAACGCGGCGTTGATTAGCTAGCTCTTGGATCTCTCTTTTGATGCCCTCGACATCTTTCCCTACAAATGTGAGTGACATATTCGGACAAGTTTCGAGCGCTTTGACAAACGCTTTCATCGTGTAAAGGTGTCCCTTCTTGCCGGTTAGAGTTGCTATTTGCAGCAACTTCAACTCTCCTGGCTCCTTCTCCCTTTGAAAAAAAGGGATAGAGTCCACCTCTACACCAAGCCTTTGGACTTTTATTTTGCTCTGAGGGCATCCCGTCTGCTGCAAAGCTTTTGCCCCAAAGCTTCCCTCGCACAAGAACAGGTCTGCCTCTGCGAATAGCTGTTTGTATCTCTTTTTCCACGTGGGGTCCGTGAAAGGAAGGTTTTCATAGTCGAACCCATAAAACGAAACGACGTGAGGCTTTTCAATTTTTTTCGCTAGATCCAAGTACTCCCAACCCGTGACGGCGAAATGCGAGTGAATTAAGTCAATTTGCCCCGCATATTTCGCGACGTACGCAAAATACGGGTTCTGAGCGGTCTTGAAAGCTAATGCGTTGAAAATACGTACGGGCAAAGTTCTAGGCCCCGTCTCGATTCTTCTCAAGGGGAATTCAAGGTACTCAAAATTACTCGCATAAAAACTACACTTGATGAAGTTTCGAGATGCGATCACTACGTCGGTGTCAGGCAAATGCTTAATGATTCTATAAATCCAGTTTTCAGTCCCGGCCAAGTATGAATAAAATGCTTCGAGAACTCGCAGATGGTTGTTCATTTTCTCGGCCCGTGCGTGCAATTAGGTTTACCTAAAATCAAGAAACATGGGGACTTCCCGCGGATGATGTGAGCGGTCACTTGACAGGGAGTTTGGTTTCTGGACATTTAATTTGAGCATTGATTAAGTTTTTGTCGCTAGCACACATTTAAATCGATCTTGTCAGGCCTCCGCAACTAAAATTCCTCAATTGGCTACTACGGCATAGGCGCAAAAAAACTTGAGAGAGCTTCCTTTTCGTTTGGCACGTGCAACATTGAAGATGCCGAGCTCACACAGGACGCAAGTAAGCAGTAAAACTTGCCGGGAATGTTTTTCTTTGTTTCCCACAGCTTGAGAGACGCCCAATAACCAGCAAGACGGCAGATCGACCCACGTGTTCTGCGAACAATATTGGCTCTTATATTTATCCATTCGTTAGCTTCTCTCTACGTCTATCCACGGTGGGTTGATCTTAACTGACCGAGAAGTCTTACGGACTCGGTAAAAAACTCCCTGTCCAACACAAAAATAACAACTGAATAGCTCAGCAAGCTTGCTAAAGTCACGATGGTCAAAATAGTCAGATCTTGAGTGACGCCCAATTTCTCGAGAGAGATCCGGATAAGAAAGACAGTGATCCCCAGTATGAGCGTAGCAAGCATGATTGACTGTAACTGTGCAAAAAAGTACCTCACTTTCAGGTCTATCAACCGAAACGGGATTGCAAAAAGAGGATAAGCCAATAAATAAGTCGCTGTCGCGTAGGCGATTGCAACCCCCTCGACCCCCCAACGGAGCCCGACAGCAAAGGAGATGAAAGCTACGCTGCTCGCAAAGATGCCCCACTTGAACATAATATCAGTTCTTCCCTGTGATAGGTATATCCAGCCGACATTCGTTCCAATTGACTGAACCATAGCCGTGAGAGCCAGGATCTGAACCAGAACGATTGCGCTTTCCCACTTAGAACCGTAAATCACTCTGATAACCTGAGGGGCTGTAATGAACAGCCACATCATCAGCGGAAAAGACCCGGCGGCAACGAAGCGATTAGCAGCGACAAACGCTTCTCGAACCGCCGTGCTGTCACGTTGGATTTTCGAAAGTGCCGGAAACATGACGCGCCCTATGACATCAGAGACATTTGTCAACGGAAAGAGAAGCAAATTATAAGCTAGGTTGTAGAAGCCGAGCGGAGCCGCGCCCAGGAACTTCCCGATGAGCAGATTGTCTGCATTGCGAGCGAAATAGTTAACGAAACTAAATCCTGTGAGATTTGCACCGAACCCTACCAACCCTTTCACGTGCTGCAGCCCGAGCGAAAAATGAGGGGCCCATTGAGCATAAATCGAAGTGAAGACGACCGTAAGAAAAGTGGAAAGTACCGTGTTCCAAGCCAAACTCCAAACTCCATATCCAGAAAAAGCCAAGAAAATAGACACAGGGCCAGAAATCCCAAGGGCGCAGATTCCGATGACGGCAAGGGCTTTGAAATTCATGCTTTTTGTAAGCAGCGCACTTTGAACGTTGCCAAATGAAGCGATGAAAAAGGTCGTGGATATAAAAACGACAAGGGGGGTCAGTCTTGGTTCAGAATAGAAAGCAGCTATTAAAGGCGCAGAGGCTGCCAATGCTATCGTCAGCAACGCGCCCAGTCCTACGCTTATCCAAAAAGTCGACGACAAAGCCTCGTCACTAACCTCTTTTTTCTGCACAATAGCAGACGTCAATCCAAAATCTGAAAAAATAGCCACAAAACTGGAAAACACGATCACCATAGCGATCAGGCCAAAGTCGCTAGGTGTAAGCAATCTGGCTAAGATCGCAGAAATCAGTATTTGCATTAGCAGCCGAGCTATTTGAAGGGTTGCAGACCAGCCAATGCTGCGTACTGTTCTCGTTTTCAGGGTCATTTCAATTCGCGGCACGAAACTCTTACGTGCGCGTTTCTCCTAGGTTCATCAGCAGCGCGTTCGATTCGTTTTTGCTGTTGCGGCAAACCTTATGATCTGATATCATATTAATCAACGCGGATGCCAAGCTGGTCAATACGGGCGCAAGGCTTTCAATGCACATCCAAAACGTAAAACCTGTCATTTCGTTCCAGTGCAACGAATCGCCGTGCTCAAATATACTGGAAGGAGCCAAACTGGGGAATGCTGAGCTTAGCGAGCATTGCGTGCGGACAGCGCGTAGGTAACGGTTACGCAGCGCGAAGAGGCGCGTTACCAGCATCATGAAAAAGGTCGAGAGCCTCACATTCGCTTATTAATTAAGAAACCTGTGAAACTGGACTTTTGGTACCTGACAAGGATACAGAGGGCCTCGTTATCCTGCAAAGTATTACGAACTTAATGACAAATGTACCACGTGTTCTGCAAAAACGCACGAGAAACACATAAGCCGCAATTAACTCCAAGCTAAACGGAGCACAACTGAAAAAACAGACGATAGGTGCTTCGAAAAAAGAACGTTACGCCGCTAGATTAACAAAAATAAGTCGTTTTCATTTAGCGCGCACTAGGTCGATGCCGCGCTTCGTTTATGCCTCGCAGGGGAAGCTTGCAGACCTCCCTCTCTACGGAGCGTTTCTCACGCGTACGGGTTATCAAAAAAATGAGACAAAAACGCGGTCATCACGGAATCGACCTTAGATAAAGACCAACTGTAAATGGCAACGAGCCTCGGATGATCCTTGTTGGTTTGGACTACACGTTGTCTTTCGGCTCTCACTCTGCATCTAAGAATTCGCAAATTCCATAGGAACAGTCTTGGACGTCCGTGAATGTTCAATATGTCCTCGCGATACTTGCTTACCATTCTTCTGCATCCCAGTTCTAGGCTTTGCTCATTTGTGGTAATGCTTTCCGGCGAATCGTGCATGATAGCTACCGGAAAGCCGCAATGTATTACAGGAAAGTGTCTTCCGATAGACAGCACTAGATAATCATCGTGCCAGCTC
>Ga0116137_1002071_pt1 | contig 12278 bp, 12 predicted proteins | sample June2015DPH_20_1_3_FD_88973 | JGI IMG/M metagenome (GOLD analysis project Ga0116137, IMG submission 88973) | Peatland microbial communities from SPRUCE experiment site at the Marcell Experimental Forest, Minnesota, USA - June2015DPH_20_100 | ecosystem: Environmental > Terrestrial > Soil >...
GGGAGCCTGTGATGCTCGCCGTGACGGTGTCGGTCGCGGTGACCGAGCGCGTGCCGGCGGTCTTGAGCGTGACCCCGAGGCTGAAGGTGTGGACGCCCGCGTCGGCGGCAGTGAAGGTGTAGTCGGCCGGCAGGACCGCGTGGGGGTCTGTCGAGGTTAAGTGGACCGTGCCGCGATAGCCGGTGGCGGTGTTGCCGTAGGCATCGCGGGCGGTGACGGTGAGGTTGTGAGCGGTGCCCGCGACGGTCGGGCTCGGTAGGCCGGACAAGGCGAGCGTAGTGGCAGATCCCGGGTTGACCACGATGGCGGTCTGGGAGCCTGTGATCGAGGAGTTGCTTGTGTCGGTGGCGGTGACCGAGCGCGTGCCGGCGGTCTTGAGGGTCACGCTGAAGACGTGCACCCCGTTGTCAGCCGCTGTGAAGGTGTAGTCGGCCGGCAGGACTGCCGCCGGGTCGGTGCTGCTGAAGTGGACCGTGCCGCGGTAGCCGGCGACGGTGTTGCCGTAAGCATCGCGGGCGGTGACGGTGAGGTTGTGAGCGGTGCCCGCGACGGTCGGGCTCGGTAGGCCGGACACGGTGAGACTGTGCACGGCCATGAAAGCGCCCACACCGTTCGGCGTGCCCAGCCCTGTCGGGCCGTCATAGCCTGCCACGCCGTTGCACCAATAGGCGTATGGGCACGGGGTCTGGCTGCCCCAGACGTCATTGGTGCCACTCGTCACGTCGTTCAGCAGGCCGGCCTTGGCTCCGTAGAGATAGCTCGCCGGATAGGTTCCGGCCGCCGGACGGCCGGCCAGGGCGAAGGTTGAGGCGATGATCGGTGACGCGGCGCTGGTGCCTCCACTGGCACACCAACCAGCGGTGACACCACCATCCAACGACCAGATGCAGTCTGAGGAGTCGCCTGGGTCGTAGCTCCACACAGGGGTGTTTGGATCAGCGACGGCCGAGACATCGGCCACCATTCGGTTTGTGCAGCCCGCGTCGTGCTGCCAGGAGGGCTTGGGCTCGTAGGCGGAGCAGCCGCTGCCCGCGCCCGAGTCCGAGTTGAGGCCGTTGCCCCAGGCCGACTCGCTCCAGCCGCGGGCGCTCGCGTCCTGCGTCAGGCTCGTGCCGCCGACCGCGACCACGTATTGTGAAGCGGCCGGGTACTCGACGCCGGTTGGGCCGTTGGGCGAATTCCAATAGGAGCAGTCGTAGCCACAGTCACCGCTGGAGGCCGTGATCGCCACGCCGGGGTGGTTGTAGTACGGGTCGTAGGTGGTCGTCTCACTGCTCGACTCGGGACCACCGTAGCTGTTCGACACGGCGACTGCGCCCAGCGACACGGCGGTGTTGACCCCCGTCGCCAGGTCGACGGTACTGGAGCTGTCAGCCTCGACGAGCAGGATGTGGCATTTGGGGCATGCGGCGGAGACCATGTCGAGATCGAGCTGGATCTCGCCCTCCCAGCCTGCGTCATAGGCCGGATAGCTCGTGCCACCGTTCTGGTCAACCTTGCTGAAGCAACCGTTGGCGGTCGTGCAGGCGGGCAGGCCGAACTTGGCTCGGTAGGTCCCCATGTAGGACTCGGCGTTCGGGCTGTCGTAGGCGTCGACTATGGCGACCGTCAGCCCGGAGCCCGCGCTCGAAGACGGAAGCGCGTAGGCGCTCTCAATGCCCGTGGGATTGTATGCGGTCATCGTAGCTGCGGGCTCTACCGATCCGGCCACTGTCGTCATGGGCGATATCGCCGCTGCGGGGCCCGCCGGTTTGTCAGTGCGAACGAGCGCTAGACACTCCTCCGTGCCGGGTGTCGGTGCAGGACAGAGCGCCTTCACATGGACACTCGACCCGACGGGTGAGCCCGCAACGGACAGTGCCGCCGCCGCAGTTGACGCGCCAGTCGAAGCGGCGCTAGCGGCAGGCGCGGCCACCGGGCTCAGGCAGGCGCATAGCAGGGCCAGAACGGCAGCAAGCATGATCGGACGACGGCGCATGAGGTTCCCTCCCACGCTTGGGCGCCCGTACTCCTCCGGGTGCCGACGCATTCGGGTCGGATGCCCTGAGCCGCTCGACGCTTCCCGCCACCCGAGCCGCTCGCAGTCCCGCTGCTTTGCCCGACCCCACACCCCTTATGACAGGCCCCGACCACCCAGTCTAGCGACACCGATTGTTCGCCACAACACCGTCAGGGGCCACCCGAGTGGACCAGGGAGATTGCGGTGCAGGGCGGCACAGAGGCTCGCGATCTAGCTCTTCCCAGCCGGCGCCTCATCACCGTGTGCGCGTCGTACTCGCGACGCTCGAGAGGCTCGGGCGCGTGATCGTCAACGTCGCGGCTGCTATCCGGTCGTTCCGGCACCCCCAGCACCCCATAGCGATTTCGAGTTCCGCACTTCCACCATCGTGGCGCCATCATGACCGACGGCAGGGCCGAGCGCCGACCGCGAGAGCAGCTGGAGAGTTCCCATGGAGAAGGTTTACGAGTTCTACATCCGCACCACCCCGGAACGTCTCTGGGAGGCGATCACCGACGGCGAGATCAGGGCCAGGTTCCAGTTCGGCAACCGGGTCAGCTCGGACTGGACGGCGGGCTCGCGCTACGTGATCACGAACCCGAAGGCCCCCGGACCCCTGGTTGAGGGCGAAAACCTCCAGGTCAACCCGCCGCACCGGCTGGTCCAGAGCATGGTCGCGCTCTGGAGCGACGACGTGAAGAGCGAGGGCGCCTCGAGGCTCACATGGGAGATCGAGCCGATCGGCGACTCCTGTCACCTGACCCTCACCCACGACCAGCTGCGCGACGGTGCGAACGAGGAGCTCTACGGCGGCTGGCCGATGATCCTCTCGGGCCTCAAGACGTGGCTCGAGACGGGCCAGGTGCTCACCACGCCGGGATCGCTGCTGTACGGCTGACGGCGCCGCCCGCCGAGCTGGATGCCGCCCTCAGATCACAGGAGAGTGAGAAGTGACCAGCCACGAACACGACGTGACGCACGAGCCGCGGGCCGAAGCCGAAGCCTGCGCACCGTGCGAGAGCGAGCTGGCGGCGCTGGTGGAGGCGACGGAGAACCTGCGACAGGCGGCCTCCGTCCACTGGCGTCCGGCCGGAACCCGGCACCGCTGGCTCGAGGATCTCCTTCGAGCCGACCTCGCGGTCGAGAAGCTGCTTGTTCCTGGCGGTCTCTCCGCAGCCGCCGCCGAGCGCGACGCCCGGATACGCCGCGAGGCGGTAGAGGCAGAGCGGGAGCGGCTGCGCAAAGCACTTCTCGACGGCAAGCGCTCGCAGGACGAGAGCGAGGCACCCGCCCGCCGTCGCATGATCACGGTGGACCACGTTCTCGCCCTGCTCGCCCCCTCGAACGAGACCGACAAGGATTAGGTCCGGAAGCCTGGCAGGACCGGCACCGTTCTCTTCGCTGAATGTCACTCGCTGCCGGGGTCAGCTGGTGAGCAGTGCCGCGACGGGTAATCCCTGCGTCACCTCGAGCACGGTCCGATCACCAAGTGGCGCCGACAGCTCGACCTGGGCCGTGCGTCGGGCGCCGACAGCCGTGCATGCAACCGGGAGTGCGTTTGCGTGCTCCGTGACGATGACCACGACAGCCGTTGAGGATTCGACCGCCTCGGCGCTGTAGTCGGCACCGCACGGCTGATCACCCGGCGCCGGGGCGCCCACGAAGCCGACCGTGAGCTGCCGCCCGCCGACGGTTCCGTTCGCCGAATCGATCGAGATGCCGATGGGCGGGTCGTTGGGATCCCAGGGTGGAGGGACAACGGTGACGCGGTCGGCGATCGCAACGCGGGTCACCAGGACGGCCGTGCCCTGCACGGTGAACTCCCACACCGGTGCCTGCGCGGGGCCGCGGCTCGTGTCAACCGTCCCGCTGGTCAACCGTGCCCGGTGATCTGCAACGGCACACATTCGGGACAGGATCCAGCGCCGTCGGCTTTCAGTTCCGACAGGGCCTGCTGCGCGGAGATCAGTCGAACCGTCCTGGTGCTGCCGCCCTGCCAGCGAAGCTCCCCATCGGGCGGGGTCTCGGCCGGCAGGCTGACGGCCGCCTCGACCAGGCCGGCCATCAGGGCAGGCTTGTTGTTGTTGCCGACGTCTAGCTCCCAATCGCCGACCTGGCCGGTCAGCTCGCCCACGGGGACGAAGGCGGACTGACCGCCGGCGGCTGCGACCGCGTCGGCCCATCTCGCCAGGTCGGCCTGCGCCTCCTGGTGGAGCCTCGCCGAGTCGTCCTTCGACAGCAGAGCGCAGCCGGAGGCTCCAACCGCGAGCGCAACTACAGCGGCGATACCGAGCCGCCGGAGCCGTCCGCTCATTCGTGGTTCCTCCCCCCGTTCGTCACTCCCACGCCCTCGTCGGCGCCGTCGATTCCGCGAGGTTCAAGGCCCAGAGTCCCGGCCTCCTGATCGACGGCCGCTCGGTCAGGGCCGTGCCTTCACTCAGTCTATGCGCTACGCAGGCGCATCCGGTTCATCCTCTCAGGACGTGGTCGGCACTCCCAGCCAGAGATTGGAGCCGTCAGAATCGAGGATCACGACTCCGGTCGGACCGAAGGCGGGCGTCCATGCGATTGACGACGCCGAGGCTACCGGGCCGTCGCCCGTTTGGCTGAGCGTGGTGACGGTCAGATCATTGCCGACAGTCGCGATCGTGGGTGGACCGTCGTTGTCGGGCGGATTGAGAACCACAAGACCACGCTGCCCGTTGGTGAGCACGCTGGCGCTGAGCAGGCTCGACGGCGATGCGACCAGGTCCCAGGATCGGCCATCGGTGGTGAACCAGACCTGCTTCGAGCTGACCGGAGTTGTCTGGTTCCATTCGGTGGCGATAGCCATCAGGGCGTGGTCGCTGATCCGGCTGACGGTCACCCAGGCGCTGCCTGCGGGCAAGGCTCCGGACAGCTTGCTGCGGGTCCAGCTCTTGCCCGCCGCCGACCACCACAGCGACGGGGTGAACTCAGACTCACCGCAGCCGAGATCGATACGCTGTGCGCCGGAGAGCACGTATCCGCCCGCGAAGTCGGTGGCTCCGTCCACCACGACGACGCCCGATGTCGGCTTCGGCAACGGAACCTGGTGCCAGGACCTGCCGTCCGTCGACAACCACACCGCTTGGGTGACTCCGTTCTTCAACGTGCCCGTGGCGATGTAGCCGGTTGAGCCAGCATCGACCGTGTAGACGCTGGCCGAAGCGAAATCGGCCGGCAGCTGGACGCGACTCCAGGTCAGCCCGTCGGGCGACGTCCACAGGGCAGCGACCGTGGGCGGACCGCCACAGACTCCGACCATGTTCCAGCCCACGGCCAGCAGCCCGGCGGGACCCTCGACTACCTCGGTGAGCGGGCCCTGCCCCAGGTACGGCAGGCCCTCGGTGTCGAGCGGCCGGACCGCCGTCCAATGGAGACCATCAGTCGATGACGTTGAGAAGATCGTAACCGGCGTCGCCGGAGCGGAATTCTCGTCGACCAGCGCCAGGAAGCCGACATACCCGCGACTCCAGCCGAAGACGCTGACGGTTGCGAGCAATCCGGCGTTGGCGTCGGCGGTCGGCGTCTGCGGGAACACCGGCCCGGCGGAGATCCACCTGATGGCACTCCACTGGCCAGACGGAGCGGTGCCCACGCTGGGGAGGCCTGTCGGGGCTGGAGTCGGGGTCGGAGTCGGGGTCGGGGTCGCCGGGATCGGCGTGGATGCGCTCGGAGGTGAAGAGGACGGCGGCGCGACGGTCGGCGAAGGAGACGCCGCCACGGTGCAGCCGGCGACGAGACACCCCGCGGCGAGCCCCATCAGTAGGCCCTTGAGCCGTCCGACTCGCGCTCGGTGGTGAGACGCGATGACATTCATGGCTCGGCCCCCAGTTCAGTGGCTCTGCGCCCTTGGTCTCGACGCCAAAGTGACGCCCTGTAGACGGACGGCGATGGCGCTTGGTGATCTCCCCTGCATCGCGGCCCCGGCGGTCCGCTCGACCCGATTCTAAGCACCGCCGAAGCAGGCCAGCAGGATCACCCGATCCGCCACCGCAAGACTCGGCTCCCCATCAGGCCAGTTGTGCAGTCCATCGCGCCACGGGCGATCCGGGGCGTCGGGATGCAGGTCTTCCAAAGCCCGGACGGCCTCGGGATGGCCACCGCAGGCGCCGATCAGGGTTCCAGAAGGAGTATGTCCCGGCCTCGGACCAGGAGATACCATGCACTCGCTGAACGCTCAGTGGCTATGGAAGTAGCAGATCCATCTCAATGGCGACCCCATCCCCGGAGACAGCGACGACGAGCGTGCCAGGTGAGGCTGCCCCTCCCGAGAGTGGCGGCATCGCGGTTCTGCGCAACCGGCCATTCTTGCTGTTGTGGTTGGCCCAGTTGTCGACTCAGGTCGGCGGCAACATGGTGATGCTCGGCCTGCTCTTCATCATCTCGTCCAACTACAGCGGTTCGAAGATCGCTATCAGCATTCTTCTGCTGTGCTTCCTTGCTCCGGCCATCATATTCTCGGCCATCGCCGGCGTCTTCGTGGACCGGGCAAACAAGCGATACACGTTGTTCGTCACGAACGTGCTCCGCGGAGCGGCTTTCGTGCTGGTCTTCCTGGTCAGCAGCAACCTGCTCTTGCTGTACCTGCTGATGATCCTGGTTTCGACCGTGACGACTTTCTTTGGTCCGGCGGAAGCTTCGATGATTCCTTTTCTTGTCCCGAGGTCGCAGCTGCTGGCGGCCAATGGTCTCTTCGCCCTGACGACCAACGCGGCGTTTGCCCTGGGCTTCGCGTTGTTCGGACCGTTCGTCATCGCCATCGCCGGCCCGCAGATACTGATCCTGATCGTGGCCGCTCTCTACTTCGTCGCTGCGGTCTTCTGCTGGATTCTGCCGTCGTCGCTGCCGTCAGCTCCGGAGCTGCCGCCTTTGCTGCCGTCGTCGCTGCCGTTTTCGCTGCCGTCATCCCTGCCGAAAGCGTCCACAGTCGCATCTGGCCATGCGGTCGTGGTCGCGGGACGGGCGGCTAAGGGCACACTGGGGCAACTAGTCGAGGGCATCACATACATCCGCGAGCACCACAATGTGGGCTGGTCGCTCTCCTATATGGGGATCACCGGAGCGCTGATCGGTGTCCTTGCCGTGCTCGGCCCCGACTTTGCCAAGACGTCCTTGGGACTTGGAGACAAGGGCTTAGTTGTGGTCGTCCTGCCACTTGGTCTGGGCATTGTCACCGGTATTATGGCCATCAATGCCTACGGTCACTACTTCCCCAGGCGGCGGATAATCGAGGCGGGATTGGTCGTCCTCGGTCTCCTGCTCGCCGTGCTCTCTTATGCTGGCTCTATCTCACACTTCCTCAATGCCCAAGTAGTTACGGTCGCCCAGGCCCATGGTTTGCAGGATATTAGTCAGGTTATCTCGCTTCTCTCGATGGTTATCGCCATCGCCTTTGTCGCGGGCATCTGCTACGCCGTCGTCGCCATCTCCGCTCAAACCCAACTCCAGCAGGAACTGCCGGAGGACGTCCGAGGCCGGGTTTTTGGCATCCTCAACATGCTCGTCTCTGTCTCGAGCTTGCTGCCGATCATGGTGGTGGGCCCTGCCGCCGACTTGCTGGGAGCGTCCGCGATTCTGCTCGTGGTTTCGCTCGTCGTTTGCGCTTGGGGCTTCACCAGCGTCATTCGCCGGGGACGGCTGTCGCCCGTAGGCATGACCGTCTAGGGCCCTGCCACCCGGCTGCGGCGCCGCGTAGCTGTGCAGGGTAGAAGCGAGGCGTGCGCGCTAAAGGTGAAGCAGCAAGGATGCGAGAGACGGGCGTCGACCCTTCCCGATCGCCCCCCGGGCGACAGCGCTCTCACGAACAGAGCCTCAATCCTCTCCGACTTCCAACAGGGGAGGGGTTTTCATCCTCGCGGCCGTAGCCAGATCCAGCCCAGACTGATGGGACGGCATGAGGATCCATGCCTGACGTGGGCATGCGCGGCTAGCGGAGGACCGAGATGACCGATCAGCACACCAAAGGCGCTATCAACAAGGCCAAGGGCAAGATCGAGGAAGGGCTCGGCAAGTTGACCGGCGACAGGCAGCAGCAAGCCAAAGGCAAGGCCAGGCAGGTCCAGGGTAGCGCCCAGCAGGGCCTGGGTGACATCCAGGACGCCGTGCGAAGGCCCAAGAGCCAGGCCTGACCCGCCGACGATGGTCAGACCGCTGGTTCGTCTCCCGTTCCCTGTCCGTATCCCAGTGGAGGAAATGCCGTTATGGGCATCATCGCGTGGATCGTCCTAGGGGCGATCGCCGGCTTCATAGCCAACATGATCATGGGTACCAGTGAGGGGCTACTCATGATGATCGTCCTCGGCATCGTCGGGGCAGTGGTCGGCGGGTTCATCGCGGGCACCGTCCTGGGCCTTGCGGACGTGACCGGCATCAACGTTGAGAGCATCGTCGTGGCCGTGATCGGTGCGGTCATCGTGATCGCCGTCGCCCAGGCGATGCGTGGCCGGCGCACGGCCTAGCTCCGGGGGTTTGACCCGCTGGAACCGCTCTGCATCCGGACGCCGACGGCGGATGCCGAGTCGCGACCGTCACCCCGGTGAGTTCGCTGGCGACAAGCCCTGGGCCCGGGCCGCTGACGCTCAATAGGGCTCCGCATCAGGCCGAGGCACCGCAGCCCCGGCAAGGACCGAGATCTCGTCGGAAGGAGCACACGATGAATGCTTCCGAAGTCCGTCAAACCAGCACCGATGTGTCCAAGACCGTGATCGACGCGGCCGGCGGGATCGCGTCCAAGGCGCAGGAGGGTGCCGCTGCGGCGCTGGCGGGCGCCCGGGCCACCGCCGACGAGGTGGCGGCCCGAATGCCCGGCATCGCGTCGGCCGGCGCCGAAGGAGCTGCCGGGTCCGTGAGGATGCTCCAGGAGTTGTCCGATCCGAGGCTCGAGCTTCTGGTCGCATTCTCCCTGGGTGTCGGGGCAGGTCTCTGGATGGCCGGTGCGCCGCGTCTTGTCACCATCGCGGCGTTGTCTCCTGCGCTGCTCGCCGGAGTCGCGATCGCCTCGCGCAAGCAGAGCCATCAGGGCCGTGGTCAGCGCCGGTAGCACCCAACGGCATGGCTGGCCATGGCACGGCAGAGGCCCAGCCATGACTGATCACCGTGCCTTCGAACGCGACAACATGACGAACCAGCGGCCCGCACCTCGGTCGCCGGCGGTCGGCTGGAGCTGAACATGGCCGTCTTTGCCACGCTGTTCGCGGCCCTCGGGAGGCAGGCGGCCCGCGTGCTGACGACGGCTCTCGGCTGGGCCAGCACGCTGAGATTCGGACGCGTCCCCCGACAGCTCCCCTATCGCTCAGGTTCCGCGAATCTTCCATCGCGTCCCCTGAGCAGAGTCTCCCACCACACTGTCACAACGAAGATCTCAACTTTCGGACAGATATGACACCGAACCCTTCTCCGCTCCCTTCTCACGAGACCCATAGCCAACCCCATAAGCCGGCTCCCAAGCTTCGTCTGGCCGCTCTGCGTTCGATCAACCTGCGTCCGGCCAACAGCCTCCGTCGCCTAGCCACGATCTTCTTTGCGACCGGGTCGGTCGTCTTCATTCTCCTTATCATCCAGCAAGCCGTGGCGGTCGCTGGCGCCTTCAGCGAGATCTTCATGATCTGCTTCCTGGCTTGGCTCCTGGCGTTTGTGGTCAGCCCCCTCGTCGACTGGGCCGCTATTCGTTTCCACATGGGACGGAACAAGGCGGTCGGTCTAGTCTACGGTTGTGTCGCCCTTACCCTTGCCGGGTTCGTTCTCATTGCCGCCTCGATTGGCATGAGTGAGGCGACGAATCTAATAGGCAGAACCGACGAGGCCACGGCGACCATCAGCGCAAGTCTGGCCTCGCTCCAGGAGCGTTTGGGAATAGGCACCAACACGATAGATCTGGCGGCCCTCTTTCGCCAGGGTGAGGCCAGAATCCTGCCCGAGATCAAAACTACTCTGGCAGGTCAATCTGGGGCCATCGCGGGAACCCTGGTCTCAGTCTTCGGCGCACTCTCAATCATCCTGGTGTTATCGGTCTTCATAGTCTCCGATGCTTCGGGCTTGCAGGCTGAATGGCGCAGGGTGATTCCAAATCGTTTCGAGACGCAGCTCGATCTTTTCGATCGCTCAGTTGGTCGAGCCTTCAGGGGATTTCTCTGGATGCAGGTCATCCTCATGGTCATTCAGGTCGTGCTGACCCTGGTTGTCGGTTTGGTGTTTGGCCTGCCGTACCTGTTCCTCATCTGCCTGTTTGCGGCGCTGTGCATGCCGATTCCGTTCGTGGGTTCCGCTTTGGCTCTCGCACCGCCGGTCTTTGTCGCTGCCGCTTTCGCGCCCGGCGCGGTCGTCCCAGTCGCCGTTGTGCTCTTTGTTGGACAGGCGGTCATCATGCATCTAGTCACGCCTCGACTGATGAAGAGAACTTCTGGCGTCCATCCAATCGTCACCATCGTCTCCGTCTTGGTCGGAGCGCAGGTGGCCGGGGTCTGGGGTGCAATTTTCGGACTGCCGGTGGCGGCAGTTATTTCGATCCTGGCCAGCTACGTCATCAACGTCCAAGCTGTGCAAGAGGTTGAGGGTGTTGACCTCGGCACAGTCTCAGCCGCGATTCGAGCGGCCTACCCAGATGCCACGCCGGAAGAGGTCCTGGCCGAAGCGGCCGATCAAGCCGAGGCCATCTACGCTACTCAGCGCGAAGAGAGAAATGCCACATAGAGGTGTCACCTGTTGGCTCGGGCTGGCCGCGATGTCCAGGGGCAGGCGCACCCGAGCCAGCCGGCCCAGCTGAAGCACTGACGGCATGAATCATGCAATGGTCGGAGTGTCCAGTGGCGGCTCTAGCAACTGGCCGGCCAAAGCTGGCATCGTCGGCGACGAGCGGGCCGTGTCCAGGCCAGCGAGGTCATAGACGGCCCGATTCTCCCGTGACGGGCCGCCTGGGCGATACGATTCTGTCATGCTGAATGCAGCCCTTGCCAAACAACCTCCCGCAGAGCCTTCAGGTTGCCGCAAGGGAGTCGAGTGCGGTTAGGAGGCGGGAAATGCCCGCGTTCTTGCACATTCGCCGTCTTGCCCGGGGGACGGCCGTCGTTGTCCTCTTCGGGCTTGCGGCGGCTTGCAGCGGCACCGCCACAACGCTAACCGGCGTCGTGACATCTGCCCTTGCCTCCGCCGAGCCAACCCCGACACCCACGCCAACCCCGACACCCACGCCAACCCCGACACCGATGTCGACGGTGGACAGTTTCAAGACCAAGATCACAAGCAGCGACTTCCAGGCTCAGGGCTCCGTGGTCGGGTCAATTACGGTGACCACGATCTTCGGCTCAACCTCAGGTCCGGTCACGGGAACGTTCGAGGTCAAAGGTGGAGACAGCGCCGACTCGATTACCTCGAAGATCTTGGGCATCACGAGCACGAACGACAACATCGTCGTCGGCGATTGGGCCTACTCGCGGACGAACGGAGGCCAATGGACCAAGGCGCCAGCCTCAGGTAAGACGCTTCAAGGCTTTGTGGACAGCGGCATCGTCCTCACTGACGAGGGGGTGGAGGCCAAGTTTGGCAAACAGCTTTATCGCCTCAGCGTCGCGAACATGGCGGGCGTAGACCTCTCTGCATTCGGCATCACGGCCAGTCCCGGTCAGGAGAACCTCACCGTCAGCAATCTGTCCTTCTGGGCAGAGGACGACGGGACTCCGGCTGGCCTGAGCGTTCAGGCCTCTCTCGATCAGAAGATCTTCAACACGCCGTCCCATGAGACGGTCACGCTGGACATCAGCATCGACACGTTGTCAGGCGTGACGATCACAGCGCCAACGAGTTAGCCACCGAAGGTCCTGGTCAGGGCGGACGCATCGAGTACCGGACGACCCAGCGGGCCCAGTTCGTCGCCCATCACTCTTCGTGTGTGCCACACTGCTTTGACGGCCGCGGGACATCGGACGCCGCGGGCCGCGGTGGGAGGTCGGGTGGAGCCGCACGGGAAGGCCGCTGAGAGGCTCGTCGTTGAGCGACTCCGTGCCGCCCTCCCCTCCCCCGAGTACCGCCTCTACCCGAACGCCGAGTGGCTGGGTCCGATGCGCGAGGGCGGGCCGGCCCGGGACGGCGAGGCGGACCTCGTGGTCGTCCACGAGGAGAGAGGGATCCTCGTCCTCGAGGTGAAGTCGGGCACCCCGTCGCGCGACAGCCAGGGCCGCTGGTGGATCGGCGGGCACCAGCTCGACCGCGACCCCTTCGACCAGGCGCGCGACAGCAAGCACCAGCTCGTCCGCAAGCTCGA
>Ga0116137_1002074_pt1 | contig 12273 bp, 10 predicted proteins | sample June2015DPH_20_1_3_FD_88973 | JGI IMG/M metagenome (GOLD analysis project Ga0116137, IMG submission 88973) | Peatland microbial communities from SPRUCE experiment site at the Marcell Experimental Forest, Minnesota, USA - June2015DPH_20_100 | ecosystem: Environmental > Terrestrial > Soil >...
AACGTGCCGTGCGAGACCGTCAAGGGCGTCTACTCGGCCAACGAGTACCTGACCCGCGTCAACCTGATGGGCGCTTATAATCCGGACGCGGACACGCCGGTGCTACACGGCAAACGGGTGGCGGTGGTCGGCGGCGGCAACGTGGCGATGGACTCCGTCCGGACGGCGCGCCGCCTTGGAGCCACCGAGTCGGTCTGCGTGTACCGCCGCTCGCGCGCCGAGCTTCCGGCCCGCCTCGAAGAAGTCCATCACGCCGAGCAGGAAGGGGTCCGCTTCGAGTTCCTGACCGCGCCGGTGGAGGTGCTGGGCGACGAGAAGGGCTGGGTCAGCGGCCTGAGGTGCATCCGCATGGAGCTCGGCGAGCCCGACGCCTCCGGACGTCGCCGCCCGGTCGAGATCCCCGGATCCGAGTTCATCTTCCCCTGCGACATGGTCGTGGTCGCGATCGGGACGCGCTCCAATCCCCTGCTCACCGCCACGTCGCCCGACCTCCGGGTCAACAGGTGGGGCTATATCGAGATCGACGACAACCTCCAGACGTCGATGCCGGGCGTCTTCGCCGGCGGCGACATCGTCCGCGGCGCGGCCACGGTCATCCTGGCGATGGGCGACGGCAAGACGGCCGCGGCCAAGATAGACGCCTATCTGCGCGGCGAGCTCGCGGCGCCGGTCGCGGCGGAGGCCGAGGTCGAGGCGGAGGCCGCAACGGCGGCTCACTGAGGTCGCTCGGCCCGTGCGCCACGGCTCGCTGAGCGCCACTCCCATGGCGCACGGGCCGAGCGCCCACAGCCGGACCCGGCCCGCCTTGACCCGCAGCGCCTCGCCGACCCCAGGCGACCGCCGCCCGTCCGGCCGGTCCACGACCGCCGCGCCGTCGCTCGAGCCATCGATCGGCTCGCTCGTCTGCACCGTCATCGTTCGCCTCCCGGTCGGCCGGCGGCCATCGGGCTCCCGGACCTCGAGCTAACCTCGCGCCCTGGCCAGCCGTTCGAGGATGAGTGGCCTTATCTGCGACAGGTCCACCCGGACCTGCTCCATCGAATCGCGGTCGCGGACGGTGGCCTTACCGTCGTCGAGCGAATCGACGTCGATGGTGACGCACCACGGCGTGCCGATCTCGTCCTGGCGCCGGTACAGCTTGCCGATCGCGGCCGTGTCGTCGTAGACCGCCAGCATGTCGCGCGCCAGGTCGTCGCGCAGCTTGTGGCAGCGCTCCACGATCTCGTCGCGCTTCTTGAGCAGCGGCAGGACCGCCACTTTGTACGGCGCGAGCTCCGCGTTGAAGCCGAGGACGACGCGCTTCTCGCCGCGGACTTCCTCCTCGCGATAGGCGTCGATGAGGAACGTGAAGGCCGCGCGGTCCCCGCCGGCCGAGGTCTCGACGATCCAGGGCACGAAGCGCTCCTTGGTCGCCGGGTCGAAGTACTCGAGGTTCTCGCCGGTGGCCTGCTGGTGCCGGCCCAGGTCCCAGTCGCCGCGGTTGTGGATGCCTTCGAGCTCCTTCCAACCGAACGGGAAGCGATACTCGATGTCCACGGCCTTCTTGGCGTAGTGGGCCAACTCGTCGGGTCGATGTTCTCGGAAGCGAAGCCGCTCCGGCGTGACGCCGTAGCGCTCGTACCAGGCCCGCCGCCGGGGCTTCCATTCCTCGAAGGTGGCCGCCGCCGTCTCCGGCTTGACGAAGTACTGCATCTCCATCTGCTCGAACTCGCGCATCCGGAAGACGAAGTTGCCGGGGCTGATCTCGTTGCGGAAGGCCTTGCCGATCTGGGCGATGCCGAAGGGCAGCTTCTTGCGGCTCGTCTCGCGGACGTTGCGGAAGTTCACGTAGATGCCCTGGGCCGTTTCCGGGCGCAGGTAGACCTCGTTGCCTTCCTCCTCGACCGGGCCCATGTGGGTCTTGAACATCAGGTTGAAGCGCCGCGGGGCGCTGAGCGGGCCGGCGTCGGCGGGGCACTTGAGACCCAGCCGATCGACGATCGTCGGGTCGGCCAGCTCGGTGGTGGTCAGGTCCTCGGCGCCCGGCAGCTCGTCCAGGCGGTAGCGCCGGCGGCATGTCTGACACTCGACGAGGGGATCGCTGAAGCTCGCCACGTGGCCCGAGGTCACCCACACCTGGGGCGCCATGATGATGCCGGCGTCCAGGCCGACGATATCGTCGCGCTCCTGGACCATCGCCCGCCACCACGCCCGCTTGACGTTGTTCTTCAGCTCGACGCCGAGTGGCCCGTAGTCCCACACGGCGTTGATGCCGCCGTAGATCTCCGAGCTCGGGAAGATGAAGCCGCGCCGTTTGGACAGCGAGATGATCGTCTCCAGGTTGGCGACCGACGGTCCTGGATCGTCGGTCGGAGTTGTCGGCTTGGCGGCGGTCACGGTTGTCTCCTCGGGCGCAGGCGCTCGAAGCGCGCTGCGAACAGCTGGTCGGACGGGCGGTCGTACGCTCGAAGGGTCGAATGCTCGGACCGTCGAACCTTCGGGCCGCAATTCTCGCACGAGCGCGAGCCCGGGGAACCGCCGCCCGGTGCGGAAGGGGTAGTGGAACCGGACGGTCTTGCAGGAGCGTCATCTGGTCGGCTATCGTCGAGCGGGGTGAGCACATGGATGATCGGCCGGCAGATCGAGGACTCCCTCCAACCACGCCCCTTCGGGCGGCGCCCGTCGGTCGGGGTCTGCCGGTCCCGCCCGTGATCCCCCTGGTCGCGGCGCTTGGCCTGCTGATCGGGCTCGCCCTGGGAGCCGGCCTGGTGCCGAAACCCGGCCCGTCGGTGGCCTCCGTACCGACCACGGCTGCCGCCTCAGTGGTGGCGTCTCCACTGCCGTCCTCGGCCCCCTATTCGCCCGTTGCCACGGCGGCCGGCGTCGCGACCGGCGTGGCCGAGCTGCCGCCAGCGGATGGACTCTCCCTGGCGCAGGCGTTGGTGGCGTTGCAGGGCTCGGGGATGGACGTCTCCCCGTCGGCGGTCATCTCCGCTCGTGTCGCGCGCTACGGCGCGGTCTACGCCGAAGCACCGGATCCCGACGAGTGGGTGTGGGCCTTCGTCATTCACGGCTACTTCCCACCGCTTGGCGGCGGCATCCGGTTCTGCGACCAGAGCCCGGCCGCAACGGCCATGCCCACGCGGTCGCCCGAACTCTGCCCGCCGGCAGCCCCGACGGCGGCAGCGGCCACGACCGAGATGATCGTCCTCGACTACGAGACCGGCGCGTTCCTGGTGGCCGAGATACCCGCGCCGCAGGACTGAGGTCAAACGCGCGGCCCCGGCTACCCCCGCCTGATCTCGTCGAGGAACTCGAGGGAGCGCGCGTCACGCTCGAGGGAGACGCGCAGGAAGTCGCGCAGAGCGGCTTCGACCTCGCGTTCGACAGGCGGTGGGAGGCGGAGCGCCGCCAGCGCCTCTACATCGAGCCGCTGGTAGGCCTTCAGCACCTTGAGAGCCTCGACCGACAGGCCGGCCCGTTCCGCCGGCGGGCCCGGGCAGCGAGAGCACAGCACCCCGCCCAGGGGCGGCACCCAGCGGAAGCTCTCGTCCGGCTCGAGCATCCGGTCGCATTCGACGCAGCGGTCCACCTCGGGCCGAACGCCCAGCTCGTCGGCCAGGCGCATCTCGTACCAGCGAGCGACCCGACCCGCGTCCATGCCCGCGTCCAGCAGCTCGTACGATCGGCGCAGCAACGCGTACAAACCCTCCGCTTCGTGGCGCTCCTCCAGGGAGCGGTCGGCCAGCTCGGCGAGGTACCAGGCCGTCGCCGCGGACTCCAGGGAGTCGCGCAGACGCAGCCAGGCGTGCGAGACCTCCACCTGCGTCACCACGTCGAAGGTCCGGCCACGGGCCAGCGCCACGCGAAGCTCAGCCAGCGGTTCGAGGGCGCCGCCGAGGCGGCTCGTCGGCCGGCGCACGCCCTTGGCGATCGCCTTGAACTTGCCGTGGACTGGCGTGAAGAGAGTCATGATCCGGTCCGCCTCGCCGTAGTCGAAGCGGGACAGGACGATGGCATCGGTCACGTACAGGCGCGAGCTGGGCATGAGATCACGCTACCACGCCAGGCGGCTGGACCGGGGTGCCACGACGGTCCGAGGCCGGATGGCGGCCGTGTCGTCGCCGCCCGTCCCCGTGAGCTAAGCTGATGCCATGGCAGAGAAGACCGCCCGTCACGACTATCCCGTCCCCGAGCCCCGCAGCGAACGAACGCGCATGCGCCGTCATCCCGAACGCGCCGTCCCGGACCGGATCGAGGAGTTCCTGCGAGCCGGGCTCGTCGCCCACATCGCATACGTGGAGGGCGGCGAGCCGCGCACCGTCCCGTTCTTCTACCACTACGAGGCCGGCCACATCTACGTCCACGGCTCGCCCGGTAATGGCACGCTGCGCAGCATCGAAGATGGCCGTTCGGTCGCCGTCTCGATCGCCATGCTCGACGACCTGGTCGCCTCCAAGACCGCGAGCAATCATTCGGCCAACTACCGCAGCGTGGTCGTCTTCGGCCGCTGCCACCGGGTCTCCGACCTGACCCGCAAACGCCGCATCCTGGAAGCCACGACCGAGCGCTACTTCCCGGGGCGGCACGCGGAGCAGGACTACGAGCCGGCGACCGACGACGACCTGAGCCGCATGGAGCTCATCGCCATCGAGATCGAGGAGGCGCAGGCGAAAGCTCGGTCCGGCGGCCCGATGGGCCCGACCGACGACGACGCGAACGCGCCCGGAAGCGCCTTCGTTCGACCGGTCTAGCGATCGATCGACGCAGGTCACCGGGGCGCTCAGGCGGCCGTCGGCTCCGCCGCGTGGCCCATCTGACGAACCCTCGTGTTGCGCACGCCGCGACGCGCGAGTTGCTGAAAGCGGGTTGTTATGATTCGCCGGTGCAAAGCCCCGTCACTGTGCCAGACCTGATCGCCGACACCGAGCAGGAGATCCTGCGCCTGCTTGCCGTCCGCGAGGGCCCGACGGCCGGTCTGTACGCGATGATGCGCTACCACCTCGGGCTGGACGGCAGCGGCTGGTCCGGCAAGAGGATGCGTCCACTGCTCGGCCTGCTGGCCTACTCGTCGATCAAGGGCGACCATCACGCCGCCCTGCCCGGAGCCGCGGCCGTGGAGCTGGGCCACAACTTCAGCCTGGTCCACGACGACATCGAGGACGGCGACCGGGAGCGGCGCCACCGCGCGACCCTGTGGGCGGTTCACGGCATCCCGCAGGCCATCAACGCCGGCGACATGCTGTTCACTCTGAGCCGCGTGGCGCTTCATCGCCTCTCCGATCTCGGCTTCTCGGACGCCAAAGTCCTGCGCTTGATGCGCCTGTACGACATGACCTGCCTGGCCCTGTGCGAGGGCCAGTATCTCGACATCTGGGCCTGCGAGCGATCCGAGCCGATGTCGGTCGAGCTCTACTTCGACATGATCGGTCGCAAGACCGCGGCTCTGATCGCGGCCTCGGTCGAGGCCGGCGCCCTCCTCGCGACCGACGACGAGGAGATTATCCGCCGCTACCGGGCCTTCGGTTGGGCCCTCGGGATCGCCTTCCAGCTGAACGACGACCTGCTCGGCATCTGGGGAGACCAGGCCAAGACGGGCAAGGAACCGACGGACGTGGCCCGCCACAAGATGACGCTGCCGGTGATCTACGCCTTCGAGCACGCCGACTCCGACGATCGGGCGCGGCTGGAGGCCATCTGGCGGACCGACTCGCCCGGCGACGCCGAGGTCGGCGAAGCGATGGCCCTGATCGAGCGGCTGGGCGGACGCGACTACACCCGCGACCAGGCCCGCCGGCACCGCGACACGGCCCTGGCCGAACTGGAGGCCGCCGGCGTCGTGGACGCCGAGGCTCTCGAGTTGCTCCGCGGCATAATCGTGAGCGTGATCAAGGCCTGAGCCGCGCGGCGGTAGGTGCCGGGGCATCGCTCGAGGCCGCCGCGCCTACCGCTCGTCCGACTCCCCGTCGGAGGGTGGCCGCCGCTCCTGGTCGGCTTGCCGCTCGCGGACGGCCAGGACCTTGCCCACCCGCCGGCCGTCGGTCGATTCGACCGTAAGCGTCAGGCCCTGCTCCTCAAGTCGGACCTCGTCGCCCGGCCGCGGCACGCCACCGATGCGGTGGTAGATCAACCCGCCGACCGTGTCGTACTCCTCCGAGTCCTCGAGCCCGGCCAGCTCCAGGTCGAACAGCTCGCCCAGGTCGTCGACGGAGGCCTGACCGTCGATCCTGGCCTCGTGGTCGGAGACGCGCTCGATCATCGGCTCCTCGACGTCGTACTCGTCCTGGATCTCGCCGACGATCTCCTCGATCAGGTCCTCGATCGTGACCATGCCCGCCGTGCCGCCGTACTCGTCGAGCACGATCGCCAGGTGGACCTTGCGACGCTGCAGCTGGTGAAGCAGGTCGTCGATCGACATCGACTCCGGAACGAAGAGCGGCGGCCGCAGCAGCTTGCGCAGGTTGGGCTTCTGGTCGGTGCCCTTCAGGAACGGCAGCAGGTCCTTGGCGTAGAGGACGCCCACGATCTCGTCGATCGTCTCCTTGTAGACCGGGATGCGACTGTGGCCCTCGCGAATAAAGGCGTCGATGGCCTCGTCCATGCCGGCGGTGACGGGCAGCGCGGTCATGTCAGTGCGGGGGACCATGACCTCATGTAGACGGCGCTCGCCGAGCCCGATGACGGCGCTGATCATCTGCTCCTCCTCCGCCTCCAGGATCCCCTGCTCTCCGCCGCGTTCGACGATCAGCTTCAGTTCCTCGGTGCCGATCTGGGCCTGCCGGGCCACGTCCGCGCCGAAACCGCCCGAGATCTTGCTGGTCAGCCAGGTGAGCAGGCTCACCAGCGGAGCCAGGATCCGGCCCAAAACGTCGATCGGGCCGGCCAGGGCCAGCGCCACGCGATCCGGGCGGGCCAGGGCCAGGGTCTTGGGGATCAGCTCGCCAAAGACGATGAAGAACAGGGACAGCAGGATCGTGACGAGGAGGAGGGCGATGCCGGCGGAGTAATCCTCGATGATCGGAACGCCGCGCAGGGCGACCGCCAGCCGATCGGCCAGATTGACGGCCGCGTATGCCGAGGCCAGGAAGCCGACGAACGTGACCCCGATCTGGGCGACGGCCAGGTATCGTGCCGGGTCCTGAACCAGCAGCCGGACCCGCCGGGCACCGCGGTGGCCCTCGTCGATCATCTGCTCGATGCGACTGTGGCGAAGGCTGACCAGGGAGATCTCGGCCGCCACGAAGACCGCCTCGACGAGGACGAGGACGAGGACGACCAGCAGCTGCAGGACGACGTCGCTCATTCGGCCCGGTCAGGCGGCTCGGCGCTCGATCGGCGAGGCTTTCGCAGCCGGGCCGGCACCCCGAGCGCCAGCATCCCCGCGGGCACGTCTTTGGTGACCACGGAGCCCGCGCCTGTGCGCGCGTCGTCACCCAGCTCCACGGGAGCGACCAGCATCGTGTCCGAACCCAGGAAGACCCGCTTGCCGACCTTCGTCCTGTGCTTTCGGGTGCCGTCGTAGTTGCACGTGATCGTGCCCGCGCCGACGTTCGTCTTCTCGCCCAGGACGGCGTCGCCGATGTAGCTGAAGTGGTGCTGCTGGACGCCGGGCTCCAGGCGACTGGCCTTGACCTCGGCGAAGTTGCCCAGCTTCACGTCGCGCCCGATCGAGGACCCGGGCCGCAGGTGCGAGAACGGACCGATCTGGACCTCGTCCTCCACCGCGGAGCTCTCCAGGATGCTGGCCCAGACGACGCAGTTGCTGCCCACGACCGTGTCGATGATCTGGCTGCCCGATCCGATCCGCGTCCCCGCCCCGATGCGCGTCCTGCCGCGTAGGATCACGTTCGGCTCGAGGGTGACGTCGCCGGCCAGCTCGACCGAGACGTCGATGTAAGCCGTGCTGGGGTCGACCAGCGTCACGCCGGCCATCATGTGGGCCTCGTTGATGGCCATCCGCAGCTCGAACTCGGCGTCGGCGAGCTGGGACCGATCGTTGATGCCGGCCAGCGTGCCGTCGTCCTCGACCTCGAGCGAGATCACCGGGCGAGCGTCCTGGTGCGCCAGCTCGACGAGCGCCGGCAGGTAGAACTCGCCCGAAACCGGCGACGGCCTGACGTCGCCGATGCGCAGGCGAAGCCACTGGCAGTCGAAGGCGTATATGCCGGCGCTGATCTCGTCTATCTCGAGCTCCTCGGGAGTGGCGTCCTTCTGCTCGACGATGCGCAGCACCTGGGCGCCGTCGTCGCTGCGAACGACTCGACCCAGGCCCTCGGGGTTGACGGTGCGGACGCTGACGATGGCCATCACCGCGTCGCGCGCCCGCCGCAGGTCGATCAGCTCGGCCAGGACGTCGGCATCCACGAGAGGCACGTCGCCGGAGAGGACCATCACCTCGGCCACGTCGGCCGGGGCCACGCCGAGCGCCGCCCGGACGGCATCGGCCGTACCCAGCGGCGTCGCCTGGAGAGCGAAATCGGCCCGATCCGCGAAAGCCTCGGTGATCGCCTTCGTGGCCGGGGAGTACACGACGAGCGGCCGCCTGTGCCCCACCTCTTCCGCGGCATCGAGGACGTAGGCGAGCATGGGGCGCCCGCACAGCTCGTGGAGGACCTTTGGCTTGCTCGACTTCATGCGCGTTCCGAGCCCGGCGGCAAGCACGACCGGCAGAACGCTGCGTGACGACTGGCTCATGGTTTCCGACGGTAGCACGGAAGCATGCCGCCGCGCGAGGTAGCGCGGCGGCATCCGATGCGGATCAACTCGTGCGGCGTGCGATGGCCTCGATCTCGATCAGGGCTCCGCGCGGCAGGGCGGCCACCTGGACGGTGCTCCGGGCCGGCGCGGGCTCGACGATGTGTCTGGCGTAGACGGCGTTCACGGCCGCGAAGTGGGCCAGGTCCACCAGGAAGATCGTGGTCCTCACCACGTCGCCCATCGTCAGCCCGCCCGCCGCCAGGACCGCCTCCAGGTTCGTCATAGCTCTCTCGGTCTGGTCTTCTACGCCCTCGAGCAGCTGACCGGTCGCCGGATCCAGGCCCAGCTGGCCGGAGCAGAAGAGAAAGCCGTCGATCGCGATGGCCTGGCTGTAAGGACCGATCGCCGCCGGCGCTCGCGCCGTGGAAACCTCCTGGCGAGGCATCTGTTGGGGTTACCTCCCTTCCGACTGGCTGCGACCATCATTGTGAGCCCCGACGCGAATCAGCGTCGCGGCCGATCCGCCCGCCGAAGAGGCGATGCCGGGCGGTGAGACCGGAGCTGGCTGGACGGCCGCCGCAGTGACGAAGGCGGTCGCGGCCACGAAGGGCTCGCCATCGCCGATCGGCGGCAGGGCGCCGTCGCGGATGCCCAGGCGCACGAGGTGCGCCGCCCTGCGGGCGGTGGCCAGCGAGGGATAGAGCACCCAGGCCGTTGGCCCGGAACCGGATTGGCCGACGGGGCGACCGACGAGGCGGCCGAGCGCGGCACGGAAGGCGGCCAGCGACGGGGCGACCGACAGGGCGGCCGGGACGAGGTCGTTGGCGGCGGCGATCTCCTCCGCCCTCGCCAGGAGCGTGGCCGCGGGCAGCCCGGCGCGAAGGCTCGCGGCGAGGCGCTCCGAGGCCGCGAGAGCGGCCGGGGTCGCCGGGCGGACACCGCGGGCGTACGCGGCGAAGACGGCGGACGTGGAGACGGGCAGGCGCGGCGTGACGATAAGCGCGGCCGGGGCCTCTCCCTGCGGACCCGGCAGCGGCTCGACGAACTCGCCCCGGCCGGTGACGAGGGCCACTCCCCCGGCCAGGAAGAACGGGACGTCCGAGCCCAGCGAGGCGGCGAGGTCACGGACGGCCTCCGCGGGCAGTGCGGCGCCCCATGCCTCCAGCGCCGCGGCCACCGTCGCCGCCGCGTCGCTGCTGCCGCCGCCCAGGCCCGCCGCGACGGGGATGCGCTTCGTGAGCCGCGCGGCAAGGGGCGGCGGGTCGGCCGGCGCGGCGGCCCACGTCGCGCCGGGCCACGTGGCGCGGAGGGCCCGGCGGGTCGCCTCGATCGCCTGCAGGACGAGGTTCTCGGGAGTGACCGCCAGGGCCAGGCCGGCGAGGCGCAGGGTGTCGGGCGTCGGCCGCGCCGCCCCTTCGGCCGACCGGCGGGGCGCCGGCGACAGGGCCACGACGTCGCCGACCGCCAGCGGCACCATGACCGAATGCAGGGCGTGGTAGCCATCCTCGCGCCGGCCTACCACGGCCAGGGTCAGGTTCAGCTTGGCCGGCGCGAGACGCTCGACGCGGCTGCGAGCGGCAACCGGACCCGCCGCGCCGCTCATCGGCGGCCCCTGTCCGACGAGCCCGATTTCGCGGCCGGCAACCCGCCCGGCGCCGCGCCCCTCGCGGTCGCGGGCGGCAGCGGCCCAAGCGCCTCACGGAGCGCGAGCCACTCGGCCACGGAGAGCGTCTGCGGCCGCCGCTCGCCACCGATACCGCACGCCTCGAGGGCCCGATCGATCCTGGGGCCCGGAACCGCCAGCTGGCGCACGAGCACGTTTCGGAGCATCTTGCGCCGCTCGCGGAAGCCGGCCTGGACCACCCGCCAGAGATCATCCTCCTCGGCGGCCGACAGGCGCGGCCGCTCGGCCAGTGGATCGCTCGGCTCGATGACGACCACCGCCGACTCGACATCGGGCGCCGGCTCGAACGCCGCGCGCGGCACCACGAAGGCGACGCGAACGGCGGCGTGGAACTGGACGAAGACCGAGAGGTAGCTCATCCGGCCGGGCGCGGCCGAGATGCGCTCGGCCACCTCCCGCTGCACCATCAGGACCAGGCGCGAAGGCCGCGGCCCCGTCCCGAGGAAGCGGTGCAGGATGGGGCTGGTGATGTGATACGGCACGTTGGCCACGACCTCGAAGGGCGGCGCTATCAGCTCGGCGATGTCCTGGTCGAGGATGTCGCCCGTGACCAGCCTCAGCGTGCCCGACGCGATGGCCTCGGCCTGCAGTCGACCCAGCCGTTCGGCCAGCCGTCCGTCCAGCTCAACCGCGGTAACCGCGGCGCCGCCCGCCAGCAGGCCTCCGGTCAGGATCCCGAGCCCCGGCCCGACCTCCAGGATGCGCCGTCCCGGTTCGGGCGCGGCCAGGTCCAGGATCCACTGCAGCACGTCCGGATCGGCCAGGAAGTTCTGCGACAGAGAGTGGCGGGCTGTGAGCCCGTCCTCGCGCAACTGGCGGCGAACCTCGAGCGGATCGAGCCGCGGCACCGGCCTGGAAACGGGCATCTCGCTCACCGGCGGGCCAGCGGCAGCGAAGGCTTGGCGTCCAGGTCGAGCCCGGCTCGCACGCCGGCTTCCATGCGCCAGGCGGCCGCGGCCCCGATCATCGCCCCGTTGTCGGTGCATAGCGACGGCCTTGGCACGACCAGTGGCATGCCCGCCGCCTGCGCCGCGGCCGCCAACCGATCGCGCAGCACGCGGTTGGCCGCCACACCCCCGCCCAGCACCACCGACCGCGCTCCGGTCGCTCGAGCCGCCCGGATCGTCTTGGTCACGAGCACGTCCACGACGGACTCCTGGAAGCCGTCGGCCAGCTCCGCGACCCGATCGTCGGCCAGCGGCGACCCGCCGGCCGGGCCTCCACCCCCGGCTTCGGCCGCGATCGTCCGCCGGGCCGCCGTCTTGAGGCCGCTAAAGCTGAAATCGAACGAACGCCCCAGCCAGGCCCGCGGGAAGACCACGTCATGGCGCATCGCCCCCTTGGCCGCTTCCATGATCGCCGGGCCGCCCGGGTACGGCAGCCCCAGCAGCCGTCCCACCTTGTCGAACGCCTCCCCGGCCGCGTCGTCGACGGTCTCGCCCAGCAGCCTGTACTGCAGGTGGTCGCGCATCTCCACCAGAAACGTGTGCCCGCCCGAGACGATCAGCGCCACCAGCGGAAAGAGCGGTTCCGGAACCTCGCGCGCTTCGTCCGCCAGCCAGGCCGCGTACAGGTGGCCTTCGAGATGGTTGACCGGGACGAGCGGCTTGCCGTGCACGTAGGCCAGCGTCTTGGCGAAGTTGATGCCGACCAGCAGTGATCCGGCCAGCCCGGGCCCCTCGGTGACGGCCACCGCCGAAACGTCCCCCCAGGTCACGCCGGCCGCGGCCCAGGCCTCGTCGAGGACCGGCACTATCCAGCGCAGGTGGGCCCGGGCCGCGACCTCCGGCACGATCCCGCCCGCCGCCGCGTGCATCGCGACCTGGCTCGCCACTACGTTGGAGTGGATCCACCGGCCGTCCTCCACCAGCGCCACGCCGGTCTCGTCGCAGTTGGATTCGACCGCCAGGATC
>Ga0116137_1002079_pt1 | contig 12247 bp, 15 predicted proteins | sample June2015DPH_20_1_3_FD_88973 | JGI IMG/M metagenome (GOLD analysis project Ga0116137, IMG submission 88973) | Peatland microbial communities from SPRUCE experiment site at the Marcell Experimental Forest, Minnesota, USA - June2015DPH_20_100 | ecosystem: Environmental > Terrestrial > Soil >...
AGAGTGACCGCAAAAAGGTCGCTGCACAAATAGGTCAGCTTGTGCAGTGGAGACCACGCCAGAATCCTTGAATACGCCGCCTGCGAACGTGCGGCCGGCGGCGCAAACGTCAGAAGTTTTGTTTCGCTGGAGGCAACTGTCTCGCTGGTTGACATGGGCAATTCGCCTCGGAATATTCCCTCGACTAACTGTTGCTCCCGGACGCCACTTGCACTTTTGCCTTGTGCATTTGCTCGAGTGTTTTCTGCGCGTCCTGCACGAACTGGCGGACCGTTTCCCGGGTGTAGCGGTGATCCACCATTTTGGGTAGGAACTGCGGCGGGATCGTAATGATGTGCGCGCCGGCCAGCGCCGCATTCTGAATGTCCATCACCGTTCGAATGCTCCCCACGATGATCTGCGCGGGACAATCCCACTGGTCCAGCCAGTTGCGAACATTGCGGATCACGACAGTTGGGTCGTTGCCTTCATCGGCGACACGGCCCGCGAAAATACTCACGTACGTCGCTCCGGCTTTGGCGGCCAGGATCGCCTGATTGAATGAGAGAATTGCCGTAGCGTTGATCGCTATGCCTTCGTTCGACAGATGGTGCATAACGCCAAGACAGGATTCCCCGTACTCGTTGACGACGGGAATCTTGACCACGATGTTGCGGGCCCAAGTGGCGAATTCCCGCGCCTGCTCCAGCATGATATCTCGATCATTCGTGGTGACTTCCACGCTGAGCGGGCGTTCCTGCAGCAGGGCCGCGAGCCTTCGCGCGCCTTCCTCGATGTCTGGCACGCCGTCCTTGAACATAATGCTGGGATTCGTCGTTACCCCGTCCACTATTCCCTCCTGCAGCCAGTGGTCGATTTGCTTGTAATCCGCAGAATCCACAAAGATTTGCATAAAACGTTTCTCCTTTTCTCTCGGCTGGAAGCAAACACATTACTGGCTCGCCGTCACCGAACAGCGTGCGACCGGCGAATCTGGTTTATTCGAATGGGAAGACTCGCACTAGCGTTCAGGGGAAATGCTTTCTCAAGTCTTCTCCGCACTCTGCCGCCCCGCTACCGCTCGCAGGATTTTCCGGACCGCGGACGGCAGATTGTGGGCTCGCAGGTCCGCGTGAAGATCAATCCTCTGCGGTGCAGCGGCCGGCAGGATCCAGGCAGTTTTGCAACCCGCTTTTCTGCCAGCCTCAAGATCACTCGCTGCGTCACCAATCATCCAGCAAGAAGAAAGATCCAGGGCGTGGTCTTCCGCGGCTTGCAGCAGCATGCCCGGTTTTGGCTTCCGGCATGAGCAGTGTTCCGAGATGTCGTGCGGACAGAAGTACACGTCCGTGATGATTGCGCCATGTTGAGAACATCTTGCTCGCATGCGCCTGTGCATCTCTTCGAGGTCTTCGAGACGGACCTTGCCAAGGGCGATTCCTCTTTGATTCGTCACCACAATGATCTGGAACCCCGCTCGAAAGAGGGTTGAAACGGAAGCAAACGCACCCGGAAGAAATCGCATATCGCCCCATGTGGCGATGTATTCTCCCTCCGGGGCTTTTCGATTGATTACCCCGTCGCGGTCAAGAAACACGGCCCTCATCGAACAGCTCTTCCTCGACGATCTCGCACAAAATATGCCCGATCAGAATGTGGGCTTCCTGAATCCTTGCCGTGTGGTCTGCGGTTACGCACAGGCAATAATCGACCAAAGACTTCAGCTTTCCGCCATCCATGCCGGTCATTCCCACCGTGATCATTCCTTTTTCCCTGGCCGCCTCTGCGGCTCGCAATACATTCGCCGAATTGCCGCTTGTCGAGATGCCAATCGCAATATCTCCGGCCGAGCCCATCGCTTGCAATTGGCGGGCAAAAACAGAGTCGTACCCATAATCATTCGCGATCGCCGTCAAGCACGAGGTGTTCGTTGTCAGCGCCAGCCCCGCAAGACCTCGCCTCTCGCGCAGGTATCGGCCGACCAGCTCCGCTGCCAAATGCTGCGCATCGCCCGCGCTACCGCCATTGCCAAAGAAAAATACCGTGCCGCACCTGCACAACGATTCCACGATGGCACGCGCGACTTCTGCAACGAGCGCCAAGAACTCTTCGTTCTGCAGGAGCGCCTGCTTGACGGTCACGCTCTCCCGGATGCGGTCGGCAACGAGGCGCTCAATGCCCAACGTGGACTTCATGGGCCCTCCACGTCTGCAGCCCGTGATGATCGAAGGCGAAAGCGGTCGGGACCGCACCCATCTTCTGCAGGACCGCAGCCACTTTGCACTTTTTCTCAAACGGGCAGTAGAAGAGCATGTACCCGCCACCGCCTGCTCCGGTTATCTTCCCGCCCAGCGCGCCTTGTTTGCGCGCTTCCTCATACATCTCATCGATAACACTATTGCTGATCCGAGGGGAGAGCGATTTCTTGGATTCCCATGCACTGTGAAGAAGACCGCCAAAATCGCTCAACCGGTGCTCCAGGAGGGCATTCTTCATATCCAGAGCAAGCTGCTTCTGCTGGCGAAGAGCACGCACCGTGTCCTCTTCGTTTTCCTCGTATCGCCGCGTTTGGTCCGCAATGATGTGGTTCGAGCGCCGCGTCGTGCCTGTGAAACAAAGCAGAAGGTTATGCTCTAATTCGTTCACGATTTGCTGACTGATGCGCAGCGGATTGACGATTACCTTATCCTTGCAAAACTCCATGAAATTAAACCCGCCAAAACTCGCTGCGTACTGGTCCTGCAGTCCCCCTTGGATGCCCAGGTCCCGCCGTTCGATTACGTAGGCGAGGTGCGCCACCTCGTATTCGGTGAGAGGCAGATTCTTGAATTCCTTTACCAAACCGACAAGTCCTACCATGAGCGCAGATGACGATCCCAATCCGGAACCAGGCGGCGCGTCGCTATGCAGGAAGACGTCGAAACCATGCGAGTTCTTCGCTCCAAGCCGAAGAATGGCTGCTTTGACAAGATCCAATTGCCCATCGAATGCCATTTCGCTGCCGACCGTGAAGCTCAGGGAAATGCCCAGGTCCGCCGATTCAATCTGGATCTGATCGTCGTCGCGCTGCCGCAAGCTTCCCCAGGCGAAGTTACCGATCGTGGCGTTGAGCACGTAACCACCTTCGCGATCCGGGAAGGGTGGCACGTCCGTACCGCCACCGGCAAAACTGAGCCGCAAGGGCGCCTTGGCTCGAATAATCATGCACAACACCTCTTCGGTAGTTCGGTTTGCGCTCTTGCAAAGTCCGCTAGAACGCCGATATCAATGAAGTAGCCCCGGGTAATGAACCCATACAGATGCCCGCCCACCAGCTTGGGGAACACCTCTTTTTCAAGAGAGATCGGCTTCGCTGACGAGATGGCGTCCAACAATTGCTTCTTCAGCAGGTAGACCCCGCCATTAATCAATTGAACGCCGCCGCGGGGTGCGGGATCTTTGCCTGGGCCCGGAGTCTTCTCGCAAAACGCCACGATTTCCCCTTTTCGGTCCAGCTGCACGGTGCCATACCGTGCAGCATTCCGGACACGTGCTATTGCGATCGTGGCTAATGCTCCGTGCGCCCGATGAAACCTGCACATTTCTCGAAGGTCCACGCCCAAGAACGAATCTCCGTTCAAGACAAAGCAGACATCCGAAGTCACCAGCCTTGCCGCGTGCTTCAGCGCTCCGGCGGTGCCAAGAGGCTTCTCTTCCGAGGAGTATTGGACGTGGAATCCCCACTTGCTTCCATCGCCCAGCCAGTTCCGGATTTGCGACCTCTTATAGCCGACGCACAAGATCAGCTCCTTGACCCCTGCGGATCGCAACCACACCAGCAGGTATTCCAGGAATGGGCGATCTCCCACGGGAGCGAGGCACTTGGGGCCATCTGAAAATGCGGCACGCAACCGCGTTCCTTGACCACCCGCCAGAACAATTGCCGGATATGCTGAGAGATCACGCATCGGACATCGTGTGTGGGTGCAAGCTGCGGGGACCCCGCATCTGCTGCCCAGGCCTACGCGATTGCAGCCATCGGTTCGCCGACTCGGGCGCTGCTGTGCACTACCTCCCGCATCAACTGCTCCATGCGCCCAGCGACGATTTCCCAGTCATACGTTTCTTCTACAAGCCGCCGCGCGTTTAAGGCGAGATGACGGCGCAAATCCGGCTGGCGAAGCAGGCGAACGACTTTCTCGGCGAAGGCCTTCGGATCGCTCGCAAGGAGTAAATGCACGCCGTCGCAAACGGGCAAATCACCGCAGGCAAGCCGCGTGGCCACCACTGGAGTCCCCGTGGCAAATGCTTCCGCCAATTTATTGCTCACTCCAGCGCCAACCGTGATCGGCGCAATCGCAACAGCGGCCTTGGCGATATATGCTCGCAGCTCGGGAACGAAATCAACCACCTCCAGCCCAGATCTCGTTCGAGAATCTTTCCCTAAGTACTGTGCTGCCCCGCTGCCGACGGCGATGAACCTTACCTGAGGAATCTGTTGGCGTATTAACGGGAAAATCCTCTTGAGAAAGAACCGAACAGCGTGCCGGTTTGGGTTATAGCCAAAGTTGCCGGTAAACACGATGGTGTTGGGCTCTTCTTCTTGGGGCTGCTTTGGGAAGAATGCCGTGCAATCCACGCCGTTAGGAACCAGGGCATATCGAGCAGCAGGGGCATTCTTCTGAACGCATTCGAGATCCACGCGCGAGCAAAAAATGACCGTGTCGGCGCGCCTGGCGAGCTTCGCTTCATGCACGCGGAATTTGTGGGATTCTTCAAACGCGACCAAACGTTCCCACCAGCGCCCTGTTCGCATCAAGCGCTGGTTGTAGAGCAGCATGGAATCTGTCGGATCGCAGAGAACTGGCACTTGGAGGTCGGCTGGAACGTACTGCAGGGCCCGCCAGCGTTCGACGTAGATCACGTCGGGGGAAAACTCCGCTGCCGCTTGGCGTACCGCCTCCTGCATTCCTGGAGAAGCAAAGTAGGCCATACGCAGCGGGACCGGCGTGGCAAGCGCAACCGCGCACTGCAGGAAAGCCCTCGACTTGCTGTGCCGAACGAAGCGAATCTCTCGGCAGAATTCCTGCACCAACTGGGCGTGCGCGTCTTCTTCGGCCGCGCCGGAGAGACATAGGAGGTAGATCTCATGCTGTCTCGCGAGCCGCGGAATAAGGTTGTACGATCGCACGCGCAAAGGCCAGGGAACAAACGGAACAACGTAAAGGATGCGCATCAGTGACTCTTGTTTACCCCACAGTATTCAACAGCTTTACGGAAGTGAAATCTCAAAGGCTTGAGGCATCGTCGGCTGCACCGTCAACTTGCGTTCGAGGCGACCGCATACAATTCTGGTTGCCACAACCGACTCTCCAGCCAAGGGTCAATCGACAAGCCAAACGGATAATAAATAAACTCACAGGTTCGTTCGACGATGCGAACCGGCAGGCTCTTTCGCAATTGTGATGTAGGCTGCCCGCTTGATCGCAGAATTGACCGCTTCGCCACGCTGGACATGATCGCGAACAGATTGTTATTTGCATCTCCCTGTGCCGACCGATATGCAATAGGTTGATATCCTGCTTTTTCCAGAAGCAAAGCTAACGTCTTGGGAGAATAAAGATAGAGATGGGCGGGCGGGGATACCCATTGCCAAGTTGCCTTTGTGAGCCTTGCTATAAGACTGGCAACATTGGGGGTTTTCAAAACCAGCAGTCCTCCCGGTCTGATGAGCTTTCGGCATTGCTCCAGAAGCTGGACCGGATCGGGCACATGCTCGATCACATGGAACAAGGCCACTGCCTCGTATGGCTCCCCGAGTTGGGGTAGCTGGTCGTGCAGACTTCCCGTGAAAACCCGCAAGTTCAACTTGTCGCGAGCATAACAAGCCGCCGTTTCACTTAGTTCTACTCCTGCAACTTCCCATCCGTCGCGCCTGGCCTCGGCAAGGAAACCTCCATAGGAACAGCCCACCTCTAACAGCCGTCCGCGGTTGGGAAATTGCTTCTTCAGATCGCGCAGAATGCTCTCTGCCCCCTGTCGAATATTTTTGGCGTACCTTTCAAAATCCACTTCGTAGCCGTCGTTATAGAAGACGCGGAGGGTCGCTTCGTCCGGAATCGGGTGAAGCAGAACCAATCCGCAACCAGGGCATCGCAGATACGACCAGCCATCTTTCTGCGCGTATATTTCTCCTTCTAAGATTGTGCGATCGCAGAGCTGACAAAACGGGTCCGGGGACATGGCTATAGACTCCGCGCTACTTCTCCATCTCCAGCACCGATAGCCAGGCATACCGGCGGAGCCGCGGCTGCACTTTCATCATGACCTGGTCGACGCGGTCCAATCCGTTGATAACCGCCAGCGTAACGTTCTTGCCCAGCAGGTGAACGGGCGCGGCGCAAACCGCGAAAAGATAATGTTCGCGGTGGGAGCAAACGCGAAACCACTTCTTCGCCTTCTCCATGTCTTCCAGCGAAAGCGGCTTCTCGTCCTTTGTATGGGTATTCGGCGTCAGCCGCCGCAACATCCATAGCAGAGGATGGTGATACATCGGCTCCATGAAGAAGGCTTTCCCGCCGGGCTTAAGTATGCGGGCGATCTCGGCATAGGCTCTGTCCAAATCCAAATGATGAAGCGCGCCATTCCCGAATACATAGTCGAACGAATTATCGTCAAAAGGTGTGTGATGCGCGTCCCCGACGATGAATTGCGGAGAGCTGCCATTCAACTCCGCTTTTGAAGCAGCGGCGCGGGCCCGCTCGATGAGCTTCGGAGAAATATCCACTCCGGCTACGCATGCACCACGCATGGCAAGACGCAAGCTGAAATGGCCGTCGCCACAGCCGTAGTCCAGCACGGCAGCTCCCCGCAGGTCCAGAGATTTCCAGACCGGCGTCCACAAGCGCCCGCGGTCGCTTTTTTCGTAAAATCCCTCTGAAAACCGGTCCAACAAACTGCGCGTGGCTGAACCCTCGGAAACCAGATCGTCGAAAAACTCTTTCTCACGTGTCTCGCGCTCGCCCATGCTCTGTAATCCTTTCACCACGCTTCACAACAAAAGTATTTGCTCCTGCCCCGACAGGGCCGGTAACTGTCTTTGAGTCGTCACTCTCCCCCAATTGAGAACCTGCCTTGTGGGTGAAACGTGATAACTCAAGTCTTGATGACAATCGCGTGACCGTTCAGATTGTGTACGAAAACACAGTCCGTGGCTGACTGCCACTCATCCACGAATCTTCGGACGCCATCGCATCCTGCGAATCCATAATCGTCGTAAACAATCACGCCACGCGAGACGAGTCTTGGCCAAATCCATTCTGTAGTGGCGCGCGCTGACTCGTAGACGTCAACGTCCACATGGCAGAACCGGAACATTTCTTTCTCGAGAAGGATTCCGGTATCGTCGGGAAAGACGCCTTTTAACACTCTGACATTTAGGTGCAACTTTCGAGCCAGGTTGTGGACCATGGATTCTGTGGTATCGGCATGTTCTCCACCTTTATAGCGGTCATCCATGGGTCCGGCTTTCGCAACTCCAGAAAATGTGTCACATAGGAATACCTGACTTGCAATCCCAAGCAGCTCCACTCTCCTAGCGATCAAACAACCACTTCCACCGCGCCACACACCGACCTCGAGGCATTCCCCAGCAGATAGTTTTGCGGTCTGTTCCACAATCTTCCAAAGCTCCCAGCAACGGTATTTGTCAACGTGTGAGTGGTATCGGACTTCCTCAAAAGTGCTTGTGAATTCCCGATCGAGCGACCAGGGGGCGTACGTCGCATGGGGATATACACGCTGGTGGCCGTGACCTCCGGTTTCCGTACTCAGCACCGTATATCCTGCCCTTTCGATCACGCTTTTAAGCGCTTGTTTTGCGGACCAAAACATCGATTATCCTTGCCGATGACGAAAGAGGTAATTCACAGACTCTAAACCACTCGCATGTTACCTTCAATGCCTCAAGCGCCGTCAAAACTGCCATACACGCCGTGAGGGTGTAGGGTTACAGGCTCAATCCTTCGCTGGAATGTGGGATTGGTGCTCTTCGGGGCTCTAGCGCAGGCACTCTAGGAAAGTGGTCTGGTTCTCGTTCACCTATGTTGTGCATCCCTCCGAAGGCCGGTCCTATGAGAATCACGGCTGAGGCAGAAAAATAAAATACTGACCCGGGTAATCGATTTGGTCGAGCGGAACCATTCGGCCGGACCGTACAATGTGCGGTGTGTAACGAAGTGATCTTAATAACTCGAACGAGTTACGCCGATTCTCGTTATTCCACAGCTCGCAGTAGATCACCGGCCGCCACCGCTCCAGCATCTGGGTGGCGCCGGCAAGAACTTCATACTCTGAGTTCTCGACATCAATTTTCACCGCCGTAACATTGCTGAACCCAAAATCATCCAGCTTGCAGCTGGCAACCTTTAATTGCTCTCCTTGCTGCTGATCGTCAACAACGCCTGCTAGGTGGCCAAGCGCGTGCATGCGTGCACCATTGACAATGGGCACCTTGAAGTCGACCACACCCGTGGAATTTCCAGCTGCACAGTTCTGAATCGAGACGTTTCTCAACCGAAGCAGTTTAATCATCGACTTTATGTTGTCGGAGTTCCAAGGCACGGGTTCAAAAGCTATGACTTGTGCATGGGGGCATTTCCGTGCGAGGAACGTCACAGTAACACCTAAATTTGCACCGATGTCGAGGACAACCCCTTCGTCGGGAACGAGGCGAAGGAAGTGAAAGAACCCAGGTTCTGTCCATCTCCAAGTTGCAGTCGTCCAAAACCCAAATATGAAGAGATATGCCCGCAATCCGAGCGATCGCTGAAGCAGAGCCTGAACTCGACGCTTTAACATGGTCAAATGACAGATCGACTTGGCCTCTTGCCCTAAGTCTGGTTTCTCGCCATTGTCATCGTCGGAAGGTTGCGCCGGTTCGCGTAAAGAAGACCGGCGAACGTTCCCACGAATGGAGCCGTCGTGAAGTGAAAGAAGACAGGTTGACTGAAACAGGCAACGAACGTCACAGACAGGAGACATGCAGAAAGAGCGGCCGACTTTCGAGAAACGCTCCGAAGCACAGTGAACAGAAACCAAAGGAAAGTGGCCGCGCCCAATAAACCCATTTTCTGCAAAAGGTAGCCCCAGCCACTGTCCACGTAGGGTCCCTGCAAGAATCCCTGGAACGGGCTGTCCCAGTCAAAACTGCTGCCGAGGCCATCTCCCAGCCAGGCGTGAGCCCGCACTGTATTGACTGCTTCGGCCAACTGGAGCCCCCGTTCATATAGCGTGTCGGCGTGCGGTTGCGGAAAAGCATCCTTCAGGACTGGGCGTTCCTTCGACCATCCAAACCAACAGGACGAGCGGTAGTCCCAGCAAGAACAGCCAGTCCTCCGAGGGCCGTCCCGAGGAATCCCGACGAAGTGAAATGAAAGAACGTCGGGCCGCCAGTGAAGTTGAACAATCCATAGAGAAGCAGTGCCAGGAGACATCTCTGGACATCTGGCGAACTTGCCTGGAACGGTCCAGTATCTCCTTTCAGGGCATACCCAAGAAAAGACCCGATCAGGAAGAGAAAGACCGTGAGCCCAACCAGCCCCATTTTGATAAGAACGAAGCCCCAGCCATTGTCTATATACGGCCCCGTTCCAAATAATTCTGGGAAGTCCGGGGGATCCCAAGAAAACTCCGCACCCATGCCGGCGCCGAAAATCGGATGCTGTCTAATGATGTCCACGGCTGTCTGCATTTGTGCGATTCTGCCGGCATAAGACGTGTCCGTGTCCAACTCGAGGGGTGAGAATCGGAACGCAATCTGCCCAATTACTCCCGGGTCCTCCACCAGCCTTTCAAACTTAACAACGCCGAGGGGAATGATCACGGCCAGAAGCACCAGCCCTAGAAGGCACACGGCGAGGAGCCTTTTTCTCCAGCGCAGAACTGCGAAAACGATAGCTGTAGCCGCTAGGCTCCCGGCGTTGAACCTGGCTCCCATGAGAACGACGGCAAGCACACAGACGGCGAATCCCGCCGCATTCCGGATGCGCTCTCCCACTCGCTGCACTTGGAGCAGTTCGACGAACAGCACCGCGCCAATCGCGCCGGCGAAGAAACTCAGCGGTGACTGTTCTCGGTAGTAGGCATTTTCGGAGAGTGTGATGAAGCCGAGCTTGGCCACGTACCAAACGGAACCAGCCACCACGGCCCAGGAGACGTGATGCAGCCAACGACCGATATCCCCGACCGTGTGGAAAAAAGACCTAGCCAGCCAGTAGTAAACTGGCAGCAAGAGACAGCCCGAAAGCTGACGCGCCGCTACAATGAAGCTGTTTCCCCGAGCTAGGCCGTACCCACTGGCAGCCAAACTCACGACAAAGATCATGAACATGGCCCGATCGAACCGGATCTGATGTTTCGTTCTAGCGGAGCCCTTATGCTCAGGGTGGAGTCGAAGCCGAGCCACGCCAAGCCCCAGTGTGATGATGGCCACGCCAGCACCCCAGTAGTAGAACTCGGACGGTAGTTCAGGTCTGACTATAGGCTCCTTTTGGAAGAAGACGAAAAGGTAGACCATAAAGGCGGTGCTAGCCCCAAGCGCGCTGCATGGTTTGTATAAGGCCAGCGCGCCAATCAGGCCGGCCATTAGGATCGTTCCCGATTCGACTCCGCCGGAGAGAAACGCAGCGCCAAGCGGGAGCGACACGAGCAGCCACAATGTCGGTCGCAAGTAGATATTTGCTGGCCTGTGGTCGCAGGCATCCCTCTTAAGACCATTCCCCGCCAGAAAGGAACGCGGGGCACTCTCAATTGGCCTTGTTAGACTCATCTCCGACTCACAGAATTTAGTTCCGGGCACGTACCTGACTTCTGCTGGATTATTCTGGCCGGCATCAGCCAGCCAAGCTAACGGTCTCAAACTCGATAAAGGTCGCATTCATGGAGCGCTCTGAGAGTGTGCGGCGAGCAAAATTCAAATCGAGAGAGGGAGCCGAGGTGATTCCGCTTCGATCCTTGACGGTTTTGGGAGCGGTCACAACATTTGCGTATCCGTTCGCCTCTGCGTTCTCGCAGAGCCGGGCAAACCTTGGTTGCAGGCTCGAAAACATATACGTTGCCTTCATTTCCAACGCGATGGGGGGCTAACAGTCTGCAATTGCCAATTTTTGCAGCGCCGGGCCCGCAAGGTTTGGCCTTTCGCCCGCAGCCACACGGCTAGCCAGCGCGGAAGGAAGCGCAAGGGTACAAGCAGGAGCCAGAACCATGGGTACATCCAGCAAGTTCGGAGTAACACGGGGAACGAACGCACCAGCTGATCCGGGGCATCGCAGCGCCAGGCCAGGACGAACCGCAGGTATTGTTCCCGCACCGTGCGGTTCCTGGCTCGGTAAATCGTGAGCCAAGGATAACCGCTCCGGCGGGCGTCCCAGAACACGCGGTCCGCCTGCTCGACGAAGCACTTCGTCAAATCGTAGTCCGGCGAAATGCTCCGGCGCGCGCGCACGAGCGACGAGCCGATATACTGGACTGAACCATCCACTAACAGACAACTGAGCACGAGATGCAGATGGATCCATCCCGAGCCCACGAAAGCTCCCGTGCGGGCGAAAGGCAGACAGAGGTCGCGGCGCAGGACCAAGGCCGACATATAGCCCAGATTCGAGCCCAGCCACTCTACACATTTCGCCGCGCTAGAGAATTCCTGATCCCTCTGGCAGCCGATTTGGTCAGGGATCAGAAGATGTCCCTCGTTGTCCACGACCTGATGGTTCAGGTAAACGAGCGCAGGCCGCTTAGGCGATTGCAGGATCCGGTGGCGAACCGTCTCGACGCCATCCCCGTCAAGCAGATCATCACTACCGAAGAACCAGACGTATTCTCCCGAAGCGTGTTCCAAGCAGTTCAGAAGATTGCGGTCGAATCCAAGATTAGCGCCGTTCGAGAAATATCGAATTTCAGAAAACCTCCGCTGAAACTTGTCCACGACTTCCGGGGTTCCGTCGGTGGAGGCGTTGTCGGAAATCACTACTTCTACGTCCGGTCCGAGCTGGGGAAGAATGCACGCCAGTGTTTCCCGAAGATACTGCGCCCGGTTGTACGTCGGGATGCAGAAGGAGATCAGTTTTTGACCCGGCTCAGTCACTGGCGTCGTCCTCGCGTCCTAAAAGCGCTTTAAAAAACACTCGAATGTGTCTTCCAGGTAATCCAAATGCTTCGCTCCCAAACCCTGATGGCATCCGATCAGGAAGGCCTGCTCCATTATGTAGTCGGTCACCAGAAAGCGTCCCGG
>Ga0116137_1002080_pt1 | contig 12245 bp, 5 predicted proteins | sample June2015DPH_20_1_3_FD_88973 | JGI IMG/M metagenome (GOLD analysis project Ga0116137, IMG submission 88973) | Peatland microbial communities from SPRUCE experiment site at the Marcell Experimental Forest, Minnesota, USA - June2015DPH_20_100 | ecosystem: Environmental > Terrestrial > Soil >...
CCACGTTGATCGGAACTGGACTCACAGCGTCGCTCTGAATGATAATGGTCGGGTAAAGGGGACTCGGGTTGCAGGACGACGTCTGCCCACAGCTTGAGGGGGGTGCCGAGGTCGTCTGGTTGACCGTCGAGGACGTGACGGCAGTCGTCCCAGACGTGGTCGATGACGGCGTCTGAGTGGTGGATTGGGTGGTTGTCGTGGGCTGGGTGATAGTCTGAGCCGGAGTGATGGATTGGGTGGTTGTCGTGGGCTGGGTGATAGTCTGAGTCTGAGTGATGGATTGGGTGGTTGTCGTGGGCTGGGTGGTCGTCGTCGAGGAAGAAGGACTGCTAGTGTTTGTAGTAGAGGTTATAGTCGAATTTGCCGGAACCGTTAGCTGAAGTTGTTGCGAAACAACTCCACTACCATCCGCGTTTTGCGAGGCAGACACATAGTATGTCCTGCTCGATGTCGGGGTGAATGAAAAGGCCCACTTCCCACTTGAGTCACTAGTAACCGATCCTTGGTTCACACCGTTGATCCAGATGTAAATCGTCTGCGATAGTGCGGCTGATCTACTCTGGCTGACAATACTTCCCGAGAGGTTGATTGGTGTCCCTATAACGTATGGTCCCACACCCGCTTGAATCAGGATAAACCAAAATGGGGATGTTGTTGTAGTCATCGTTGAGCTTAACGACGTATAAGAGCTTGTTGACGTTGTCGATGACGTCGTGGTCTTGGTCTGACTGGGAGGGGTGGTCGACATTGTGGTGCTGTGGCTGGAAGAGCTCGTTGTCTCTGTTGAGGTTGTCGAACTTGACTGGCTTAGGGCGACCTCTATCGTAACCGGGCTTCCCTGCTGGAAGTGAACATACAGGAGCGAATTCACACTGTCGTAGTACCAACCCTGTTGACTCAAGCTGGTGAACGATTTGCATCCACCTCCACTGGCGATGGATGTGCAGTACTCACCTATCTTGGTGGAGTTCAGAGCAGAGAGCGTCGAAAAGGCGGGAAGCAGCCCGCTCGACTTGCTGCTAGTGACTGACGTGGGGGGCGAGACCATGGAGAGGACCAGCCAGCTCGAGGCTTCGTGGGGTCCTGAAGTCGCGTACTGGCCTCCGGAGGACGAGATCGACGAACTCGTTATGCTGGCCGTGGAATAGACAGGCTGAAGGTTTCCCGGTCTGCTGATGATGTAGATCGGGAGCCAATCGAACGCCTCTACCGTGGAGTCTATGCGAATGTCAGAGCCTGAGCCCGACGCAATCACCGACATGTTCTGCATGTCAATTGCTACCCAGGAACCCGTTATCCCGTAGTACGTTGCGTTCAGGTTTACGCTGAACGCCTGGCTTGTGGAGGAGTTGGACGAAACCCACAACAGGGGATGACCTGGGGAACCGTCGATAGAGTAGACTATCTGGCTCCACCCTTGGTTCGTCGCGTATGCGGTCGTCCAGACGACCGGAATCTTGCTCTGTTGGTGGGCTGCATAGAGTACGGCGTTCATGAGCAGCGTCGTGTAGCTGTCTCCCACGTTGTCGTAGGACAGCCTCGCTGCGTCCATGTCTACATAGACCCCGCGACCCGAATAGTAATTGTTGCTGCTGACCACTGGATAGCCGTTCGCGTCGGTCACGTCGAATATGACAGACTCGTTGGACAGCCTGGTGAAGCTCCCATGCCAGTAGGGAGCATACCCGGGCAGAGAAGTGTATGGCTTCGTTATGTCGTTACCAGGGAAGATGCTGTAAGGGGCGTGGCAACAGCCGGTGCTGGGAGAGAGTCCCATGATGTGATCCTCCCAACCTGCTGGAGGAGAGGTTTCGACGATGCCTCCGCCGTTTTCGACGAATGCCTCTATCGCCGCTTTAGTTGCAGCCGTGATGCCTTCTATGTTCTGCGGGTTCACTATGACGTTGAACTGTTGTAAGTTCACTTGCTGTGAAAGATTGGCGTCTGATTCACAGTTAGACAGAGTGACGCTTGCTATGGGCGTCAGATAGGCTGGAAAGTCTCCGTCATTGCCTGAGCACCAGACCCAAAGAACTTTCAGCGTCGAGGTGCTGGAGCCATAGTATCCCCCCGTGTAGACCATCCTATTGAGGAGCGTCCCGAAGGCCCGCATGGGAGCAGTTTGCGTGAAGTTGGTGATGCCATGACCAGATAAGCTGGTACTCCAATCATTGGCAGTTAAGGTGCTGTCGTCCGCTATCTGCGGAAGCTCGATGAGATACTGTTGCTTCAAATTCTCTGGCGTGACTCCCCCGACATTATCGCCCTCTGCTCCAAAGCTCGACCAGCCTATCACGTTGGTCTGGTTGGGCGCTGAAAGAATGCTCGTGACTTTCTCACCGGCATCGCCAAGCCAGTAGCCCTCCACTCCCCCACACTTCGGTTGCGACACACATCCGAATCCTCCTCCCGCTCCCAGAGCTTGCGTGAGGACATACTTCTGGTTGAAGTTGGGAATGGACGTGCTGAAAGCGTCCGCCAGCCCAGAGAACCATTGGAACGTCCTGCCCGAGAGCGTCGATATCATCTGAGTGAGGTTATAGTTGATCTGAGCTTGTTCATAGTTCAGGAACTGGTTCCACCCCGACGGAGGGGTCGAAAACGCCTGTGCGTCGTCAGCCACAATCTCGTTGTATAAGGCTTTGGTGTCATAGAGGTGGACAGTCACATCGGTCCCTATCAGGAGGAATGACATATCGCCTCTAGAGGAGTAGCTGGGGGAAGTCCAGGTAGAGCCAACCAAATACTCGTAGTGGAGAGACGTTCCACCATAGTCCAAGAGAGAGTTCTGCCCCAATCCGTAGACGTTATAGTAGACCCTGGCCGGATTGCTACATGGTGCCAGGCATGTCACGGAGAACACAATCCAATACTTCACATCGGCGGTGATGTTCACCGGGAACTGAAAATAGTCCGTCCCTCCGAGGACAGAGACCGTGTCGATCACATGCCCAGACGGGCTGTCTGATCCGCTGTCAGTTTCTATGCTCATCGTCACTGTGAAGCGGTTAGTGAAGGCTACAGCGGCTTGGACGCCTTTCAGTTGGAACGAAGTCGGAGACTCGAAGGACTGGGCGAAGCCGTTGCCAGTGCCGAACTCAAACTCGCCACTACCAAGCTCGGCGTTGTTGTAGGTCTCTCCACTCGTGCGAATTATGTATGAGAAGCTGCTCGGACCGTCAGCGGGGACTCCCCACGAATGCCAATTGTTTGTGGACGCGTATACAGGTTCTCTGTACGGATTCACAAGTCTGTTGAGAGTCACTGTGTAACCCAATGGTGAAGCCATCACGATCCAGTAGTTCGTCCCAGTGGTGAGGGCCAGTGTGTGGCCCGTCTTCGCTGTGAAGGTCATGTTCATCCACGCATACTTGCCACCGTTGGTCGGCCCGCTCTGGAAGCTGGAGTTTATCGAAGTGAGGGTCGTCGTGGCTTGAGCGATTGCAGTCTTTGACGGATGGCTTCCGAGGGTGGTGTTGTCGGCGTTCAAGGTTACGCTGAATATCGCCCCGGAGACAGCGTCGGCCTTAATCACCTCGACAGTGAAGCTCTGCAAGTTCTCGCTCTCGACGGGTGTGAACCTCACGGCATCCTGGTTGGGGTTGGGTAGGCCATAGTATCCGGGAGAATCAAAGAGGTCCGTCGGGCCATAGGCCGCAAACGCAGAAGCAGGATAGTTAATGGTCTGGTACAGTATCTGGAATATCGGGAAGTATCCTTGACCGAGATAGCCTGCGGATGCTGGGTTGGCGGTGTCTGCTAGGAAGTCCTGCGTGACGCCGGCATGGTCGCTCCCGTCATAGTCGTCTCCTCCCGGCAGACCGGGGAAGACCATCTTGTACTTCAAACCTGGGACCAATGTGATTGTCTTGGCAAACTGAAGCGGGACGCCTTCGCTCGCTTTGGCTAGAGCCCTGCTTATCAAGGCGGTCGTCAGGACCGTGCTGTTCGGGTATTCTATCGAGACCGTGATGTTGTTCGGGTCGTAGGCCCTGTCGGAATAGTCGAAGTTGACTTCGTTGGCTTTTGCTGTCTGATTTACCTCAAAGTATATGGTCGAACCTGGAGCCGCCCAATTGCTACCTGTGTTGTCCAATATCGTATCAATCGTGATGTTCTGCCCAGCAAGGGACTGGACCCAGCAGCCGCATTGGGCGCCTTCGTTCGTCTGGACTTTGTAGTAGTTACCAGAACTTGTCGTGCTCGTGAATTTGACCCAGTAGTAGTCTCCGCCGACGAGCGGTACCGAGAAGGTGGCTGTCACCCAGGCCGCTGATGAACCGATTCCTGAGACTGTCACAGCTTGCAGAGAGTCTCTGATTACTGGTTGTGGCGTACCCCCAGTCTCGTATCTCTGAATCATGTCATCGGGGTACAGGGTTGCAGTAAGACTTCCAGTTGGTGTGCCAGATGTCTGCAAGTATGTAAGGAGCTTGAACCCTGATGCTTGGTCATCACCGAACGGAACATAGAATGACATTTCGAGCGGGGAGGATGTGTACACATCGTGAACCTCAGAATACTCTTGGTCGCCAACAGAGAGCACTACGTTCGGCTCATCTGACAAGAACATTGACCATATCTTGCTCGTCACGCCGTTGGAGAGGTACTTGCCAGTGGCAGTGTTAATGTTCCTCTGGAAGAAGACGCTGTCGGCGAACACCTGCATCGTGAAGTTGTCGAAGGGCCTGTTTGTCTGAATGGTGCCGCTCGCGGCGCTAAAGTAGTCGTTCCTGTCGCCCGTGGCCCCTTCGCCGAAGCCGATCCAATCCGTGTAGTTCCCATACCATGTGTAGAGCTGCTTCAGGTCGGCCTCAAACACCCTATACATCAGAGGAGAAGCGTCTGTCCATCCGCTCGCCCAAGGACAGCCAGCACCACAAGTATCAAGAGGAACATTGGTCCCCGAGGCGTTGTCGGTTGCTACTGACGGATATTCGCTCAAGTAGCCTGCATCGTTGCTTGGGGTGGAGAAGAAGTACCCCCATTGTTTGGTAAAGATGATGGTGTAGATGCCGAACTCCTCTGAGGCATAAAGCCAGTTTGCAAAGTCCTGGTTATATCCACAGGCGACAAGGGAGGTCGTCGTGTTCGCGCAGTTGCCCCACCCTATGTCGGAGAACACGAAATTGATGCCCATGGGAACGAAGTATTCTTCGATGGAGAGCCTGTCTCCTGCGACGGACCCGTCAGAACCAGGAGGAGAGCTTCCCATGACGACAGGTGCTCCAGTGAGCCCGACGCCGTAGGTGGACGTGGGTTCAGAACTTCCCGATGAGGCTGCGCTCTGCTGGATGGCAGGAGCGATGGAGGAGAGCAGGAACGAAAAGGAGAGTAAGACCGCCAAGACCGTCATCGATACGACCTTGAGCTTAGTCTCCTTGAAGTTCACTTCAATGTCCACCGCCCTTGAAGAGCCATACAACCAAGCCGGTGCCTAAAAAGAACGTGATTCTCCATGGAACCACGCAGTAGAAAGAGGAATATTGTAACCTGGAGAGTTCTGATCCTGGCCATCTGGGAATCGTCATGGAAGGGGTTCGGACTATAAGCGAAGTGGAGCTCGAACCCAGATTGAATGTAGATTGTTGGACGTTCGACATTCATGCGGCCGTAGCTGGAATCTGTCGTAGCTGAAATAGCGGAGAGAACGCGCGCTGCTTGTCGAGCCCAGGGTAACCATTGATTCATCCCATTGATCCACTTTTGGTTTCACGCTAAGATGGTCAGTTCATCTTCTCGAACGACTTACGAAATTGTTATTTCATGTCGCTGGTTTAGACTTACAAGTGAAGTGAATTCCTAAAATCTTGCATTCGGGGGTTTACAAGTGTCGGCAACGTGAGGGAGTGGCGTGAGGAATGGTAGACAGCGACGAATCCAATCCTTTAGTATCAGTGATAATCGTAACCTATGACAGCAGGAACTTCGTTGGACACTGCCTCGACTCGGTCATAGGATCTGGCTACCAAAACGTCGAGATCATAGTGATTGATAACAATAGCAAGGATGGTACGGCCGACCACGTTAGCACCGAATATCCCAAGGTCGTCTTGATCCGAAACACAATTAACATGCGCTTTGCCAAGGGAATCAATGTTGCTATTACCAAGTCGCATAGAAAGCTAGTTTTCCTGCTGAATCCAGACGCTAGCGCGCGCGCGCTTCCACATCAGGCGAGTAGATCGCTGTAAATCTGTTCCAGGCGAGATGCGGTTCGATCCCACGTGAACCTTCCTTCCACTTTCTTCCTAGCGGAATCCCCCAGCCTCTTAGCAAACTCTGGATCTCCAATCACATCAGACAACGCTCTTGCAAGCTCCTCTTTGTTGTTGAGACCGACGAGTAAGCCATCGACTCCATTGTCGATTATCTCGGGTAACGAGTCCACATTGAAGGCCACCACAGCCTTGCCGCAAGCCATCTCCTCTACCACCGCCAATCCAAACCCTTCTCGAGTGGAAGGATGTACACACAAATCAGCAGCATTGATGAGGGCCACTAGATCGGATTGTGGCAGACCGCTGAGTAGCTTGACAGCCCTCGATACGCCAAGTCCCTCGGCTCTTTCGAGCAGCCGAGTTTGAAAGGCTCCATCGTAGGGAGCACCCACGTTTACGTATACCAGACGAGGCCATCTTTGTAGGATCTTAGGCAAACATTCCACCATCTTTGATTGCCCCTTGCTTCCCTGAAGAGTGCAGACTGACAGAATCATCTTGTCGTAGCCCTCGAGGCCGTACTTCGACGGGACGCTCGAAAGCTCGCTCGAAGGTCTGAACTCTTCTGTGTCCACGCCATTATAAGCCACGACGACTTTTCCAGGCGATACGCGATGGTTTCTTATTATGTTCCTCTGTGTACTCCTGCTAGTTGCAATGACGCGTTGACTCAAACTCATTCCGATGTTGCGTATCACGGTGAGCCTGATGGGATGCAGTGGCTCATCACCGTGTGCATGCAAGACAGCGGATCGCCCCAGCATCCTAGCGATGATGAGGGAGGGTATGGCTGAACTGGAATGCACATGAACGAGTTCGCATCTTTCCTCCCGTAGAAGGGTCAGGGAAGCAGCGAGGTTGTCTCTCGAATAATGTCTTACCGTGTGTACCCTTAGGTGGCTGTTGAGGTCAGCAGTCTCTTCAGCCTTTCCTCTGCAAACGAAGTGGACCGTACTTCCGCGCTTCGAGAGCGCTAACGCCATATTGAAAGCAGCTACGCCTATTCCGGTAGGTCTTTCGCTCGGTAGTGGTTTGTCCGCCAACATGATCATTTTCAGATCAAAGACACCCTCTCAGATGAATCCTCTAGGTCGCGTCTCCATCACTCACAGCCACTACATGTGGCATCAAGAGTCCTCTTAAGAGCTTCCTGAACCAGATTGAAGGTTGCTTCTTCATCAGAAGCAGCGCTGGGATCAAGCGCAGGTCGAACCCATCAGGCTAATCGTCTGTTGTGGATTTCTCCTTGAAGTCTCTGTCATCTGCGATCTCTCGATGGATTTATCTGGGACTTGTCGAGTTAAGTCGCTGCTCGCGATGATGGTCGGGAGTGAAATCAAGGATCCGGAAGTTTCCGTAATAATGGCGCTATACAACGAGGAGAGGTTTGTAGCGCAGGCGATTGAGAGTGTTCTCAGGCAGACCTACCCGAATTTTGAGCTCGTAATTGTTGACGACAAATCGAAGGATCGTTCCTTAGAGATGGCCAGAGCCTATGAGGCGGATGGTCGAGTTCGGATCCTTACCAATTCAGAGAACAGGGGCATTGCCTACACCAGGAACAAGGGAATCAAACAATCGAAGGGACGGATTATAGCGTTCCTCGACTCGGACGATGTCTACTCCAAAGACAAACTTGAACTCCAGATTCATGAGATCTCCAGTAAAGGCAGCTACAAGGACGAAGTAGTCTACACAAATTATTACAAGTTCAACGAAGAGGATAGAATCACATCAGCGAAAAAATTGGAGCCGACCACAATCAACACAAGGGTGACAGTGAGCGCTCTGATCAGGGAAGTTGTTGACCCAATGTTTGCGACACTGCTTTGCTTGAAAGAGACTCTACTCGAGGTGGGCCTCTTCGACGAAGCTCTGAGAATGAGGGAGGATTACGAGATCATGCTAAGACTAGCAAAGATACGACCCTTCGTTGGGATTCCCGAACCTCTGTATGGATACAGGATGGTGAGAAGTAGCGTAATACACAGTACACCCCGACGTGAGAGTTATCGGGTGAAGTTGCAAATCATTGAAAGGCAGCTGCGACTTGATCCTGAGCTATTGAGCGGGGAAGATGGAGCCGAAATAAGGAGGCAGATTGCAAAGTGCCTGATAGCAATCAGAGGCTACAGATCAGCGCTCACCTACACAGTGAAGGATCCACGCATGCTTGGAGATCTCTACTACTGTTACAGGCGACATGGGAACTTATCTCAGCAAGCGACTAGTACGTAGACTGGAGGTCTGGCGAACATGCCTTTGGAATTTCTCATGCGTGCGCGCGCGCGCTCAGCGATTCTGGCTCGAAGGTCGCAGAGTTTCTTTCAGGGATGGGCTACCGGTGTCAGGTTGAGCATCGGGCCTACGACGCAGAGATGTTCTACGCAGACCCAGGCAGGCGAGAGTAGGTTAACGACTGCCTGCGCCCTACACGCACCCTCGTGCTAATCATTGGGAGAGGGGCACGGACGGCCACCGAGGTCGTCCTCACAAGAAGAACACGTCTTCGGTCAGGAAACGTGCTTGGGCAATGTTCGGGTAGATGCGTCGACTGGCCAGTTGTCGTTGGAAGAGCCTTCTCTTAAATGCCTGGTAAGGGAGTATGCATACCTGAGCACATGAATGTTCTCTTCGTGACCCAAGAACCGTGGCGAACTCCGGAGTATGGCGCTGAGACAAGAACACACGGTCTGATCTCTGGACTTATCGCTTCAGGCCTGCGTGTGGACGTATTAGTGCCAAAGGTTCAAGAAGAAATCGAAAGCCCATCTGTTCAGACATACGAGGCCAGTTGGCTCAACCTGCCCGAGTATGGCTATCCATTGAGCATTGGTGCCGTACTCTCTTATGGCCTCCGGGCTTTCGACTCTCTGAACGGCCTGCCCAGAGCTATGGATTACGACGTTGTATACGTTCAACAGCTACACACAGCCTGGTGCGGTTTCGCATTAGGCCTGGGGTTCACACGGCTGGTACTGGACGAGCACAACGTTGAGTGGGACCTTCAGAGGCAATACGACGCAATCAAGCCTTCCCAGTGGCGGCGACTAAGGGTTTACGAAGCGATATGTTGCAAGCTCTATCGGCACGTAACCGTACCCTCGACTTCCGACAGGTCCCTCTTGTGTGAAAGCCTGGGAGTGAATCCTAGAAAAGTATCTGTAGTTCCCAACGCCGTCGATGGTTTGAAGTTCAGGCGCATGGACGTCAGAGGAGTCGTCCTGAAACAATCGATGGGTGCACAAGATAAACACCTCGTATTTTTCATGGGGAGCTACGGATATATCCCAAACCGTGACGCAGCGCAACTGATCATCGATCAAATCTATCCAGAAACACGTGAGTTTGTCACCAACGTGTTATTTGTGTTTGCTGGGAGAAAGCCCGAGAAGCTGCGAGTCCCCCCCACGAAGGGCATTGTAGTCTTAGGAGTTGTCCAGAATGTAGTGGACTGGATAAACGCGGCCTCCGTATGCATAGCACCCCTGAGGTTCGGCTCCGGAACCCGCCTGAAGCTTCTCGAATGGATGGCTTGCGAAAGGCCCATTATCGCTACGCGTAAGGCGGCTGAAGGTCTTGAAGTCGAGAACGGTGAGAACATCATCCTAGAAGACGACTTCGGGAAGTATCCCAGATTGATTCGTGAATTGATTGCCAATCCCGAACGATCAGCATTGATGGGCAAAAACGCTCGCAAGCTGGTTCTTGAGCGGTACGATTGGCGTAAGGTCGGGATCGACTTGGCAGGGGTCTTCAGGCGTCTGTAGAGTAGCATTAGCTTGATCATCACCCTCTCTTCTCAGCCAGGAGAAGTCGCCAAAGCACGTTCGTCATGCCGAAAGTTGATTCGGCGAAAGCACAGAAAGTAAGAGAAGCAAAAACATGTCCAGGGCGCCCTCGGACAGAGGGAATCCTCCCGAAGTCACCATCTACGAGAGAAGTGTACTCAACTCTTTTTTGGAATGGGATGGAACCCCATTAGGTCAGTAAAGGTTCACCATCAGCGCGGTACTCCTAACTAATCATGACTCCGTAAGTGGAACGTCTCCTACGGAAAACTGGCACCGGGCGACCTAGGCATAAAGGGTTTATCAGGTTGGAATCGACTTGCGGATTCGCAGGTCATGGTGAACTACTCAATATGCATGTTGTGCTACAACGATGCGGAAAGGTTGAAGGAGAGTCTTGACAGCATCCTTGAGCTCTCCGATTTTGCTTCCGTTGAGGTCATAGTAGTAGACAATTTGAGTAACGATGGATCTCAGGAGATACTCTCAGATTACCACCATAAAGGGCTGATCAAATGCATTGAACGGAAGTGCACGCGAGGAAGAGGGAGGCAAATTGCTTTGGAAGCGAGCGGCGGCAGGTACATACTCGCCCACCTAGATTGCGACGATGTCTTCTTTGCCCCAGGGATAAGAGAACTTCTGTCCCTGTATCACAGAGATTATGAAGGAATGATGCTCATGACGAAGAGAACGAAAGTCGATGAACGGTCAAACATAACGATAGGGCCAAGTGACTTGTTCCGTAGCCTGGGCTGGCGAGACATCAATTGGTTCGAAGATTGGGATATCTGGAACAGGGCAAAAGCCATGGGCAAGTACAAGTTCTTGGATTACCCCGATTCCGCTCCGCTGCACAAGTCGGTCAAAGTCAGGGTATCCAGAAGGAGGAAACTCTTGAGTCGAAACGTAATGACTTTCGGCCGATATAGGGACATGTACCGAATCGGCAGACCAGTCTTTCCTCAAGGCAAAGCTCCCATCGGTCAACGTCTGCTCTTCAATCTGGCTCGTCTAGAAGTCTTTTTCAGCCTCTCCAAACTTGAGCCCGTCCCCGATCCCTCTTTCGATTCAAACAGAGGTGGATGACCCTTTCTCAGCAATTGGTATCCGCTCTCCATGAAAGGAGGGCTATTCATTCGAGTGCCGTGGACGTAGTCAGTCCAGAACACGACCAATCGCGGTTACAATGTCAGGGAATGGTCTGAGTTCCGCCTTCTTGGTTCGCGCCGTCTGCGTCTAAACATTAGAAATGCGAGTGTCACTGCTTCTATTGCGATTGCCGCTTCGAGTATCGTAATCACCGTCTGTTGTGGAAAGACGGTAGGTGGTGACACGGGGGGAGTGTAGAAGACGAATCTCAAAGCGTCGACTCCGGTCGACTGGTACTTCACAAACAAGCTATCGGTATTTCCGTCAAAGTACCAGCCTGACGTTGAGTTGTAGAGTTGGCCCACGGACGTCGTCTGCGGTAGGCTCGTCCTGTCGTTGAGGAGGAGCTGATCGGCGGACTCGTTCGCAGAGATCATGACGAGAATCGACTGGTTGTACGTACCGGCGATGGAGTAGAGTGCCTGATTAGGGTAAGCGAACTGAGTCTCGACCGGCCCTGACGAATAGCTAATCAACGGTTCGCTCCTGGGAACGACGAGGAGCCCAACCAACGTGTCGGGCGGCACCGTTGTTTGGATTCCCACATCTGACCCGGACCCCACTATCACATTAGGACCTGGTAACTCGACTGTCTTCCAGTAGGACGGAATGCCATAATAGCTTCCGTTTAGATTGAGCGAGAACGCCAAATGCGAGTTCGAAGGGTTGTACACCCACACGAGTAGAGGACCTCCGTATGCCCCCTCGACGCTGTATTCGCCCACTGAAGATGCCTGGCCTCTCTCCGTCCCGTACCAGAGCGGAGGGGGGATGCCGGCCGCATTGGAGAGGATGTTGGATATCACCACCGACTGACCACCGGTTAGGGTAACCGACGAGTTCCCGAAGCCTAGGAAGACGACTTTGCCAACTCCCACAACTCCAGCCGAGATGACCAGGTTGGTTGATTGCGCCGTCAACGTCGTATTGCTGATGGTCTCCCGGAAGGAATCGTTAGCGTATACCGTGTGGACGAGCGCGGTCTCTAGGAATGATGAAGCCTTCAGGAGAGGAGCTCCCGAACTGCCCACAGATATTACGGGCGTGAAGGCACCGAGGTTGACGAGAGCAGCGTCCGTAG
>Ga0116137_1002082_pt1 | contig 12243 bp, 8 predicted proteins | sample June2015DPH_20_1_3_FD_88973 | JGI IMG/M metagenome (GOLD analysis project Ga0116137, IMG submission 88973) | Peatland microbial communities from SPRUCE experiment site at the Marcell Experimental Forest, Minnesota, USA - June2015DPH_20_100 | ecosystem: Environmental > Terrestrial > Soil >...
AATCCATCGTGCACATTCAGCGAAGACCAGACGCTGGACCATATTGGGGACGCTGCCGGCAGGAACCGGGAATGTGGAGCGGGAGACGGGATTCGAACCCGCGACATTCTGCTCGGGAAGTCCTCGGCCCGTGTGCGTTGTGGCGTGAGCGTGGATCGGCGCGCGTGCGTGGCTCAGTTAGGATGTCGTGACGAGCTGGTCTTCGGGAGTCGGGCGTGTCGGAATGTCTCCTTAGCCCAATGCGTCTAGCTTGCGGATCAGGGCAGCCGTCTCGGGATCTGGCTCGACAACCTCGGGCTCCTCTTCATGGCTGTACGAAACCCAGCGAACGCCGCTGCTCTCGATCCGGTCGTAGAAGTAGACCGCATCCTGCACGGACTCGGGGCTTCGCCGCAGGCGAATGAGCGGCTCGAGCTTCAACATCAACGAGGCGTCCTCCTCGTACATGTAGAGGCAGCCATCCTCTGGCCAGTCCCGGACCTTAACCGATCCGCGCCTGAACAGGCTTCTGGAGCCGGTTAGTTGCTCGACGCCTGCGGAGATCACGCCCCCCTTTAAGCTGCCTCGGCCGGCCCGGACTAGCTCCCATCCGGCAAAGACATCGGACAGGGCCTCTCGCAGCCGAGTCAGGGTTCCCTCGGCCTGGTCCAACCGACGCGCCCACTCCGCAGGTCCGACCACCGCTGCGTGCCCGATCCAGTTGCGTCGGTACTCGGCGGCCTCCTGCTCGAGCAACCGCACAACCGCCTTGCTGGCGATGGCGTTCAGTCGCTCCATGTCCGAGAGAGCGAACAGCTCCTGGGCCTTGGTTGGATCCGAGGCAACTAGCTGGCGTGTCTTCGCGGCCAGACGAGCCAGCAGGTTTGCCCAGATGCCAATCGACGCCCGATCGTACGGGTCCTTCGCCGCTCCTGTCCGGATCGCGTCCTGAAGCTGCCCTGGGTCACGCTGGAGTGCCGAGTAGTGGATCTCAACGAGAACGACGACCAATGCCTCGAAGAGGTTCACGAGGTAGCGGCAACGGCGCTCTGGATCGTCTGAGGCTCGGTAGCGCCAAATGACGGAAGCGAGCGGGAACGGCAGGGACTCCATCCATCGCTCGAAGCCGTCTCCTTCAAGCACCTTACCCAAACCTGCCTCGATCTTCGCGACGCTGAGCGGGCGATCCCACAACTCCTTCTCCAGGGCCTGGAGGCTCAACTCCAGCTCCAAGAGTCGTGAACTGAGCCGGACAGTCGCGCGTTGCTGCTCGAGGCTCCCAGGCAGGTAGAACTCGCCCGCCAGCAGGCTCTCGACGGAAATCTGGGGGATAGTGGTCCCCGAGGTCAGCTGCCGGCGGACCCGCCGCCCCAGGCCCGAGCTGAGAAACGCCGCCACATAGTCGTCTTCCGCGACCTCGGGGTTGACCTGCAGCTGGATGTAGTTCTGGGGTTTGATCTGGAACTGATCAGGCGAAGTCACCGCGGCGGACGTACCGAGCTTGGGCACGTACACGCAGTTGGGAAGCGATGGGAAAGGCTCGCCCGTGGCCCTCGGCCGTTTCACCGACACGGACAGCTTCTCCACCGCGACGGCCTGAAGTCCGCTTCGACGAGCGGCCTCGCGGAGTTCGAGCAGGGCGAAACTCTGTCTCGGCGGAACCAGATCCGTGCGCGGCACTAGGCGACCGAGCTCCGGGAGGGCACCGTTCCGACGCGCCCGTAGGTTGGTCAGCAGGATCTCCTAGTCAGCCTGGGCATCGACTTGTCCCAGGAAGACCGAGTCCTGAGGTTCCTGGGTGAGGACTACCACGTTCAGCGGAATGGACATCCCCGCGAACGTCCGGGTTGGCAGTGCAAGTACGGCCGTGACGCCGACTCCGGCGGCCTGCAGACAGGCTTGCGTCGATAGCCCGTCCGCAGTCCGAAGGAAGCCGTCCGGAAGCACTACGAGCATCGACCCGCCTGAGTTCAGCTTCAGCGCAGCTTGGAGAACCATCGTGTAGGTGGCGCTGGCTCTCAGCTTGAGATTTCGGCCTGGCACGGACAACGTTCTCGGTGGCAGGCCCAGAGGAGGCGATCCGACGACGAGATCGAACTGGCCGATGTCGGTTTCGAGAAGCTGCCCGGCGTCTCCGCGAAGCCATTCGATGCGCGGAGTCGGGCACAGCCCGACCGCGAGTTCGTGGACCTCAGCGTTGATCTCGATCCCAACACCCTGCTGAAGCCGACCGGCATCGTCGAAGTCTCGGAGCGTCAGACCCAACCCAGCCCACGGATCGAGTACGCGAAGGTTCGACCGATCACCGGCAAGGGCAACCATGAAGTCGGCGACGAAGATCGGATCGGCGATCTCGGGGCCCCTCCGGTCATCGGCGATGAGATGAGCGCAGTCCCGCCAGTCCTTGACGAAGCCCTTCCGGATCGCCTCGCGAACCACGGCGACTGGCCCTGGGAAGCGCGCGTCGCGGACATCGTTGGCGAGCTTCCACCGGAGCTCCGACCAGTTGACCGCGCTCTCCATCAGACTGCCCTCTGCTAACTTGCCTCGCCCGTTGCTCGTGCCTGCGTGAACACGCGCCGCAGGTAGTGATCCATGACGATCGCCTGGAAGGCCGAGTCGTCGAGGATGCGTTGGAAGATGTCCGCGTTGTCGTCCATGCGGCCCACGATGCTCTTGATGAAGGCGTCCGCGAAGACGAGCTTGAAGTTCTCGATCGGGTTGGCGCGGGCCTGCGCGACCAACTGCTCGTCGCCGAGCCAGGTCGCCTCCATCTGGTCGAAGAACAGCTGATCGGCCGGTCCAAGGGCAGTGCCGAAGTGGTCGTTGAGGACCTGGATGATCGCGGAGAGGCGGTCCCGTTCTTCCTCGACCTGCCGGCCCTCGCCCGAGTAGATCGCCTTTAGCTCGCCCGTGCCCTTGTCCGGGCCGATGTCGCCTTCGCCGGTCTTCTCCAGGCGAAGGTGCGTCAGCTCGACCTCAGAGCCGAGATCGAGGCGCCCGCCACCCGCGGGCGGCAGCAGCGCCAGCAACGCACGGCTAGCCAGATACAGCGCCTCGAGGAAGATGTCGCCGAAGTCGACGACCTGCGAGAGGAAGGAGTAGGCGCGAACGAACTGGTCCAGGGTGTCACGGACCTCGTCCTGTTCCTCCGGGCGCCTGGCATTGAACCGCTCCACGGCTGGCGCCAGGTGCGCGTACACCGCGCCGTGGTCGGTGAGCTTCTTGGTCCGGTCGGCGATGAGCGCAGCCACGGCCCGCGCCTCGGCGTCGTCGAGCACCTGGAGCGAGAGCAGCCGGTCCGCCAGGTCGTGGAGCAGGTTCGGGTCGGTCGGCTCCGCGACCGTCGTCTCGTACCAGGGCGCGAAAGCCTCGGTGATCGCTTCGGCCTCGTTGCGGAAGTCGAGCACGAACGTGTCGTTCTTCTCGGGGTGGATCCGGTTGAGACGGCTCAGGGTTTGGACCGCGGCAAGGCCCACGAGCGTCTTGTCGACGAACATGGTGTGCAGCAGCGGCTGGTCGTATCCGGTCTGGAACTTCTCGGCCACGATCAGCACGCCGTACTCCGGCCCCCCGAACTGGGCGGCGGTCTGCGCCTCGGGGGAGTCGTTCATCCCAGACTCAGTGAAGTCGATCCCGGCGTCGTCTACCTTGCCGGAGAACGCTACGAGCGCCCGGGTGTCCGTGTATCCGTGCTCGGTGATGTAGCGGTCGATGGCCTGCTTGTAGCGGACGGCGTGAAGGCGCGAACTGGCCACTACCATCGCCTTGCCCTTGCCGCCGATCTTGTGGCGGGTGTGCTCGCGGAAATGCTCGACGATGATCTCGGCCTTCTGGGAGATGTTGTGCGGGTGCAGTGAGACGAAACGGGCGATCGACCGGCGGGCCCGCCGCTTCTCGTAGACGGGGTCGTGGGTGACCGCCTTGCCGACCTTCCAGTACAGCTTGTAGGTCGTGTAGTTGGCCAGGACGTTGAGGATGAAGCCCTCCTCGATTGCCTGGCGCATCGAGTACAGGTGGAAGGGCACGTGCACGCCTTCCGCGTTGCGCCGGCCGAACAGCTCGAGTGTCCGTCCCTTCGGCGTAGCGGTGAAGGCGAAGAACGAGAGGTTCGGCTGGCGTCCCCGCGCGGCCACCGTCGAGGCGAGGGCATCCTGCGGGTCGGGTGGCGTCGATGCGGCGTCGGCCTGCTCGGCCAGTGCCAGCTGCGCCTCGATCGAAGCGGAGCCGAGAGCCGCCTTCAGATCCTTCGCCGCCTCGCCGGTCTGGCTCGAGTGCGCCTCGTCGACGATCACGGCGAAACGCCGGTGGCCCAGATCCTTGACCTTGTCGAGCGTGAAAGGGAACTTCTGGAGAGTCGTGATGACGATCCGGAACTGGTCGCCCATGAGCGCGTCGGCGAGTTGCGTGCTGTCCTGCAGGAGCGGCGTGACCACGCCAGTCGCGTGTTCGAACTGGAAGATCGTCTCCTGGAGCTGGCGATCGAGGATGACCCGGTCGGTGATCACAACGACCTTGTCGAAGATCGGCTGATCATCGTGGCCATGCAGCGACATCAGCCGATGGGCGAGCCAGGCGATCGTGTTCGACTTGCCCGAGCCTGCCGAATGCTGGACGAGGTAGCTCTGGCCTGAGCCTTCCTCGCGCGCCGCGGCCTCCAGTCTCCGGACGGCATCCCACTGATGAAAGCGGGGGAAGATCGTGGACCCCGACCGCATCTTCGCGGCATGGGTCGAGCCTTCGCCGGGCACGACGTGAACGAAGCGGCCCAGCAGGTCGAGCCATGAGTCGCGCGCCCACACCTGCTCCCAGAGGTATCGAGTTCGATGGCCGTCGGGATCGGGAGGATTGCCCTTGCCGCCGGCGTTGCCGCGGTTGAAGGGCAGAAAGCCGGTCTTCTCGCCCGCGAGTCGCGTCGTCATCTCGACCGACTCGGGATCCACGGCGAAGTGCACCAGCGCCCGGCGGCCCAGGGTGACACTGGTCGGGTCGCGATCAGTTCGGTACTGATGCTTCGCGTGCTCGACGGTCTGGTGCGTGAGCGGGTTCTTCAGCTCGGCCGTAGCGACCGGGATGCCGTTGACGAAGAGGCATAGATCGAGTGTTTTCGACGACGCGACGTCGTATGGCAGCTGGCGCGTGACCGTGAGGCGGTTGGCGAGGTATCGCTCGGTCAACTCGGGCGTCAGGCCGTGGGCCGGCTTGAAGTAGGCCAGACGGACTTCGATGCCGTGGTCGTTGACGCCGTGGCGCAGGACATCGACCGTGCCGCGTTCGTCGATCTGCTTGGCCAGTCGATCGGCGAACTGTTGGTGCGTCCCGGCCTCGCCTCCGTGGACGGCGACGAGCCGCTCCCATGCCTTGGGCTACGTCTCGGCCAGAAATGCGAATAGCTCGGCTGTGTCGAGCCCACGCGCCCGATCGAAGTCAGCCGACCACTCGGGCTTCGTGCCCAACTTGCAGACTCGGTATCCGCCAGAGTCGACAAGGCTGGCGGCGATCGCATCCTCTAACCCGCGCTCCGACACGGTCATGCGGCCACTCCGGGGATCTCGATCTCTCCTGTCACGGCCGCGGTGATGAGGGCTTGACGGCGCTCCTGAAGAAGCTTCACCTGCCGAGAGACTGCTGACAGGACCGACTGGACACGGGAGGCTGATTGACGCACCAACTCGACGACTTCTGCCTGTCGGGCAAGTGGCGGCACGGATAGCCTCAGCGCGGAAAGGTCTCGCATCGCGAGGTTCTGCTGTGTGTTGGACGTAGAAGCCAGCTTCATCAGCGATTGAGCGTGGCTCCCGAGCAAGGCGAAATGAAGGAATGCCGGCAGCACCAGCGCGGGGTCAGGTCTGAGGATGGCGAGCGGCGACCAAACATGAAACACCTGAGTCGTTTCGACCAGAGCCACCTTGCCCACGGCCGCGGCTTTCGTCACCAAGACATCGTCGAGTTGCGGGCGCGATTTCCGCGCGTACAACCGGTAGGCGTCTTCGCTGATCATCCGGCAGCCCTCGAAGGAGAGCCCGTCTGCCACTAAGTTGTCGACCGACAGAAACGGCACGCCGATGTCAGCGAACTCCGGCGTCTCGTGTGGTCCGTCGCTAATCGGGGCCGTGAGCAAAGTCGACAGTCGCCGAGCCGGTTGCCCGTGGTGGGTAAGCAGTTCGTCTCGATATGCGGAATGACGTTCTTGCATTGCGGCGCCAAGGGCCGACAGGCGCGCAACAAGGTCGTCGATCTGTCTCGTCACCGCGTCGAGGTAGTCGGCGATTGCGTGCTGCCGTGAAAGTGGCAGGTCCGGTATGGGAATGCACGCCATGTCGTCCTGTGTGAGCTTGTCCCTTGTCGTCCCGCCGATCCAGGGACCGTAGTCCGTGACATTCAGACAGTGAGCGACGAACCTGGGATCAAAGCCAGGACGAGTCCGCAGCACATGGATGTGGTTGTTGACCCAGATTGGGCCGCTCACGCAGAAGGCGACCTGCTTGGTTGGGTCGAAGAATGGTGCGCCATCTTCCCCGAGGAGCACGAGAGGTTCGTCGAACAAGTAACCGTCGATCGTGTCAACGACACCGTTCGCCCCCCAGTACGGATAGGGACCTTGTCGGTCGGATCGTTCCTCCGCGCTCACCGGCACGCGGCGGCCGTCGAGGCACGTAACCGCGTGTCGCAGCTGCGTCCCTTCGGCGACACTCACCTAACTGTGACCTCGACCAGCAGCCGCTGGATCTCATCTTCCAGAGCCTTGATCTCCGCGTCGATCTGAGCGAGCGGGCGGGGGGGGACGTATCGGTAGAACTGTCGGGTGAGTGGGATCTCGTAGCCAACCTTCGTCTTTGAATGGTCGACCCAGGAGTCGGGGACATACGGCAGGACTTCGACTGCGAGGTAAGCATCGACATCGGACCTGTATTGCGCGGTCGACAGGCGCTGTGTCGGATCGGGCTCGAAGCCCGGCGTCGGACCTGGGAGCGGGACGTTCTCGTTGTCGCGCAGGTCCGGATCAGGCTCGGGATGACCATTCCGATCGGTGATAACCGGGGCCTCGGGATCGCGGACCGAGATCGCCTCCCAGACGGCCTTCTCGATCGCCTTCGGTAGCGAGCCCAGCTTTCGGGCGGTGGTCGTTCGATCGGTCGAGAAGAAGCCGGTAAGGCGTTCAAGCAACTGAACCAAGGCGAGACGTTCGGGCTCGGTCAGCTTCGTCCAGCCCGAAGCAATCTCGATCGCCGGCAGCGTTTCCGCCGTCACTTCATAGCGCAGGCGGAGCGGTCGCTCGACCGTGATCCGCTGGTAGCCGAACGACTCGTTGGGCAGAATCTTGACCCGCTCGCCTTCCTCGAAGTCGCCATACAGGCGGGTGATCTCTTCGATCTGCTCGGGGCTGATCTCGTTGCGCTTGTTGCCGAGGCTCTTGCGCATCTTCACGAACGACTCGCGCGCGTCGACGAGCTGGATCTTGCCGCGGCGCTCGGGGCGTTTACGGTTGGTCACGATCCAGAAGTAGGTGCTGATGCCCGTGTTGTAGAAGAGCTGGTCCGGCAGGGCGACGATGCCTTCGAGCCAGTCGTTCTCGATGATCCAGCGACGGATCTCACTCTCGCCGGAGCCGGCGGCGCCCGTGAAGAGCGGCGAGCCGTTGAAGACGATCGCCAGGCGGCCGCCACCCTCCTCGGGTCGGCGGAGCTTGCTGATCATGTGCTGGAGGAAGAGGAACGAGCCGTCGTTGATTCGGGGAGTGCCGGCGCCGAAGCGGCCAGCGAAGCCGAGCTTCTCGTGCTCTGCCTCGATGACATCCTGGACCTTCTTCCACTCGACCCCGAACGGCGGATTGGCCAGCAAGTAGTCGTACCGCTCGCCTGGGAAGGCATCCTCGCTGAAGCTGTTGCCAAGGGCGATGTTGCTGGCACGCTGGCCCTTGAGCATCATGTCAGCCCGACAGAGAGCGTACGTCTCGGCGTTGAGTTCCTGGCCGTAGCCGATCAGCTGCGCCGTCGGGTTCAGCTCGCGAAGGTATTCCTGGGCGACCGAGAGCATTCCGCCCGTGCCGCAGGCTGGGTCGAGCATCGTTCGCACCGTACCCGGTGTGCGCAGGATGTCGTCGTCCTCGATGAACAGCAGGTCCACCATCAGGCGGATGACTTCGCGCGGCGTGAAGTGCTCGCCGGCCGTCTCGTTGCTCAGCTCGGAGAACTTGCGCAGCAACTCCTCGTAGATGTAGCCCATCTCCACGTTGCTGACCTTGCCCGGGTGGAGGTCGACCTCGGTCACCTTGGAGAGGACCAGGTACAGTAGCTTGGCGCGGTCGAGACGGTCGATCTGGGCGTCGAAGTCGAACTTCTCGATGACGTCGCGAGTATCGGGGTCGAAGGCGGCGATCCAGGCGCGCAGGTTGCCGGCCACCTGCGGCGGATCGGCCAGGATGCGGTGCAGGGTCAGCGGGCTGGTGTTGTACGCCTCGACTCCGGTGATGGTCTTGAGGACGACGTTCCGGGCATTCTCGCTCTCGAGGGTGGCGGCCCGTGCGAGGACCTTCGCCTTGCTGGGTTCGAGGACGCAGTCGAGGCGGCGCAGCAGGACCAGGGGCAGGATGACCTTCTGGTACTCGGCGCGCTTGTAGTCGCCGCGCAGCAGGTCAGCGATGGCCCAGATGAGCCCGGCGAAGTTGTTGATCGCGGCTCTGGCCTCAGCCACTTACGACCCCCTGCGTGCCATCTCCTGCTGACGAGGCAAGGATAGCCGCTCAGCGATCGGGCCCGGAGCTGAACATGGATGCTGAAGCCCCTGCTTCTTGGCCATCGCGAGAACGTGTGTTGTCGTCACGCCGTGCCGCTACGGTGGCGTGGCAGAGCGGCAACTCACGCCCGCCTGAGACGCCTCCAGAGCGGCCGGTCCGCTCGCACTGGCGCTCTGTACCACCCCTCGGGCGAGCGGGCCGTATTCAGCCCGTTACGAGCTGAATACGAGGACTCCAGGCTGCCAACGAGCCCTGAGAGATGCACGGGTCTGTTCGCCCGGGCGTAGAGCATCCGAGATCCCACATCCCGGTGTCGAGAGGGCCCCGTACGCCCTGGCACTCAGGTTGGACCAGCTCGGCGTTCTGCCGCCTGGATGCTAGTAGGTCGGATCCCGCAGATTGACAGGGTCCCGTGACGGGGCGACTGGCTTGGCAGGTTGTGCAGCTCTGGCCGCTCGACTACGGTAGGCACCATGAGCTTCACGGATGTCGAACGGGCGATCAAGGACGCGGTCGACGTAACTCCGCCACTGGTGTTTCAGGCGAAGGCGTACCTCGTATCTCACGTTTCGGGGTATACCGGCCAGATGATCGACCTATTCTCGGCAGAAATGGGCGGGACGTTCGTCCAGCCCGTAGTGATCCACCCCTCGGCCGACCAGGACGCCGTCATCCGCGACGTCGCTCGATGGTTGTCTTGCCAGGCCGCGGCTCGTGAAGCCGTCTGGGGGCTGATTGGCTCTGGCGTCCTCATCCCCAGATCCGGGGCGATGAACGAGCCGGAGTTGAGCGTCCAGTGGACGACCGTCGTTCCAGGTTCGGGCGGGACGTCGTCAGGCTGGAGCTTCGGCAAGGCCATCCCCGTCCCCGATCGAGTCTCCCTGTCCGTGGCCGGTTCAACCCATCTGACTGATGGCGACTTGTTCCTGCACAGCCTGGACGTTCTCGACCTTGACCCTCAGGTTTCTGAGAGTCTTCGCGAGGCGGTGACTTGCTTTCGCCACGATCTCTATGTGCCGGCACAGGTGATGCTCGGCCGAGCCCTCGAAGGGTGTTGGACCGTCCTGGGAGAGGTGCTGGTGGCCGCGGCTCCTGGCGAGACGGCGGCTCAGGTATTCGGCAAGCAGCTGGCCAAAGGATTGCATCTGGCCCAGCTGCCTTCACGTGTGACTTCCCTCTACACAAACGTCGCATACGCTGGTGTGGCGAAGTCGTCTGGCGTGTCTCAGTCTGACCTTTCGACCATTCTCCTGTGGACCGACACCTTGCGGCAGTCTCGAAATGCCGTCCATCACGCAAACAACTCAACCCTGGGCGCGACTTGGGAGACGACAGCAGCGTTGTTGATGGGTGCCGTGCCCAACATCCGGGCCCTCTACGCAGTCATCAAGGCGGCTGAGACGACCGCTAGGGTCTAGCCTGGATCGGCCCGAGCTAACTGGAAGTGTTGTTCTCGTGATGTCCGCGGCTGGTGCGCCTCCCGCGCGGGCGCCTAGTGTTCGCGTTGTCGGGCCGCGTCGATTGCCTCAGCCAGCTTCTCCTGGCATGTGCCCGTCCGATGCCCGTTTGGGTCGCGACCAAACGGCTCCGAAGTGTCGCGATAATGGAACGCGGTATTCGTTCATCAGAGTGGCCGGCGAGGGCCAGAACGACAGGCACCTGTGGGAGACGTCACATTCGAAGGGGAGTTGAGTTGGTTGGCAAGGGTCCGAGCCCGATCGCTGCTCTGGCAATCAACATGGCCGTCACGCCTGGCGGCTTTGCAGTCCTCGTAGGATCCGGGTTCTCGAGATCCTCAGGCGCACCGTCCGCTTGGGAGGTGTTGAGAGACATCACTGCCCGGTGGTATGCGGCCGAGACTGGGTCACCGGCCCCATCCAGCTTGGACCCGATCGCCTGGGCTCGTAAGCACTTGGGCTGCGAGCCAACGTACAGTCTGGTCCTTGAACGGCTGTTCCCGGAACGTGCTCAGCGTCAAGAACTACTGAGTGGGTACTTCGTCGGCAGGGAGCCCACGCCTGCTCATAGGATCCTCGCTCGCATGGCTGCCGACGGTCTTGTACGAGTGATCGTTACGACCAACTTCGATCGTTTGATCGAGGCGGCGCTCGACGAGCTGGCGATCAGATGGAGCCGCGTAACAACCGAGGCTGAACTCCAGACATCACAACCCAGAGACGTCGCCCCGGTGTTCATTCTCAAGCTGCACGGTGACTACGGCTCGATCGACATCCGCAATACGACCGACGAGATTGCCGTTCTGAGTCCTGGCATAGGCGACGAACTGGGAGCAATCCTCCGATTGCACGGCCTGCTCTTGGTCGGATACGCTGGCTCCGATCCCGCAGTCGCCGAGATCCTGCGAACGATCCGTCCCCGACTGGGACTCTACTGGACCGTGCTCGGCGTGACGACTCCCCTGCAGGCAGAGTTGCTAGCGAATGTAGATGGCTATGCGATCCAGATCGAGGATGCGGACCACTTCATGGCCGATCTGGTTCGACGCACGGACACGTTGCGCCAGAGTCCGTCGTCGAGCCTACCGCTTGACGTCTACCGGGAGACGGTATCTCTGATCAGGGCCGGGGATCTCGTCGGTATTCGGGAGGAGATCAAGCGACACGTGTCAGCAGCCGTCGACTGGTATGAGGGATGGCGGGAGACGATCTCCAAGGCCAACCTAGACTGGACTTCCTCGCCCAGCTGGGGGCTCGAGCAGTGGCGCCCTCGCATCGCCCGCTTCGCTGAAGAACTGGGTCCCGCGGTCGAGGATCTGCTTGGAGTTGGACTCGCCCTAGCCGAATACCGTTCCGAAGACTTGCCTGTCTTCTTGCATTGGGTAGACAGGCTTCACGCAACGCAGTATCCGCCGAGCGGAAGATACGCTCCGCAGATCGCAGGATCCGGAGGAGACTTAGCTTCGGCTTGTGTCCTGCAACTCATGGCCGGAGCCCTCGCCCTCCGCGTATGGTCCGCGCTCGAGATCCTTATGACCTGGCCTGACGAGTCGGGGCGATCTTCAACTCTTGGCTTGTCGGCGACGTTCAACAACTACGAGTTCTTCGACACGTACTTCTGGCAGTTGCCCCATGTCCACCGCCTGCTGCTCTCGCAGAGCGAAGTCTGGAAGGAAGCCGTTCGGGAGAGGTCCGATGGCATCGTCTATGTCATCTGGGCTGGGGTCCTGCTCTCAACCCAGGCTGAGGCCCGAGGCGAGTCCAGCCAGGCCATTGCCGCTTGGTCTTTCGTTTGGGACCACCATGCCCAGAGACTCGAGGATCTTGCCCGCATGATCGGTCGAGATGACGAGTTGGCCAACGTGCTCGGCCGTATGGTTGGGGAGACCGGGGCGGAATACCGTCAGCACTTCGCCGATCGTTACGGCGCGGCGTTGGCTCGACTCCGTGGCATCGTCTATGTGGGACGTCCGTACGCTCTGCAGGAAAGCCAGATCCAGCGGGCCCTGGGTTTGGAAGAAGGCCAGGGGGCGTCCTGACCGCTGGCGACCATCAGGTGGAAAGCGCCGA
>Ga0116137_1002093_pt1 | contig 12202 bp, 12 predicted proteins | sample June2015DPH_20_1_3_FD_88973 | JGI IMG/M metagenome (GOLD analysis project Ga0116137, IMG submission 88973) | Peatland microbial communities from SPRUCE experiment site at the Marcell Experimental Forest, Minnesota, USA - June2015DPH_20_100 | ecosystem: Environmental > Terrestrial > Soil >...
AGCGCCGCTTGTGGCTCAATCCTTCCACTTCTTTTTTTGTCCCGGCCCCAATGTGGTTATTCCAACAGATGGGCTGGATTGACTGTTCTTATAGAATAAAATTCATGAATAGAAATCCCTTGTCCTATTAACGAACAAAGGGCCTCTCCAGTGAGAGGCCTCATCCGTCTGGGTTGGCTGAAGGGGATCGAACCCTCAACAGCTTGATCCACAATCGCCCGAGGTGGTGTGTATACATCTATCCAGAGTGTCCATACCGTACAAGGGGGGGTAAGACATCCAACAGAGAGTACATTTGGCACTCCTAGCCAGGAGATTTTGTCCAATGTGTCCGGTTTTGCCGTCTCGTCCATTCTATCTGCACCAGAATTGCACCAATAATTGGAAAGGCGACAATTTATAAGGCGACCATGCCGCCATTTCTTTTTTGGCCTGACCCAACTCAAAGCTATTGACATCTCCCGGGATTCTTTATACTATACTCATGTACGATACTCAGGATTGACCGTTTTCAACCTGCCTCGTCCCCCAATCTTGCAGGGCTTTATAAAATCGGGCAGCTGAACCAACAGACACCCTGAACGGCATCCTGGCGGATGCTTTTGTTGCATGCGGGTCCTTGGAGCGTACGGACTGTCGGCGCCTGAGGATCAGGAGGGTGGGGTCTATGGTGAAGCGGCGGGGTGAAGTGCTCTTGTCGGTTGTCTTGATCTTTTCAATGCTGGCGTGCAATCTGCTACAGGGGATAAGGATCGGCACGGGACAAACATACCATACAGGTAAATCAGTGAGTGCCCTGATCGAGGCTGCCAAGGGGGGCAGCCTGACCCTTGAAACGGACCGGGGGGATCAGGTGACCCTGGAGTTGGGGCCCAAGGCGCTGGGCGAGGACACGACGATCACCCTGACCGAACTGACCGCTCCACCCGCCAATCCGATCGCGGCCAACTTTTTCCCGGGTGTCCTGATCCAGCCGGACGGGCTGGTGCTTCACCGGCCGGGCCTGCTCAAGGTAAGCCTCAAGCAGTCGACCAGCAGCCTGGGGCACGATATGCTACTGAGCGTGAAAAGCCCTACTCTCGTCGTTCCGCTCGGGAAGCAGTCGCGCAGTGAGAGCGGCGGCCCTCAGATTCAGGGACAGATCTACCACTTTAGTGCCTATACCGGCGGCACCCCGACCAGCGCGGAGGCCGCCAGCCAGGCAGGTCAGCTTGCGCAATCCGGCGGTGCGCAAGGGGCCGGGGAAGCCGGCCAATCGGGAGGCTCCAGTTCGTCCGGAGCCCCCAGCAGTGTGGATGATCTGATCGCCACCATCCGCTCCCTGCTCGAATGGGAGGCGGATCTCACCGCCCTGGGGAATGAGGAGGCTGCCAAACAGGTGGCAGATGACATCACCAAGCTCGTGACGGATGCCGTCACCGCGTTCTTGGCCCGGCAAGCGCCCTCCGACCCGTGCGGCGATTACCTGCATGATTTCACCGTTCTGTTCGATATTGCTACGATGGGCACGATCGATATCGAATCACCCCTCTACCAGCAGTTCTATGACCTAGGGGAGAACCTGTTAAACCGCTGCGTATGGCGCTACGACCTCGAGTATAACTATCCCTTCTCGTACATGGGGATGAATGTCACGATCACAGGACGTGTAACGGTCTCGGTGAATGTCTTGGGACTGGAAGAAAAAGTCGAGGCTCCTTCCGGAAACTTGCGGGTGACCGGAAGCGGCAGCCTGCCGGCGACCATTTCGGGGACGGTCGCGGACTGCACGGTCAGCGGGCAAACCAGTGTCAATGTTCAAGTGGATGGAGAGCTGGCAGCAGATGACCTGGGCGCACCCTGGCTGGTCCTGGATCTCCACGAAACTTACTATCCAGGAGGGCTGACCATGCTAGCGGTTTGTCCCAAAAATACCATGAATGTAACCGATCCGGAGATGTCGATCGTCCACTCGGTCCGCCTGCTGGCTCAAGATGGTTATGTCGGGGAATTTCCTCACATGATGGGAGGTGGCGTGAAGAGAATCACCGTGCATGTGATCTCAGAACCGCCCGGGATCCCGTAAGAATTGCATCAGCGGAAGAGAAGGAAAGGACAGATTTAGGTATTACCCCCATTATATAGGGGCCTCTCGTCTGAGAGGCCCCATATTTGCTGGGTGGCTGAAGGGGGTCGAACCCTCAACAGCTTGATCCACAGTCAAGTGCTCTGCCATTGAGCTACAGCCACCGCGAGCGGGGAGATTTTACTACATTTTGGGCATTACAGCCGCTAGGTAAGTGCCCAAGGTGATTATGTCCTCGAAGTGAAAAAAACACAAGGGTTAACTTTGCGTAACGCGGAGAATGCGCGACAATGTAATTAGTGCAACCCCTTTCTATGGGGAGGAAATATGAAAAAATGCCCCTTTTGTGCTGAGATGATTCAAGACGAAGCAATAGTTTGTAGGTATTGCGGCCGCGATTTACCTGCGACTACAATAAATACGAATCCCCCTCTATCCTCCGGAAATCACGATTCGTCCGACAGGGCCAATCAAGAAGAGATATTTAGAAAATACTCCCATTGGGCTGAGCAAGAGATAGCCAAGGGGAAGAGTCAAGAATCCATTGTTGCAGGTTTGGTAAAAATGGGATTGACAGTAGATTATGCGCATACATTTGTTGATAATGCTGTGATGTTATATGATCTGAAAATCGCGGAATGGAAAGAACGGGTTAGACAGGAGGCGGCCAGATGGACAAAAGATGAAGCTCGCACACTCGTTAGTAATGGATTAAGAAGCAGAATGCATCGGGAAAGGATGTCATTCTCTCATCTGCTCTTTTCAGACAAAGGCAGGATTCCCCGTTCGACTTATTGGTATTTCAACTTATCTATGCTCGGTCTATTCTTGATTGCAATTTTCGCCGATATGCTCTTTGGCACTCATGTTAAAAATTCTGGATATGGTATTTTTTCTGGAATATTAACGCTTGCGTGGGTAATCACTGGAATAGGCGTTTATGTGAAGCGATTCCACGATAGAGGTAGGCCGGGTTGGTTTATTCTATTGTTGCTGATACCAATCGTCAATTTATGGCCGGTGATTGAATTGGCTTTTTTGAAGGGAACATCAGGCCCCAATAAATACGGGTCGGACCCCACGCAATAAGCCTTGCCTATAATAGCCGCCTTTCTTTTAGAAAAGCGGCTGAATATTGGGTTTTCACTCGATAGCCACGAACCCTGCGATCGAGCTACCGCGAATAGGAGAAATGTGCCATTAAGACAAGTGCTTCGCGAGCGCCTGGCGGATGGCATCTGCTGTCCTGATGCGCGGCACCGAGACCTGCATACCGCGTGCTAGGTCTTTAAGGGTGACCTTGCCAGCGGTAATTTCATCCGGACCCAGCACGGCCACGATGCGTATGCCCATCCGGTCAGCGAATTTGAATTGCCTGGGCAGCTTGTTTGGCTCTGGGTAGCAGACAACATTGAAACCTGCTGTTCTCAATTCAGCGGCCAGGGTGAACGACTCGAGCAACCGTTCTTCATCGAAAACAGTCACCAGTACCTGAGCCGGGGAGACCCGAAGGTCCTTGGGCATCAAACCGTAGGATTCGAGCATGAGGTTGACCACCACGTCCCCCATGGCGAAGCCGACCGCCGGGAGACTTTCCCCGCCTACATCGGAAAGCAGCCGGTTGTAGCGTCCTCCGCCCAGGAGGGCACGCCGGATCTCGCCGCCCACCTCCCAGGCTTCAAAAACTGTTCCCGTGTAATAGTTAAATCCGCGCACGATCCCGGCATCAAAGTGGACATACTCACTCAAACCAAAAGTCTTGATCGCCTGGAAGAAGCGCGTCAGTTCCGGCGAAGACTTCCACAATTTTTTATCGGCCAGCATTTCTTTGATCTTGGTCTGCTGGAGCTTGGTCAGGCCGATCTGCTTGCCGTTCTTCGCCCACTCCTCAGCGGCCATCTTCTCGCGCCGGTCGATCCAGGCTGACACCTCTGCCCGGTCGGAACTAGGAACTTTGATTTTTTCCAGCTGAGCGTCCAGCAGGCGCCTGTCGCTCACCTGGATCGAAACCTGCTTAGGGGTCAGTCCGACTTTTTTGAAGAAGGTCGCCAGCACCGCCACAGTCTCAGCGTCCGCTTCTGGGGTGTCGGCCCCTACCATGTCCACGTTCCATTGATAGAATTCACGCGTGCGCCCTTTCTGGGGTCGTTCATAACGCCAAAAAGGCCCCCATGACCACCAACGCAGCGGGAAAGTCAGGCTGCTCTGCTTCTGAGCTACCATGCGCGCCAGGCTGGGCGTCAGCTCAGGACGCAGGGTGATGGTGTTCCCCCCCCGGTCCTGAAAGGCAAAGGACTGCTCACGAACGATCTCGTCGCTCGATTTGGCCGCGTAGAGGTCCAGGCTCTCCAGGAAGGGCGCGTTCCATTCCTGATAACCGAAAGATTCCGAGACCTGACGCAACTGGTTGTACAGCCAGGTCTGCAGGGCCATCTGCTCGGGATAAAATTCACGGGTACCCTTTACGGGTGGGATAATATTCCTCATAGTACTTGATGATCTTCTCCGTTCATCACACTCTTATTCCTTCCATTTTAACATAACCCGAAATGTATGACAATCCGCATAACGGATAAGGGATGGAACACACTACCGAATATTTGTGAAAAATATTACATATAGCACAAGAGTCGCCCAATTTATCGGCAGAAGGAGACCAGCATGTGTCCTGAAGATGACCTCTTCACAGAAGTCCAGAAAATACCCTGGTTTCGCGATTTAAGCGAAAAACACCTGAAATTTGTCGGTGAAATATCCCACCTGCGCCGCGTCAAGATCGGTGAGATCATCTTCCGTGAGGGCGACAAGGAAGATAACGTCTACATCGTCCTCGAAGGGCGAATTTCTCTGGACATGTACGTCCCGGCACGTGGCAAAATCCGCTTCTATTCTGCGGAACCGTGGGAGGTGATCGGCTGGTCCAGCGTCACCCCGAATGTCCACCAGCGTACCGCGGGCGCGGCTGCCGTCCAGGACAGTCTGCTCTTGGCTGTTGATGCGGAAAAATTGCGCCAGCTGTGCGACCAGGACCACGATCTGGGTTATCTGGTCATGCGCCGCTTGGCTAACATCGTTGCCAGCCGCTTGCTGGTCACCCGGTTACAATTGATCGACATGTTCGGCGAACCATCGGAGAAAAAGAATGCCTGAGAAGTCCCTTACGATCGGAAGCACTGTTGCGCTTCCGAAAACCGAATTCAACGCCCTTCTCGCCGATCTGCGTCAGGAGGGTTTCCAGACCGTCGGTCCCCATGTCCAGGACGAGAGCATTGTTTATACCCCGATCGAAACCCTGAACGACCTGCCGCGCGGCATCCAGGACGAACAACAGCCCGGCTCCTTCCGCCTTGTTGCTACCGGTCAGGATCGCTACTTCGACTTTATCCCGGGGGCCCAATCCTGGAAGCAATTCCTCTTTCCACCGAAGTTGACCCTGTTCCATGCCCGAAAGGAGGGCAAGTGGAAGATCGAAGCGAATGGGGAACCTCAACCGCGTTATGCCCTGATCGGCGTGCGGGCTTGCGAACTGGCTGCCATCCAGGTCCAAGACCGGGTTTTCCTGCGCCAGGATTTCTATGACCCTCTCTATCGCGCCCGGCGGGAAGGCCTTTTCATCCTGGCGGTCAACTGCTTGAAGCCGGTTGCGACCTGCTTCTGCGTTTCCATGGGAACTGGACCGCGCCTCCAGCCCGGCTTTGATCTTTGCCTGACCGAGCTGGATGACCTTTTTTTGGTGGAAGTCGGATCGGAGCTCGGCCGCAGCCTGCTGGCCAAGCGGTCTTTCGAGCTCCCTTCAGCCTACATCCAGAACATCGCCAACCAGGCCTTGGAGCATGCCACCCAATCGATGGGACGCACTCTGGATACGAGCGATCTGCCCGGCCTGTTGATGGATCACTTGGAAGCAGAGCGCTGGACGGAAGTAGGCAAGCGCTGCCTGTCCTGTGCGAACTGTACGCAGGTGTGCCCTACCTGCTTTTGCTGGGATGCCACCGACCGGATCGATCTACCGAGGAAGGTTACCGTGCGCGAGCGCCTCTGGGATTCCTGCTTCAATCCGGATTATTCCCACGTCTTCGGCGGCAACACGCGCCCGACCATCCGGTCCCGCTACCGCCAGTGGCTGACCCACAAGATCGGAGCCTGGAAGGGCCAATTCGATGTGCTGGGCTGCGTGGGCTGCGGCCGCTGCATCACCTGGTGCCCGGTCGGGATCGACCTGACCGAGGAAATCGCGGCAATCCGCCAGGAGGTGAAGTCGTGACCACCACAATGACCAACCAGACAGCCCACAGCGCGGGGTATGCCGATCGCCTGCTCCAGCCGGACTGGGCGGAGATCGCCAAGATCACACCGGAAGCAGAAGGCGTGGTCTCGTACTGGTTCAAATTCCTGGACCCCGCCATCCAGTCCCGCTACCACTTCGCGCCCGGGCAGTTCAATATGCTCTATGTGCCTGGTTGCGGCGAAGCGGCCATTTCGATGAGCTCCGACCCTGATGCTCCAGATGGACTCCTCGGCCACACTGTCCGGCTGGTCGGCAATGTCACCAAAGCCATCGGACGTCTCAAGGTGGGTGAAGTGGTGGGGGTCCGGGGCCCATTCGGAGCCCCCTGGCCGCTGGACGCCATCCAAGGCCTGGATGTGGTCGTCGCCAGCGGAGGCATCGGGCTTCCTCCCCTGCGCCCAGCTTTGCATCACATCACTCACCATCGCGATCAATATGGCAAGGTGACCTTGCTTTACGGGGCGCGCAGTCCCAAGGACCTGCTCTACCAGAATGAGTATGAAGGCTGGAAACAGGCCGGCATCGACGTCCAAGTGACAGTGGACCGCGGTGACGAAAGCTGGAACGGGAGGGTCGGCGTTGTGCCGATGTGGTTCTATAATTTCCGGGTTGACCCGCGCAAAACCGCTGTGCTGACCTGCGGCCCGGAGATCATGATCCGTTTCGTCATCTTCGAAGGTTTAGCCCGCCGCATCCCCGCCGAGCGCATCTTTGTTTCGCTCGAGCGCAATATGAAATGCGGCCAAGGCGCATGCGGTCACTGCCAGCTCGGTCCTTACTTCATCTGCAAGGATGGACCGGTCTTCCCCTTCAGTGCCCTGGAAAAATTCGTGAACGTGGAGGAGTATTAATGACCCTCACACCCAAACCCACTCCGAAACCAAAGGTGGCTGTCTACAAGTTTTCCTCCTGCGACGGCTGCCAGCTCTCCCTGCTCAACCTCGAAGATGAGCTACTCGACCTGGCAGAGGCAGTTGACATCGCTTATTTCCTGGAAGCCACCCGGGCGGTCAAGCCGGGGCCATATGATATCGGTATCGTTGAAGGCTCAATCACAACCCCCCACGAGGCCGAACGGATCAAGCAGGTGCGCGAGGAGTGCAAGTACCTGATCGCCCTGGGAACCTGCGCGACCGCGGGCGGCATCCAGGCCCTGCGGAATTTCACCAAAGCCTCTGAGCTGGCTGAGGCGGTTTACGATCACCCGGAATATCTGCATTATCTGGATACTTCCACCTCCCTTGCCGAGAATGTGACGGTGGACCTGGAGATCTGGGGTTGCCCGGTGAACAAAAACCTGGTGGTGGAGGTGATCACCGCCTTGCTCCAGAACCGCAAACCCAACCTCCCGCAGTATCCGGTATGCATCGAATGCAAGCGGCGTAATACCGTCTGCGTGCTGGTGGCGCATGGCATTCCCTGCCTGGGCCCGGTCGTACAGGCCGGCTGTGGCGCATTGTGCCCCTCCAACGGACGGGGCTGTTACGGCTGCTTCGGCCCGTGCCCCTTTGGGAATTACGACGCCTTGCTGCCGACCTTGATCGGAATGGAACGGTATCCAGGCGAGATCGCCCTATTGCTGCGGAACTTCTGCTGTAATGCACCCGCTTTCCGGAAGGCAGCCGACCGCGCCCTCCAGGCAGAGGCCGGTAAGGAGGCCCAATGAAGACCATTGAAGTCCCCGCCCTGGCGAGGGTCGAAGGCGAAGGCGGCCTGTACATCGGACTGAAGGACGGCAGCGTAGTCGAGATCCGCCTGGATATCTACGAACCGCCGCGCTTCTTCGAAGGATTCCTGCGCAACCGTTACCTGCAGGAAGTCCCCGACATCACGGCCCGTATCTGTGGTATTTGCCCGGTGGCGTATCAGATGAGCTCCATCTACGCCCTGGAAAATGCCCTGGGGGTCAAGGTCGGCCCGCAGGTGCGCGCCTTGCGTCGCCTGATGTACTGCGGAGAATACATTGAAAGCCACGCTCTCCATATCTATATGCTGCAAGCGCCCGACCTGCTCGGCCAGCCTTCAGCTCTCGAACTCGCCGCCATCGCACCGGACGTGGTCAAGAACGCCCTTCGGATGAAGAAGGCAGGTAATGAGATCCTGATAAATATCGGCGGGCGCTCGGTGCACCCGGTGAACGCTTGCGTGGGGGGCTTCTACCGCTGGCCGGACGTGGTGCCCCTGAAAGCCCTGCTTCCCGAACTTGAATGGGCCCTTGAGGCAGCGAAGGAATGCGTCAAATGGTCCGTCACGCTGCCTTATCCCGACCTTGAGATCGACTACGAATTTGTGGCTCTTCACCATCCAGATGAATACGGTGTAATCGAAGGTGAGGTTCGCTCCTCGAGCGGTCACAATGTCACGATCGCGAATTTTGAGACCGCCTATCGCGAAGAACATGTCCGGCATTCCAACGCCTTGCATGGCCACACCCTGAACGGCACTCCCTACCTGGTCGGACCGCTGGCGCGCCTGAACCTGAACCACGAGCAGCTCTTGCCCGCAGCCCAGAAGGCGATGAAGGATGCCAAGATCAGACTGCCGCTCAAGAATCCTTACCGTTCCTTGATCGCCCGCGCCATCGAGCTGGTCCATTTCTATGAAGAAGCGATCCAGATCATCCAGACCTACCAGCCAGAAGGCCCCGCCCATGTCGAGTTGAAGGTGAAGGCGTCCGAAGGTGCCGGCGCGTCCGAAGCCCCGCGCGGATTGCTCTATCACCGCTACCAGATTGATGAGCACGGCCGGGTGCTTTTTGCCAAGATCACCCCCCCGACCGCCCAGAACCTGCCGCGCATCGAGGCCGATTTGTTCAAGCTGGCTCCCAAAATCGTCAAGATGCCACAGGAACAGGCCACCCTGACCGCCGAGGAGCTGGTCCGCTCATACGACCCGTGCATCTCCTGCGCCACCCACTTCCTGAAGCTCAAGATCGAAGAGGTTCGATAGTAAAGAAAAAATGAGGGTTAGGAACAAGAAATCAAACACCGCCAGGGCGCGCACTTTTCTGCGTCCTGGCGGTACAATTCCCATATGGAAACTCAAGCGGGTCGGACAGAGGCCCCTGCCCAAATTGCCACGAGGCTATCAATCGCAGGTTTGGGACAAGTTAATCGATGAACATTGTTGTAGTCGGCCTCGGCCAAACCTTGCGCGGTGATGACGCTGCCGGGCTGGCAGCAGTTCGGCGCTGGCAGGAAAAATACCCGGGAACAGCAAGCCGTCCCGGGATCCGCACCGAGACGAGCGAGCTGCCCGGCCTGAGCCTGCTGGACCTGCTCGAAGGGGCGCAGGCGGCCGTGATCGTCGATGCGGTCCATGGCGCCGCGCAGCCGGGAACCCTGCACCGCATCGGTCCGGACGATCTATCCGCCTTCACATCCGACGCGCTGTCCGCCCACGGATGGGGTGTTGCCGAGACCCTGCAGCTTGGCCGAAGGCTTTTCCCCACCTTGGCGGGTTGCCGCATCACACTGATCGGTGTCGAGGCTGGCCGGATGGAGATGGGCGCGGGTCTCAGCCCGGAGGTCGAGAATGTGCTAGGGGCCGTCTGCGATCTAATCGAAAAGGAAGTGCAAACGGTGCTCTAATTTATAACAAAGATCAAGAAGCAAAGGAGGGTTTTCATGACATCCGAGGTTTCATTGGAAGGGATCAAAAAGGCGGTCTTTTTTGCATTCCACGAGAAAAACTGGTCCGACAAAGTGCTGATCGGCGCGGCGATTAATTTCGCTAATTTCGTCGTTCCTATGATTCCTTTGATCGTGCTGCTCGGTTTTATGGGTCAGATGATGAAACGCATCATCGTCATGGGCGAAGACCCGGAGCTGCCGGAATGGAAGGAGTGGGGAAACTTTTTCCTGGATGGCATCAAGATGTTCGGCGTCCTAGTCATCTATAGCCTGCCCGGAATCCTGGTGGAGGTCTTCGGATACTTCCTGATATTTGTCGTTGGGATAGGTATGAATTTTCTTGCCATTGCATCTGCCCATGGGAACACGCCTTATATGTTTCCTTTCTCAATCAGCATGCTGGCATCCGTATTGGGGACTATGGGAGGGATCCTGGTCATGTGGATCGGGATATTTATCTTTATGATCTCCATGGTTTTTTTCGAGCCTGCCGTCGGAAATCTGATCGCCAAGAGCAGCTTCGGTGCGGCCTTCCGCTTCAAGGAATGGTGGCCAGTGTTCAAGATGAATCTCACCGGTTATCTGGTGGTGTCCGCGCTTATGTTCGGCATGACATTTGCCCTTTTGTGGCTCGTTCAGTTCTTATACATGACATTGGTCTTGTGCATCCTGCTGCCATTCATCGTTGGCTTCCTGGGGTTCATTATTGGAGCGGCCGGCTTCAGCCTCTCTGCCGTCGCCTACCGGGAGGGGATGCAAATGCTCGCCAGGAATGCAGCCTGACGATCCGGGACAACAAAAATCGGCCATCTGGCCGCTTCGAAATCCTGATCGGGACGTAGCCCACCCTACCCCTGTTCTATGCTTTCGGTAAGCCGACCTCGATCATCCCCTCCCGGACACGCACAGGATAGGCGGGTATATCCACGAGAGCCGGAAGGCCCATCGTCTTACCGGTGCGGATATCGAATCGGGCCCCATGCCGCGGACAGATGATCTCATTTTCCTCGATCTCCCCATCCCCCAGCGGTCCGTTATCGTGGGAGCAAACATCGCCGATGGCGTACAGGTTCCCGGCCAGGTTGATGATCACGATCTGACTTTGCCCGGCATCCACGAACATCCTCTCCCCCAATGGCAGTTGGTCCACGGGAGCGATCGCGACGAATTCTACCTCCGCCTGGTCAAGCTCTTTGAAGTTGAACATTTCTATTCGACCAGGTCATCGCTGGCCTCGCCGAGCCCATAGACCCCCGCCTTCAACACCTTGAGGGACAGCAGCGCACATTTCAGACGGACTGGGCCGAGTTCGATACCAAGCAGGTCAAGCACGTCCTGTTTGGTAAGGGCCTTGACTTCCTCGAGGATTTTCCCTGGATCGACTCCACCAACAGGTCGGCTGAGGCCTGGGAAATGGCACACCCTTTGCCGTCAAAACGGGCATCGGTGACGCGTCCTGCCTGATCGACCCGCAGGTCGATCTGGATGTGATCCCCGCACAGCGGATTATCATCCTCGAACGAGATATCGTGCGGATCGAGGTGGCCGCGGTAGGAGGGATTCTTATAATGGTCGATAATGATCTCGCGGTAAAGGTCGTCCATAGGATTCAATCGAAGATCTTCTTCACATCATAGATCCCGTCCACGAGGCGGTCTACTTCCTCGGGCAGGCTGTAAACGTAAAAACTGGCACGGGTGGTGGCGGTAATGCCGTATTTTTCGTGCAATGGTTGGACACAGTGATGACCGGCACGCACGGCTACGCCGGAGCGATCCAGGATCTGGGCCACGTCGTGCGGATGGACCCCATCCAGCGTAAATGCCGTTACCCCGCCCCGGTGCTCAGCGGTAGGTCCGAAGACCTTTACCCCCGGAATTTCCTCCAGCCGCTCCAGGGCGTAGCTGACGATCTCATGCTCATGGGAGGCCACCGCCTGCATCCCGAGCTTGGTCAAGTAGTCCACCGCCACCCCGAATCCGACCGCCTCGGCTATGGCCGGCGTCCCCGCCTCGAACTTGTGGGGGATATCGTTCGGAGTGAATGTGCGCAGGTGCACGGTTTTGATCATATCGCCCCCGCCCAGGAAGGGCGGCATCGATTGGAGCAGATCGGCCTTGCCATACAGGGCCCCGATGCCGGTCGGACCGAGCATTTTATGGGCCGAAAAGGCCAGGAAATCCACATCCGTTGCCTGTACATCGGTCGGCAGATTGG
>Ga0116137_1002095_pt1 | contig 12195 bp, 14 predicted proteins | sample June2015DPH_20_1_3_FD_88973 | JGI IMG/M metagenome (GOLD analysis project Ga0116137, IMG submission 88973) | Peatland microbial communities from SPRUCE experiment site at the Marcell Experimental Forest, Minnesota, USA - June2015DPH_20_100 | ecosystem: Environmental > Terrestrial > Soil >...
AGCGAGGCGATCTGCTTCAGGCCACCCGGCACCTGCCCTTTCCAACCCCGTCCCGTAATGAGATAATCGCCCGCCTGCGTACCGGTGGTGCGTTTGCCGACGTAAGCAAAAACAGTATTTTTCGAAGGATCCGTGAACTGCACACTGTAGTAGCGATCGTTCATGTCGGGTACGTGCAAGACCAGCGGCCCTTGACGGAGATCCAGCCAGCCGGCGGTCAAGAGAGTGTCATGGTTCACACCCACGGTCAGAGGATTCGAGCTCGAGGCGGTTTGCGCAGCCAGGGGCTCAGCAAAGAGTCTTTGGGGCTGCGTATAGAGCGTATTGATCGGGACGGGACCGTCGCCGAACCCTTTAGTGAGCAGCGCCCGCTTGTACGCGGAGAGCATTAGGCGCGGCCAGAAGTAGATCACCACGCACCACACCACTACCACCACCGCACCGAAGATCAGTAAATTTTGGATGTTCATAGCCATCAGCTCACATCGACCACCGGTGGGACGATATACTCGCCCTTGAGGACGGCCTCGCCGGGGATGTAGACGCGCAGCCAGAGGATGAAATTGCCCGAAGGCGCGGGCAGCCAGTTGGACTCGTGCCCTGCTGGAGCCGCCTTTTGAATGTATACATCGACCGAACCATCGGGGTTTTGGGCCAGGCCGGTACGATCGCTGACGCTGTACCGGTTGAGCGGATTCGCCACAAAGTGATTTCTCGCATCACCCATCGTCAGCGACCAGAATGCCTTGTTCGGCGGGAGTCCTCCCGGCGGGAAGTGCATGACGTAGTCGTGCGCCCCGGAGAGCGCATGGCCGGCGCCGTCTGAATTCGTCCACCAGTACATCGCCTCTTCTGGTGTGTTAACCGGGCCAGGAAAAAGCTGGGCGTGCGCGGCGCGCAGGAACATGCCGTTGCCGGGCTCGCCCAACCCGTACATGGTGATCCAGCCGTTGACCTTTTTGGCCTTGATCCGGGCGTAAACCGAGGCCGAGACGAACGCCAGCCCGAAGCCGATCAGGGCGCCCTGAATGGGGGCATTCCGCAAGATCATGTTCTGGGGGAAGAGGGCGGTGTGGACAAGGAAATAGACGCATACCGCGCCAACGAGGATCCAAAGGTAAGAGTAGAGTTTGCTCATGGCGTTATCCTATCAATTTTGGCTTAATAATGTTATCTGTATCTGCTTCGCAAGCCCATAGGCGGTCGATAAATCGCTGTCATTGTATACAAGCACTCGGCCGATGACGAGCACGGAGTTGTTCGGCGAGGCGATCTGCGTCATGCCGCCCGGCACCTGTCCTTTCCAACCGGGCCCCGTAATGAGGTAGTCGCCCGCCTGCGTACCCGTGCTACGCGTCCCGATATAGGCGAAGTCGACGTCAAACGGATCAGTGAACTGCACGCTGTAGTAGCGGCCGGAGAAGTCCGGCACGTGCAGGACTTGCGGCCCTTTGGAGAGGTCCAGCCAGCCGACCGTAAGGAGCGTGTCGTGGTTCACGCCAACGGTCATCAGTTTCGAGCCCGAGGCGGACTGCGAAACGAGGGGCTCTGCAAAGAGCTTTTGGAGCTCCGTATAGAGCGTATTGGTCGGGACGGGGCCCTCGCCGAATCCTTGATTGAGGATCGCTTTTTTGTAGATGTTACTCACGAAGTGCGGCCAAAAGTAGATGAGGAGAAACGTGCCAAGCACCCATGCCACAACCATGACCGAACCGAAAATGAGTAGATGTTTACGCTTCATAACAGGCATCACTTTACTTCGACGACCGGCGGCACCTTGTACTTGCCGTTCAGGACAGTTTGACCCGGCAGATACACGCGCAGCCAGAGGATGAAGTTGCCAGTTGGCGCAGGCAGCCAGTTGGACTCGTGCCCCGCCGGAGCCGCGTTCTGAATGTAAATGTCGACCGAACCGTCAGGGTTTTGCGCCAGCCCAGAGCGATCGCTGACGCTGTACCGGTTGAGCGGATTCGCCACAAAGTGATTTTTCGCATCCCCCATCGTCAGCGACCAGAAGGCCTGGTTCGGCGGGAGCTGACCTGCGGCAAAGTGCATGCTGTAGTTGTGCGCTCCGGAGAGCTTTTGGCCCGCGCCATCCACTTTCGTCGTCCAGTACATCGCCTCTTGGGGTACGTTGATGGGGCCCATAAAAGTGATGGCGCACGCGCCGCGCAAAAGGATCCCATTGCCGGGCTCGCCGCATCCATACATGGTCGTCCAGCCGTTGACCTTCGTGACGTAGGCTTTCGGGAAAATGAATATCGTGATAAACGCCAGTCCGGCACCGATCAGGATACCCTGGATGACATCCAGGAAGACGGTTCTTTTTGGACTAAAATTCCACATGAAGATAGATTTCATACTTATACAAGAATTATACCGAGATTCCACGGCGACATGAGTTTGTCACCATTTTCGCTCAAACTGCGCGAAAAGTTTGGCAGAACCTTCTCAATTATAGCGTTGTTGTCTTTCTGCATGCATTTTCGCAAATTAATTCTCAAAATCGAGTAGTTTGATGCGTTTTCATTGTCGCGATTAAATACAAATAACAGTCTGGAATATTTCAGAACGGTATCATGCCAGGCATTGGTCAAACACTGCCTGGTAGGGATATTGTTCCGAGAGTTTCATCACTACCTTTCTCGCGCTTCGGACGATCTTCCCGGCCAGGAAAATATACTTCAACCGGAAGGTCTTGATCTGTTGTCGGTATTCCATTTTCATTCCGCGATCCATTTTAAACAACAAGAACAGGTTGTAGGCCATCATCATCAATTGAAAGATCGCCTCGTTGGCCCAAAAAGATTGGAGCAGCAGGTGACCAACCGCCATATCATGCTTGGCTTCTTTGATGTAATTCTCGCAACGACCCCGCTGGTCATAAAACGCGATCACCTCTTCCGGGGATCGGTCTTGATTGGTCACAAAGAAAAAGTACTCGTATTCATCCCCTGCCAAAAAGGATAACTGGGCCGTTTGGGTAGGATCTTTCCGCACCCACTCGACAATGAACCTTCTGGCTTCCTTCCAGGAGTCCAGGTGTATGACCAATTTGGCTGTTTCCCGGCCATCCTCACCTGGAACAAATGCGAGACTTGGATTGGTGGCCTGGGATACCAGGGTCGGATACCCTTTCGCCTTGATCACATAAGTACACCCCAGTGTTTCGATGGTTTCCAGGATCGTTTCATCGAAATACCCGCTGTCCATGCGAAAGGTGATCTTCACCCCCAGATCCTGGATCTGGGCGATGACCTCCTGGATCAATCCCACGGCGCCATTGGATGTGTACGTATCCCCGCTGCGGACATATCCGGTCACGAACGCTTTGATCTCATCGCAAAAAGCGAACTGGAGGTTGTAACAGGGGTTGCCCAGCTTCTTCGGATTGAATCCTTTGGCGGTTCCTTCCTGGTGACCTTCCACATTGACCACGCTGCTGTCGATGTCGATCGTGATCGCCTTGTGATTGCTCCGTATTAAAAGCTTTCGAAACAGCTGGAAATTGACCTCTCTCAGCATTTAGGTGGTCTTGTAATTGAAATTGCCCAAGAACCGGGAGACCGTTTCCGGCTCTTTGACCGAAATGGAAAACTCATGGGTCAGAGGGTCGCTTTGCAGCAGCTTCAAACGCTCCAGCTTGTCGATCCCAATGAAGTTGCCGCACAGCATGGTCTGAATGTGGTTCATCTTGATCTTGTTGGTTGAGCCGTTCTCGAACACCAGTTCCCGATCGATCCATTCGAAGAACCCATTTTTGCGGGTATTTTCGAGCAGGAGTAGTAATCCTGCATTGGAGGTGAGGTGTCGGGCGGTGAATTCGATGCGATCGATCATGTTCGGGTCCTGTCCGCGAGAGTAAGTGCTGTTCGGGATCTTAACACCTGATTCACTCTAATCTTGATTCACCCAATAGGTGCAAGCGGAAACTGCGGAGAGGTGCCCTGCTCCGGCCCGCGCTGGGAGAGGCATTGGCGTTTTGAAGGCACTTTTATATTGAAAGCAGTGCCGCAATGTCCTTTCAATTTCGCTGAACTGTCCCATTATTCCGTGTGATCGATCCTCTCGGCGACGTAGAATCCGGGTTGTAATAATCGTAACCAGTTTTTCCAGTCCGACATCCAGGGCACTCAACCTTAATGCATCCTCTAAAGTCATTAAATCAATGCTATAATGTAGACATAATTGTAGCTACATTAGAAGAGAGGCTGCGATGATAAAAGTTGGTATACGCGAACTGAAGCAACAGACCAGCGAATTGATTCGCCAGGTGCGCGAAAAAAAGGATGAAATACTGGTGACCTATCATGGTGAAGTAGTGGCACGCATCGTCCCAGTTGCGCCTAGCGCCGAAGAAACTGGACGCGCCTGGGAGGCCCTGGACCACCTGGCGGCTGAGATCGGGCCGCGCTGGCCGAAGGGTGTTTCGGCAGCAGATGCTGTTTCAGAGGGGCGGCGATGAATTTCATCGTTGTGGATGCCAGCCTTTGGGTAGCACGGTTGGTTCCGCAAGATGCATTCCATACCAAGGTACGAACCTGGATGGACGTATCCCATGCCGAAGAGACGGAGTTTTTAGCGCCGGCTCTCCTGCTGGCAGAGGTAGCCGGGGCAATTGCCCGACGAACTGGCGAGGCAGATCTGGCTGGCCGGGCGGTGGAATATCTGGAAAATCTTCCCGGTTTGCGTCTGGTGGAGATGGACCGCCGTCTTCTGGACCAAGCTGCACACCTGGCTGCTGAACTTGGACTGCGCGGGGCTGATTCCACGTATGTAGCTGTAGCACGCCGCTTGAATATACCCCTTGCCACCTTGGACAGTGACCAGCGCGAGCGCGCTTCCCAACGCGTTGCCATCCAACCCTTAGAATAATATTTTGATTTACCGCCTCTATTGTTAGCTGATCCGTTGGGCTGATGTGAAGGCAAAGATTATGGACAAAACCCTATCCCCAATACACCCCGGTGAAGTGCTTCGAGAAGACTTTATGAAACCACTGGGTTTAAGCCAATATCGACTGGCACATGATATTGGTGTTACTCCTATTCGCATTAGCCAGATTGTCAACGGTCAACGTTCTATTACTGTAGATACCGCCATGAGACTGGCGCGCTATTTTGGTACGAGCGCGGCAGTTTGGCTTCGCCTGCAAGTTCAATATGACCTTGAAATTGCGGAAGGCGAACTGAGCGACCGCATTAAGAGGGAAGTAAAAATTTTGCAACAGCCTTCTGCGCGAGTCTAAGAGAAGAGGCTGTCTAGCGTTCTCACTGGTGGATGCATCATTACTCATCTGTGTCAGTCGAGGGTAAAAATTACAAAGGTAGGGATTTCAATGAGGTGATATAATTAGAACATCTGTACTTTCGGACCAAAAAGAAAAGTTTTATTCAGCCAATCACAGTTCTTCGGGTTCGTTTCTAGGTCAGGTCCGAGCGTAGAGTAAAAAAACGAGCAATTCGTGAAAAACGTGCGGGGACAGGATTGGGGCTCATAACCTGGAGGTCGCTGGTTCGAATTGAATCACCGCAATCCAATGCACTCAACAGTCCACAGGGACTGTTAGTATTAGCAATCCGTGTGGTTTGAAATGCATAATATTATATTCTCGATGTTGGTAACTATCTATAAATCGGGTAAAATAGGGTTTACTCGAGACCCTGAAGGTATTCGACACGCGGGGGACTCATCAAAAAACCCATATTTACGACGCCATATGCCTCCCATATATAGGGAGAATACAGGAATATTGCCGAAAAGTTCCATATCTGGGGCGGTGGCTGAATTGGCAGACACAGGGGAGTTAAAATCCCCCGGTGGTGACACCGTGTGGGTTCGACCCCCCACTCGCTCTACACCGATTGTCATCGATAGGTAATTTGGCTAATACTTCTTTATGCAACCTTCGAAGCTTACCCTTTAGCTGAATTACACTCATTCCGCCTAGTTGCGAGCAAACCGCAGGAGGCCTGCCTCCTTCGGTTACCGCTTCCCTGCTGACTTTACCAGAGGAGATACCATGAAAATACGTCTCGCCTTTTCGATGGTATTAATTGCAGGTTTCCTATCCGCCTGCAACCTGCCAATTTCTGTGAACACGGCTGTACCAAGTGTGATCTCCACATCCCACTCCAACCCCGCGACGCTGCCCACCGCCACCCTGCCGCCTGTTGCACCTACATCGATGCCAACGCCCGCCCCGAGCGATACACCTACCCCGGCTCCTACGGCGACCCTGGCCGCCCCCATGGTCACACCGATTGGCAATCAGGTCGCCTGCCGCTTCGGCCCCGGTACGAATTACGAGATCGATGGGGGCCTCAATGCGGGTGTCACCGTCCCGGTGCTCGGCAAGGATACCGGTGGCAGTTGGTGGCAGATCCAGGATCCAAGTAATTCTAATTACGATTGTTGGGTGGCCAGCAACGAGACGACCGTCACAGGCGACACCACGGATCTGCCAGTCGTTACGCCGCGCCAGACCATCGTGACAAGTGTTTCCGTCAATCAGCCAGCCACCGTCCATGTGGCTGGTTGCGTGGGCCCGAGCACGGCCATCAACTTTACGGGGTCCATCGAGGTTACCGGACCAACCACGGTCACTTTTCATTTCGAGACCCAGCAGGGAGGTGCCCTCAGCTCGCACACGGCCAGTTTCACCACCTTCGGACCTCATTCGGTCTCGGACAGCAGCTACAAACCACCGCTAACAGCCGGTACTTACTGGCTCAAGCTGGTCGTCACCAGTCCGAATAGTATGAATGCCCAATCCAGTTACACGATTGCCTGCCATTAACTCTTGTGCGACGAAACAGAGAAATCACCCTGGACTTTGGCTCTTTCTAGGGGTAGTTGAAAAGATGAAGCCTCTTGAGTAAAGTATGTTTACCAGGACATACAAAAACTCAGGAGGCTTCTGCAATGGAGAATAGCACAAGAGCGGGTGAAATACCAGAATTGATTCAGACCTTGGTGGGATTGCTGGAAGCAAACCGCGGGGTGTTTCAACAGGAGCGTCCCTATTGGCGGGCGGTGGGGCTGGTGTTGGGGGAACTGTTCAACTTTGGGCGGCAGACGGTGACGCAGGAACAGATGGCAATGGGGATGGTGGATACGGACTGGAGTGCGTGGTACCGGTTGTTCAGTCGTGAGCGTGATGCTGTGCTTCTATGTTTAAACATAAACCGTACTTATACAGTCATGCCCTCTTTGTAAAATTTTCATGCACCGGCGCCAAATGAAACGATAAACTCAATCCGCGTTCCCTGACCTGGTGCGCTGTCAATTTGAATTCGTCCATTATTTTTTGCAGCCCTTTCGCGCATTGATTGCAATCCCAGATGACCGGGATAATCGGTCTCTGGGTCGAAGCCGATGCCATTGTCGCATACCGCAAGCCGAATCTCACCATCGGTGCATTCCAGGATCAGCGTGGTCTGGGTGGCATGTGCATGTTTGATGATGTTGTGCGTGGCTTCCTGCGCCACCCGATAGAGATCCTCCTTGATTTTGAGCGGGACGGGCGGCTCAGAGCAAAAATGTGTCTGGACGTTGATCTGGTAGCGCGCTCGCAGGACAGCCGCTTGTCTTTGGAGGGCAACGACCAAGCCATCGGTTCGCAGCGATTCGGGGCGCAGTTCAAAGATCAGGGCACGCATTTCCACCTGACCACCCTCCGCCAAGCGCCCAATATATTCCAGCGCCTCCAGCGCCAGTGCCGGACTTTTCTCTAATGCCGCGCGGGCCGATTTGACGCCCAACCCGATGCTGTAGAGCACCTGCGAGACCGAATCGTGCAGTTCACGCGCCAAGCGCTGGCGCTCCTCCAGCACAGCCAGTTGCCCGGCCTGTTCGTACAAGCGGGCATTTTCGATCGCAACCGCAGCGTTCTGTGCAAAAGCCAGTGCCAGGTTGGCAATATCATCCTGATAAAAATGCGGTTCCCGGTGTACAAGTGTTAACACACCGATGACATGGTCTTTGACCACCAATGGCACACCCAGCCAGCAGTATTTGGCTTGATTTTCGCCCTGTTCGCATTCCGGCAGGATGAGCGGCTGGCGCGATGCCACGACTTCAATTGCATAAGGTTGTTTCAGCGGGGAAAAACCTGCGAGGTTACCCCGCCCGGCCTGAGTGAGCAGGGTGAGTTGCCCTGCCTCGTTGAGGCGGAGAATACTGGCTGCGTCAAAATCCAAAACATTTTTCATTTCATCCAGGATATTTACGAGAAGCGGCTCCAGCGCCAGCCTGGAAGCCACCCGCCGCGAAATTTGAAGCAGGGTGAATAACTCGCGGGTGCGCTCATCCACCCGCAATTCCAGTTCCTGTTGCGCGATGGCAATCTGATGGGTGCGATCCGCTACCGCCTGTGCCAGTTGCCCCTGACGGTTGACGGTTAGAAAGACAATCCCGGCCAGTAACACGACGATAAGCAGGCTGCCGGCTCGGAACCATGTCACCTGGGAAAGAATGGGCGCCACCCAATCACCTTTTGGCGCGCCCCCCAAATCCCAGCCGCCTTCGGGCAAATTAATTTTCTGGACAACCGGGTCGCGCTGCCAGACATCCGCTGAGCCAAAGAAAGTATGACCGGCATCGTCGCGCAGTCCCAACTCCAGTCCGCTGAGCGGCTCGTTAAAACCGGATTCCGCAAGGATGGTGGGCAAATCGAGCGAAACGGAAACCAACCCCCACAAATCTGATCCGCGGAAGACGGCTCGCCATGCGATTAAGCCGAATCCCCCCTGAGGCAATTCCCCTGGTTGGCTGAGGGTGATTTCGCGGGTATGGATTGCACGCTGAATATCAGCGCGTGTAGCCGGGCTTGGGTCGTTAATAACATCGTAGCCACTTAATGTGCGAGCATCATAGAGGGGGTAAACATAACGGGCGATCCCCTCGGGGGCGATCATCAGAGTTCGCAGTCCGGTAGAATTGAAGTACAAATCGGACGAGAAAACTTCAAACGGAAAGTCAAAATCGGTGCCTGGCCATTCGGTGCGGGTGAAGGCATACAAACCTTGCAACAGGGCAATTCGTTGATTGACGGCAAAGACAAGGCTCTTTGCACGGGCGGAGATTTGCGCGCTGGCATCGGCGCGCTCCTGCTGGACAAGGCTGGCCTGGTACCAATTCCCCAGACAGAGCCAGAGCGGAAGCAGGAGCAGCAGGGTGAGTGCTGCGCCGATACGCGCGCCTCCGTGTGGGGTTTTTGCATAGGACAAAATCCGTTTCATGTTTCCTGGTTTCCATCGAGTCTGACCAGCCCGGACTGGACAGCCATCAGTGCTGCTTGGGTGCGGCTGGCCACTCCCATTTTGCTCAGAACGCTGCCCACATGCGCCTTGACCGTTTTTTCGGCTATTTCCAGCGCTAAAGCGATTTCCTTGTTAGAGTGCCCTAGCGCAACCTGGCGCAGCACTTCCATTTCGCGTTCGGTTAGAGGCTGGAGTGGGGTGCGCTGTTCCTGGTCTGCCAGTAAGCGCACCGCCACCGATCTCGACAACTGCACCTGTCCGCCTGCAGCCGCATGAATAGCATGACAGAGTTCATCGGAGCCGGTATCCTTTAATAGATAACCAATTGCTCCGGCGCGGATGGCCTGGCGAATAACTGCGTCATCCAGCACGCTGGTCAAGGCAATCACTTCGGTATCTGGCAATGACCGGCGGATTGCAGCCGTTGCGGCCAGCCCGTCCATGCGCGGCATCAGGATGTCCATCAGGACAATATCAGGATGCAACTTTTCAGCCAAGGTAATGGCCTCTTTTCCGTCCGCTGCCTCGCCGACCACCTCTAACTCAGAATCCCATTGGAGGTACATGCGCAGACCTTCGCGCACAATGCCATGATCATCGGCAATTAAAACTCGAATGGGCATGGTTTCTCCCTCATCAATGCGAAGATTATAACATTCTGTATTTGCCTCCCAGGTAAGGCCAAAGTCCTAGACCGGGATAGACCTTTTTCCGTTTTGGAAAGAGCAACTTGCTCGTATACTAGAGTACGACATGCTAAATACAGGTCATTGAAAAAAACAAGGAGAATGTTCCCATGAAAAGGAAATTGTTCGTTTCCAGTCCCGCTGTACTGGTGCTGACGGTGCTGGTGTTGGCTGCTTGTTCCACTGCCCTCAGCAAGTTAACCGCTGAGCCGGCAACCGCCATCCTCGCGACGACCGTCCCGACTGTGGCTCCCACACCGGAGACTTTTTCTGACCCGTTCGCGTACTGCGCTGCCGTGGGGCAGATCGATTCACCGGATGCACGTTACACCGGTCCGCGAATGACCGATGCCCTCTTCAAGGATTATTTGAAAGCGGCCGGCCTGGATGTCAACACAGATTATCCCAACGCATTCAAACAAATGACGATCTGGCGCTGCATGAATAACAAGGTTTATGCCTGTAATTTCGGAGCCAATATCCCCTGCAACTCCAAGGCGGATACCGACAAGACACCCACGCAAGCCATGATCGATTATTGCAAGCAATTCCCTGACAGCACATTCATCCCGATGAGCGTGACAGGCCACTCGGTCATCTACAGTTGGCACTGCGATAAAGATACGCCTGAAATACTTGACCAGATTGACACGGTCGATGCAGCCGGATACCAGTCCAGTTTTTGGCAATTGGTGGAACCAGTTCCTTGAACCATGGAGGCTGTCACCCTTCGGGGACAGCCCATCATTCGCTTTTCCCACAACTCTAATATCCTACTAATGGATCAAACAAACTTCATCATGAAGTCAATGATCCTTGAAAAATATTAAATGGAGAGAGAAATGAACCGCCTCGGAATATTCATCTTGAGCCTAACGTTGCTCTTGACTATTACAGCCTGCTCGCCACAAACGATAAGTACCATGCTCCCGACTGAAACGCAACCGGCGAACCTTGCCCCAAGCGAAACACTCGCCCCATCCAGCATGCCCGTTTCAACTAATACTCCCAGCCCAGCGGTTACTAGCACACCTGTAGGCGGCGGAGCCGGGCAGATCGTTTTTTATTCCAATCGCGATGGTGGCTACAACAACATTTTTATTTTGGAGATCGGCAGCCATGATGTAATCCCCCTCACACAAGGGCAGACCAATTCTTTTTCCGGGCCGTTCTCGCCTGATGGTACCCGCCTCCTTTTCACCGGCTTCGGCCTCACCCACAGTTACGTCGGCGTGATGAACGCGGATGGCAGCGATCCTGTGAATCTTACGAACCAGCCTGATTCGGACGACGCCTTCCCTGCCTGGTCATCGGATGGCAGCCAAATTGCCTTCACTTCACGCCGCGATGGCAACAATGAGATCTACATTATGGACCCAAAAGGCGATCACCTCAAACGCCTGACTAGCAATCCTGCTGACGATTTTGCTCCATCCTGGTCGCCGGATGGCAAACAGATCGCATTTCTCTCCGACCGGGAGAATGCAACCGGTATCTATTCGATCTATATCATGAACGCCGATGGTTCAGGAGTGAAACGGCTGACCAACGACAAAGGGAACGACTACACACCCTCCTGGTCACCGGATGGAAACCAGATCGCCTTCCGTTCGGTTCAACATGGGCAGTCTGATATTTATCGCGTACAAATTGATGGAAGCGGCATGGTCAACCTGACCAATAACCCAGCCGAGGATTGGTCGCCAGCCTGGTCGCCCGATGGCAACCTGATCGCGTTCCAGTCAAACCGGGATGGAAATTGGGAAATCTATCTCATGAAAGCAGATGGCACCGAATCGATTAATCTGACGAATAACCCAGCTGACGATCAACTGCCCTATTGGAAACCATGATTTGTTGTGAAAGTCCTTTCATCCTGGGTACTTTTCGCAAAGTGAGGGGTGGTGAAAAAGTGATCTTCGAATCAGAATGATCGGGTGCGCTTTTCGTCCTTGATCCCAAAACTGAATTTGTGTGTTATGAAAAAGTGCCGCCAGGCGGCCCCGACCGCTGTTTGGGTATCGGTTCGTACAATATGTATTGTGTGAAGTAAGATTTGTTAGTTAGAGATTGATGCCTGAGCTAAGACTGAACAACAGATTTAGAACTTGCGTTCTGAGTGTTTTGGAGGTAAAATCCGGTTGCTGATTTACCCATTTGATATCGCCGGGCCCTAATGGATAAAAAACCGCCGGGTCAGGCAGAATCAGCAGCCCGTTGATCGGAAGTGTGCGGTGGGAGGCAGA
>Ga0116137_1002106_pt1 | contig 12163 bp, 10 predicted proteins | sample June2015DPH_20_1_3_FD_88973 | JGI IMG/M metagenome (GOLD analysis project Ga0116137, IMG submission 88973) | Peatland microbial communities from SPRUCE experiment site at the Marcell Experimental Forest, Minnesota, USA - June2015DPH_20_100 | ecosystem: Environmental > Terrestrial > Soil >...
CCGAGATGGTGTATCACGAGAAGAGGTGAACATGAACGCACTCCTGCGAAACCTGCGCGTTCTGATCCCTGTCGGACTCGCTCTGAGTCTCCTGGTTTTCCCTCTGCAGACAGCCCGGGCCCAGGCTGGAGGGGCAGCGATCCGAGTCACCCAGGTGGACAACTCGAAGTTCCCGCTGGTGACTTTGTATGTTTCCGTGGTGGACGCCTCCGACGAGCCGATGCCTGTCAATCCCGACCAGATCCAGATCTATGAAAATGGGCAGCTGATGAAACCGCAAGAGGTCAGCGGGTCGGGAGAGATCGGTCCCTTGACCACCCTGCTGGTGATCGACACCTCCGGTAGTATGCGCTATGCCGATAAGCTCACGGGTGCCAAGACAGCTGCAGAGGCCTATGTGGATCAGATGCGCCCTGAAGACCAGGCCGGTCTGCTTAGCTTCGACACGCAGGTGACCTACCGGCAGAGCCTCACCGCCGACCCAAACGCCCTCAAAAAGGCCATCAGCGGGCTGACAACCGGAGGTGATACGGCCCTGTTCGATGCACTGATGCAGGCTGTGCAAATTCTGCAAAACATCCCGGGCCGCAAAGCAATCATCCTCATGACCGATGGGATGGACAACCGCAGCAAGTACACCGAAGATAACGTGATCCAGGCAGTGGGAGCCAACAGCTTATCCATCTCAACGATCGGCCTGGGACTGCCCAATCAAACAGGGTCCATTTCCGGGGTGGATGAAACCACCCTACAATCGCTTGCGAGCCGCGCGGGTGGGATCTACGGATATGCCAACGACTCGAGCGCGCTAAGCGATCTCTTCCAACAGTACGGCCGAAACCTGCAAAGCGAATACCGGATCACCTATACCTCCCCCCTCACCCTGCGGGACGGCCTCAACCGAACCTTGACCGTTTCCCTGGGTTCGGGCGCCTCCGCCCAGGCCCGCTACAACCCCGGCGGCGTGCTGCCTGAAGTCGCCCAAGGTGTCTCCTGGCCCACCTTCATCATCCTTCTGGCAGGCCTGCTGCTTCTGCTGTTCATTCCCGGAATGGTCAGCCGCTGGAGCAAATCAGCGCTTCGTAATGAAGCGACCCTGAAAAATAAACCGCACATCAAGCTGAAATGAACCTATCCCCAAGCCGTCGCTGCCCGGATGGCCAACACCGCCTGAAAAGGCTGACCCCGCACACTCAAGCGGGGTCAGCATGACGAGCGTATATGAAGTTGAAAATCGGGCGCGTGGGAGCAGGAGAGAACAGAGAGTTAATTCAGCCTGGAGGCAGGTTTATCGAAAGGGATCGTAATTCGGATTGGTGCCGGCCCAAATGCAGGCTACTTTCGAATTCTGGTTGCAGAGCAGCCCGTGAGAGCAGCGGTGGGCCAGCAGCCTCGGCCTCTGGTCCGGGAGATATTCTCCAGGATAGACCCGCTCGACTTCCAGGGCGACCTGGTCATTGAGGCGATCACAAAAACAGATCTTGCTGACTTCCCAAATGCGCTCTGACACGGTAAACCTCCAGGATTATGCCAAGTCTAAAATACGTCGGGCAAATATACCAGTGTCAGGCGTCACGAGATGAAGTGACAAATCGCGTATTTATGATGACATAAGTCCAGAAACAGGACATCAGGACCGTTTCATCAGACGCAGCAGTGTGCCGGAACCGTAGTCGACCAGGTAGATCTCTCCGGCCTCGTCCAACCCGAACGTGGTGATCCTTGCGCCAGTTTGAAAGAGGGTCTTCATTTGAAAGGTGTTCCCATTGGAATGAATCAGGCCCCAGACGGTACCGGAACAGTAATCGCCAAAGAAATAGACCCCTCGCCATTCGGGCAAGGACACGCCGCGGTAGACATAGCCGCCGGTCACCGCGCAGCCGTCCGCATGCGAATATTCGGCTACCGGCCAGGTGAAGGTCGCATTCACCGGCGGTTGATCTTGATAAGGATGCAGACCTTCATAATAACTCCAGCCGAAATTCAATCCGCCCGGTGTCCCGGCCGGGATAAAATCGACCTCTTCCCATTTATCCTGGCCGACGTCCGCAATGTACAGGTCGCCGGTCAGCCGATCAAAAGAGAAACGCCAAGGGTTGCGCAGCCCAAACACCCAGATCTCCGGTTGTCCACCACCTGCGGCGAAGGGGTTGTCCGGCGGAATCCCATAGGTCGCCCCGCTGTTCACATTGATACGCAGCAGCTTGCCCAGCAGGGTCCCCAGGTTTTGACCGGTCCGGTTCGGATCTCCCTCGGAACCGCCGTCCCCGAGACCCGCGTAAAGCATCCCATCCGGGCCGAAGGCCAGACCTCCGCCGTTGTGGTTGGGATACGGCTGATGAATACGCAGGATGTCAACCTCGCTCGAAGGATCGGCCCAGTTCGGATCGCCGGTTGAGACGTGGAAGCGGGCGATCACCGTGTTTCCATTCAGGTCGATATAGTTGACAAAAAAGGTGCCATATTGGGCGTAGTTGGGATGAAATGCCAGACCGAGCAGGCCTTGCTCCGTCCCGCGACTGTCGACTCGAGCCTGGATATCCAGAAAGGGAGTGGAGAGCAGCTGGCCATTTTGCAGAATCAGGATGCGGCCGCTTTTCTCGACAATGAACAGCCGCCCGGATCCATCACCGGCATTTTGGATGTCCACCGGCAGATTCAAGCCGGTCACGACCGGCTCCCAGGCATACCCTCCTGGATCAGGAAATCCGACGGGATTGTTCTGCGTCACGGTCGGGATAGGCTGTGTCGTAGTCGAGGGCGCGGGCTGGGCGGAGGAGGTTTCAGTCGTAGCCGGGATCGAGGCAGTCTGTGCGGGCTGCGTGGTCTGTATCACCGGGTGCGCGGGAAGGCCTGTAAGGGCCCCACAGCCAGCTGTAGCTAGGCTCAGGACGGCCAAGAACGCAAGGGCTGCGAACAGACCCCGCCTCTTTCCAGACCGTGAAGGATGATATGGAAGATTCGAATAGATCATCAAGTTCAACCTCGACCGTTAAAAGGGTCTACCGCGCATCCTGGAACTTCCCTCCGGAAACCGGAGGATATCCTGCAGGGCGTTACCCTACCCCGGGACACGCCTGATATCGGAAAGGCAGGCGAACCGCCCTCAAAAACCTTTCCGCATTATAAGGTCCTTCTATGAAGATTTCATGAGAAATCACAGGAAGGAGCACCAAAACTCCCGAGCTTATCCAAATGCCGGAAGAAGAGCGTCCTTCCTTTCAGGGTGCATGACGGATCCAGGGCCGCAACCGGACCTCGATCCAAGCGTATATGGGCATAGCAAGCCCAAGTCGGAAGGAAGGTTCCCAATTTACAGCAAGGAGGTGTTCTATGTTCCGTAAGATCCTGCCTGTACTATCAATCCTGATGCTGGGTTTAAGCGCCTGCGGGTTCAGCATTGCTTTACCGGGCACCCAACCTAGCGGCCCGACCACGACCGACCAGATCACGCTGCCCATGCCGTCCGATGTCACCCAGGCGGTTGACGTGACCCTTTCCTTTGGTGCGGGTACCCTCAAGGTGCACTCCGGAACCCAGTCCCTGGTTTCAGGCACTGCCACTTATAATGTAGCCGATCTCAAGCCGGTCATAACCATGAACGGCCGCGCCGTCAGCATCGTAGAAGGGAACTGGCGCCTGACCGGCGTGCCGGACTTGTCCAACCTCAAGAACGAGTGGGACCTGGCTCTAGGCAATGTGCCCTTGAACCTGACCGTGGATGGCGGTGCTTACAATGCCACCTACAACTTGGGCGGTCTGGCAGTGAAAAACCTGACCATCAAAGACGGCGCGGCCCAGTCCACCCTGGACTTTACCTCCCCCAATGCAACCCAGATGAACCTGCTGCACTATGAGACCGGCGCCTCCAACGTCTCGCTGACCGGACTTGCCAACGCCAACTTCACCAGCCTGGATTTCAGCAGCGGAGCCGGGAACTTCACCCTCGATTTCAGCGGAAAGTTAACACGCGATGGCAGCGTGAATATCGAGACCGGGGTCAGCAACCTGACCCTGATCATTCCCCAGGGCATCCCGGTCCAGCTCACGGTAGAGGGCGGCCTTTCGAACGTGGCGCAGAGCTCCGGCTGGACAAAAAGCGGGAACCTCTTTACTCAGGCAGGAACCGGTCCGCAACTGACCATGGTCGTCAGCATTGGCGCTGGGAACCTCTCCCTGACCCACTAAAGCAGGCTCAAAGTCGATCCGTCCTCCACCCCGACTAACCGCTCACCGGCGAGGCGGGATGGAGGCGGTTTTCTCCACCAAAATCGGAGTAAAAGGTCATATTTCCTCCATGACCTCCATCACTTGCGTTCCGCACGCACGCCAAATACAATATAAGAAGATAAAAATTACCGGATTAAACGGAAAGGAAACCATATGCAAATCACCCGACAGGCGGACTACGCCATCCGAGCAGTTGTTTACCTGGCCCGATTGGGCCCCAACCAGCGCGCCGCCACCAGCACCGTCGCTCAGGAGGAGCGCATCCCACCCTCCTTCCTGGCCAAGATCATCTCGCAGTTGTCCATCGCCGGACTCCTGCACACCTCGCGCGGCGCACGAGGCGGCGTCTCTCTGGCGCGTGACCCGAAGGAGATCTCGTTGCTGGAAGTGGTCGAAGCCATCGATGGACCGATCCTGCTGAACGAGTGCGTCGGCGAAGGTGCCGACTGTGTGATGGAGGACGGTTGTCCTCTGCATACAATCTGGTGTGAGGCACAGGAAGGTCTGGTCAGCCGCCTCAGGGCTACCAAGTTTGACAGCGTTTTGAATTGATCTTGGGCTGGGGTCCCGCGCACAGGTCGGAGCGCACCCTTCTATAAAAGATCATTTTCACTCACCCGCCAGCTCCCGGCGAGCTAATAGAAACTCGGAAGTTCAGATGAGGCCGCGTTCGATCAACTGAATCACAACGATCCTTCAGTCAAAATCACCCATACACCACCCAGCATGCTAGGTGGTTTTTTTTATATTTCGATCGTCTAACTATCGAGGACCATGCTGATCCCTAACCCATCCATGTGTTCAGGGAACACCTTCTGCCTCCGCGAAGCCGTTGCTCCCGGCGTATAATTACCGGGGGATCCCATCTTCAATTAGGAGGCATATCATGTCCGGACCTCGTACGGTGCGTGCCCCACGCGGCACCCAACTGACTTGTAAATCCTGGCTCACCGAGGCCCCCTATCGGATGATTCAGAATAACCTCGACCCAGAGGTGGCCGAGCGTCCCCAGGATCTGGTCGTTTACGGAGGACGCGGCCAGGCTGCCCGTTCCTGGGAGGCGTTTGATGCCATCCTCGAGTCGCTCAAGGTCCTCGAAGACGACGAAACCCTGCTGGTCCAATCCGGGAAACCGGTAGTTGTCTTTAAAACCCATCCGGACGCCCCCCGCGTGCTGATCGCCAACTCCAACCTGGTCCCTCACTGGGCGACGCAAGAGCACTTTGACAAGCTGGCCGCCCAGGGTCTGATCATGTTCGGCCAGATGACCGCCGGATCGTGGATCTATATCGGCACGCAGGGCATCCTGCAGGGAACCTATGAGACTTTTGGTTCCCTGGCCAAGCTTAAGGGCTGGGGTTCGCTGAAGGGCAAATTCGCTCTGACCGCCGGACTGGGTGGGATGGGAGGCGCACAGCCGATGGCGATCACCATGAACGAAGGGGTCGGCCTGATCGTGGAGGTAGATCCGGAGCATGCCAAACGCCGTCTGGAACTCGGCTACGTCGACACCGTGGTGGACACGCTCGAAGAGGCGATGACCCTGGTCGATGAGGCCAGGGACAAACAGCTGCCAAAGTCTATCGGCCTGATCGGGAATGAAGCCGAGGTCTATGCGGAGCTCGCAGAACGCGGCATCGTCCCGGATGTGGTCACCGATCAGACCCCTGCCCATGATGTGCTCATGTATGTCCCGACCGGACTATCTGTAACGGCAGCGGAGGAACTGCGCAAGACCGATCCGGATGAGTATCGCAAGCGCTCCATGGCTTCGATGGCCAGGCAAGTTCAAGCCATGCTGGAGTTCAAGCATGCCGGGGCGGAGGTGTTCGACTACGGTAACAACCTGCGCCAGCGTGCCTACGATTACGGCGTGAAGGACGCTTTCGAATTCCCCGGCTTCGTCCCGGCCTATATACGCCCCTTGTTCTGTGAAGGGAAAGGCCCCTTCCGCTGGGTGGCGCTTTCCGGCGACCCGCAGGACATCTACCGGACCGATGAGGCGGTGAGCGAGCTCTTTCCCGAAGATGAACATCTGCAACGCTGGCTGAAGCTGGCACGCGAAAAAGTTCCCTTTCAGGGACTTCCGGCGCGCATCTGCTGGTTGGGCTACGGGGAACGCGCCCGGGCCGGGCTTAAGTTTAACGAACTGGTTGCAAAGGGCATTGTCAAGGCACCGATCGTCATCGGCCGCGACCACCTAGACGCTGGTTCAGTGGCAAGCCCGAACCGTGAGACCGAGGGGATGAAGGACGGAACAGACGCCGTCTCCGACTGGGCGATCCTCAATGCCCTGATCAACGCGGTCGGAGGGGCGACCTGGGTCTCTTTCCACCACGGCGGCGGGGTCGGCATCGGCTTCAGCCAGCACGCCGGTCAGGTCATCGTGGCGGATGGCACTCCCGCAGCGGCGGTCCGTCTGGAACGGGTCCTGACAACCGACCCCGGCCTCGGCGTGGTCCGTCATGCCGATGCAGGCTATGAGATCGCGATCCAAGCGGCGAAGAAGCACGGCATCAAAATGCCCATGCTGAAGTAGAGCCGGTCAGTAAGGCCAGGGACTTCTTGCCTTTTTCACCGCGTCCGGGTGCGGCCAGGTAGGATCCGAAGCCCAGCCAAGAGATTGGACAGGGAAGATGGCGATTAAACGAATTGCAGTTCTAACCAGCGGTGGGGACGCCCAGGGCATGAACGCGGCCGTCCGGGCCGTCGTACGGGCTGCCATTGATCGCGGTGCGGAAGTTTACGCAATCTACGAGGGTTACCAGGGCATGGTGGACGGGGGCGATCGCATCCAGCGGATGGACTGGGATTCGGTCGGGGGCATCATGCAGCTAGGTGGCACGATCATTGGCACAGCCCGCTGCGAGGCATTCATGACCCGTGAGGGTCGTCGGGCGGCTGCACGCAATTTGGTCCAGATGGGCATCCAGGGGCTGGTCGTCATTGGCGGGGATGGATCCCTGACCGGCGCCAATCTGTTCCGCCTGGAGTGGCCTGAACTGATGTCTGAACTCGTCAAGAGCGGCGAGATCACCGAGGAGGCGGCAAAAGCGCACCCTCATCTGCTGATTGTCGGGCTGGTTGGCTCGATCGACAATGACTTCTCCGGCACGGATATGACCATCGGTGCCGACTCGGCGCTGCACCGCATCACGGAAGCGGTGGATGCCATCAACAGCACAGCCGCCAGCCATCAGCGCACCTTTGTCGTTAAAGTGATGGGCCGCAACTGCGGTTATCTGGCTCTGATGGGGGCGCTCGCCTGCGGGGCGGATTGGGTCTTGATCCCCGAGAACCCCCCGGATGTTGAACATTGGGAAGAGACCATGGTCGAGTGCCTGAAAGCTGGGCGCAGGGCGGGCCGGCGTGACAGCATCGTCATTCTGGCCGAAGGCGCCCGCGACCGCAATGGCAAATATATCGGAAGCACCGATGTTCAGCGCGCGCTGGAGGAGCGCCTCGGCGAGGAAGTCCGGGTGACAGTCCTTGGACATGTCCAGCGCGGGGGACGGCCGAGTGCCTACGACCGCACCCTGGCCACTCTCATCGGCTATGAAGCGGTCGAAACCATTCTCAATGCCAGACCGGAGGATGAGCCTCTGCTGGTCGCGACCCAAGCCAACCGGGTGGCCCGTCTACCCTTGATGGAATGCGTAAAAAATACCAAGGCGGTCACTGCAGCCCTCGAGGCAAAAGATTACGAAAAGGCCCTGGACCTGCGCAGTTCCAGTTTCAGGGACGCTTTCCGCACCCTGCGGACGATGGTCCGGGCGCTACCCCATCCGCCCTCCCCTGGTCAAAAGCGATTCCGGATCGCCGTTCTCAACGCCGGCGCACCGGCTCCCGGTATGAACACCGCCATACGGGCCGCCATCCGGCTCGGCCTGGATAAAGGCCATGTCATGCTGGGGGTCAGCAACGGCTTTGATGGGCTGATCAAGGGCCAGGTCGAGGAGATGAACTGGATGAGCGTCAGCGGCTGGGCGGCCAGAGGGGGGTCCACCTTGGGCACGACCCGTCTGGTTCCGCAAGACAGCGACTGGTACGCCATCGCCCGCACGATCGAAAACCAATCCATTGACGGTTTGCTGGTCATCGGAGGCTGGAACGGGTATGAAGCCGTCCATACCATGCTCACCTCCCGCACCAACTTCCCGGCTTTCAACATCCCGATGATCTGCCTGCCCGCCTCCATCAACAACAACCTGCCCGGTTCGGAATTCAGCATCGGCGCGGACACGGCTCTCAACAGCATTGTGGATGTAGTGGACAAGATCAAACAGTCAGCGGTAGCAACCCGCAGGTGTTTTGTGGTTGAAGTGATGGGCCATTACTGTGGCTACCTGGCCCTGATGAGCGGGCTGGCGACCGGCGCGGAGCGAGTCTACCTCCATGAAGAGGGGGTCACGTTGAAGGACCTTCAGCTTGACGTGGAGAAGCTGGCGCACGCCTTTCAGGCCGGGAAACGGCTGGGTTTGATGATCCGTAACGAGTACGCGAATCGGATCTACACGACCAATTTCATGTGTTCCCTGTTCGAGGAGGAAGGGCGGGGAATCTTTGATGCGCGTCCCGCCATCCTGGGCCACATGCAGCAGGGCGGCGACCCATCCCCGTTTGATCGGATCCAAGCCACCCGGCTTGCCCGATTGTGTTTGGGATTTCTAATCGACGAATGTGATCGCGGCGGTAACCGCATCACCTTCATCGGCCTTGAGAAGGGAGAGATCAAGTTCCATGACATGCAGGACTTCGATCGCATGATCGAGGCCTCCTACGAGCGCCCGAAGGAACAATGGTGGTTGGAATTGAAAAGTATCGCAAGCCTGTTGGCCAAATCCGCTCCAACGTCGGAATGGTTTGGGTAGCATTCCAGGAATGCTGACCATCCGGTCGGGCCATCCGTCCTGCGAGCTTTCCGTCGAAACATTTCGGCGGCCTCACCCAGCAACGAGTCGAGATGGAAAATCGTAAGCGCACATTGACCGGTCTGCTGCTCTTCTGGGCGTTCCTGTTCGGAGCATTCGTCCGCGTACTACCGGTCTGGCAAGCTAGTTTTCCACTCAATGACGGGGGGTTATTCTACACGATGATCGCTGACCTACAACGGGCAAGATCCGGGCTCCCTGCGGTCACGACCTACAACCAGCTGAGCATCCCGTTCGCCTATCCCCCTCTCGCTTTTTATCTAGCTGATTTTATTCAAACCCTGACCCGCCTCAGCTTGATCGAGGTTGTCCGCTGGCTACCGGTGCTCTTCAGCCTGCTTACCCTGCCAGCTTTTTTTCTATTAGCACGTTCCCTACTGGGCGACGCGCTGAAAGGCGCCCTGGCGACCGCTCTATATTCCCTGCTGCCACGTTCGTACGAGTGGATCATCATGGGCGGCGGGGTGACCCGCGCCCCGGCCGCGTTGTTTTTGATTCTGATGGCGTGGGGAGCTTACCGGTTGTTCCGGGATGGCGGCTGGCTCAACCTCTTGATCACGATCGTCTGTGGGGCCCTGGTGGTGCTCATGCATCCCGAACGCGCTCTGCATGCGATTGTCCTGGGGGTCCTTTTCTGTCTCTACTTCGGGCGTTCGCTAGCCGGACTGCGCCGTGCTGTCGGTGTGGCAGGAGGTGTGTTGCTGCTGACCGCACCCTGGTGGGTGACAGGTCTGATGCGCTTCGGCTGGACACCGTTTTACATGGCATTCCAGTCCGGAGGTGGACACTGGCTGTTCTGGTCGCCACTCCTGCTGCTGAACTTCACCGATGAACAAATCGCCGTGACCGTCCTCCTGGCAGTGATCGGAGTGATCGCCTGCCTTATGCGCAGGAAAACCTTCCTGCCGGCGTGGCTGGTGCTGGCCTTTCTGGTCGATCCGCGCAGTGCACCGCATGTGGTTCCCGTACAGGTGGCCTTACTGGCTGCTCTCGGCTTGTCCGATGTGATTTTCCCGGCCCTGGCCCGCCTCGCCGGGCAGGGAGAGGATTGGGCAGCATTCCTCACCATGAAGAAAGGCCTCTGGGTCCTCGGATATGTTCTGTTATTGACTCTGGTCAACGCAATACTCAATATTCAGGACCTGAATCAGCTGGTGCTTACCGAGGACGATCGCACGGCGCTGAACTGGGTAGCCAGCCAGACGCCAGCAGGCAGCCATTTCCTGACACTCGGATGGCAGGATAATGCCATGCTTTCCCCGCTTCTGGAGTGGTTCCCGGCCTTGACCGGACGAAATAACCTCTCCACCATACAGGGGCGCGAGTGGCTCACGGGGAAAGAACATTTCGTGGCCCGGTTGAATGCCTATCCCGCTTTGTATGCATGCCTGTATCAGAATGCTGGCTGCCTCGATCGGTGGGCTGCACAGGTAGGGGACACCTACGATTATGTGTACCTGGATCTCGTTCCTTCTCCCGGGCAAGCTCCCCAGGAGAGCGCACTATCGGCTTCCTTAAGGCAATCCGGGCAATACACCCTCGTTTACGATACCTCGACCGTTCTGATCTTCGCACGGCACTGAGGGCGCCGGGCCTGCGGTAGGAGCGGGCGGAGGCAGCCCCTGACCTCAAAGGCCCGCCATCATGCCATGGGCAGCGAGTACTTATGTTCAAAACCGCTTTCTTTTTCTTGACGCTCCTCATTCTGACCGGCTGCGCCGGCCAGATCAGGCCTGCCCCTCAGACCACCGCGCCCTCGGTCGATCTCGAAGAACAGGCAGTCTTCGCAGCCCTGATCCAGCAGAAGTACGGGGCTTCCAAAAGCCTGGTCATACGGGATACAACCGCGACGGATGCCGAGGGCGTCGGAAACACCGAAAGTGCGCTCCAGTATGTGCTCAAGAACACACACGGCCTCGAGGCGGATACCCTGGACAACTTCAGGGCGCGCAACGTCAGCGCGACCCCCGTGGCGGCGGATATGAACCTCGGAGTAAGCTACGTCCTGCTCCGCCAAAGCGATCTAGATCAAATCTTCGCCCAGAACCAGGATGGCTGGCAGGTCTTCTATGAGCGCTTTCCGGACGCCCCGGGCATCTTCAGCCTTTCGCGGGTCGGCTTTAATGCCCACTTCGACCAGGCCCTGGTTTATCTGGGGATCCAAAGCCAATACCTGAACGGCTCCGGGCATTACTTTCTGCTGGAGAAGGTGAAAGGGACCTGGACCATCGACCAGGTGGTCCAGACCTGGATTTCCTAGAAATAATGAAGGGCGAGAGTACAATCAACGGATGTCACGCCTAAAAAGCCCCTTCTTCTGGTTCATCCTGGCGGTGCTGACCACCGCCGGTTTGACTTCGATCGGGCCGGAGGAAAGGTCCCTCGGTGAGAATGTCCGCATCATCTACCTGCACGATGCCTGGCTGCTGACCGCGGAAGCAGCGCTGGGTTTCGCAGCCCTTGTGGGGCTGCTCGCCATCTTGACCCGCCGTGACGCCTTGCACCGCTGGTCAGCCGCCCTGGGCCGCACGGGGATCTTTTTCTGGGTGACCTACCTACCCCTGGCCCTCTGGGCGTTCCAGACCAACTGGGGTGAGCTGTTCCAGACCGAACCCCGCTTCCAGGCGACCGTTGCATTGGCCGCGACCGGCGTAGTGTTGCAAATCGTGCTGACTTTAATTGCCAGGCCTATGATCACCTCGCTAGTGAATGTACTCTTCTATGTCGCCCTGCAGATCTCCGTCTCACGCAAGGGCTATATCATGCACCCCACCCCGTCCCCGATCTTTGGATCGGGGATTCTCTCCATCGAACTGTTCTTCATCGGGATCATCTTCCTGACGATCGCCGCAGCCTACTTCATGACCCGTTGGTGGTTATCCAGATGACCCGCCTGCGAACACAACTCCCGATTTTCACACTCATCCGAACCGTTTTCAACACCCTTTTCAGGATGGTCTACCCATTCCTGTCCGTGTTCGCCCGCGGGCTGGTGGTGGACC
>Ga0116137_1002109_pt1 | contig 12160 bp, 30 predicted proteins | sample June2015DPH_20_1_3_FD_88973 | JGI IMG/M metagenome (GOLD analysis project Ga0116137, IMG submission 88973) | Peatland microbial communities from SPRUCE experiment site at the Marcell Experimental Forest, Minnesota, USA - June2015DPH_20_100 | ecosystem: Environmental > Terrestrial > Soil >...
AGTTTCCACTGTTTGTCGTTTGATACCGATTGAAAGATTCTCCTGTACTTTTTGACTATTGTATCGTCTACCATTTTAATCCCAACCAGCCTTACCACAATCTAAGCAAAGGTTATAGCCCTTACCAAGAATTATCTCTACCCAGATTATTCTCTCAGAAGAACATTTTGGGCATGTCTGATCTGGTGCGGTTTTAACAGAGCCACCAGCACCAAGTTTACAATTTTTAATGGCTTTTCTACATTCTTCCACAGTTATTGGTTTCATCGTTGTTCAAAATAGTATATGCTTATCTAATATAAAAACTTTGTGCTTTTAACAGACCATTAAGAAGTTTTTGTGGGTTTTGGCTTGCTTTCATCTTTCTTGCTAAGGTTCTTTCCCTTGCTGTATCCGAACTTGAGTCCTCTGAAAAAGCCAAAGTACATGGCTAGGAGAACTGCTACCATTCCGATTATATCTATGATGTCTGTCATTCAGGTCAGTATAGAATATACATATCTACTATAAAAGGCTTGTGGATTTTAACACACCATTAGGTAGTGTTTGTGGGTTTTTGGTTTTTGTTCACAGGGACACGGATTTGTTTGACCTGTAGCAAAATTTGTGTCTTTACTGATTTTCCAGCCACCACTACTTAATCCTGTTGGGTTCTGTAAATTTGTTTGAATCTCAATATCTCTTGGGTCTTTAATATTGGTGCAAACAGAACAATGTACAATTCCATTACTATAAACTTCAAGTTCCTCTTTCATTTCAGATCACTAATAAATGTGATGTGCAAGCTCTGTAGCCATATCGGATACGTTGAAAGAATATGATAGAACATAAAAAACCGTTAGAGTGATAACACTAAGGAATACTACCACACCGACCCAGAACCGTTTTCTCATGTTTTTCACCAATAGGTAGGTGTGGGTAAGTTGCTTATAAGGTTTGTGGTTTTATTGTTTCTTGAGATGGAGTCGTGCCAATATGATGATTCTTCGTAACTCTGCAACGTTATTCTCCAATTCGACCAGCTTACTTTCTATAGCATCAATATTATTTGTAAGTTCTTTTCGTGTTTCCTCTTCAGTTTTCAGTTATTTCACCTCCAAAAGCTACTCTAAAAGTTCTCTTATGATTTTTAAAAGACTAGCATTTTCTGGTTTTTTGGCTGATTTTATCATCTGAGCAAAGGATACAGAGTCCCAAGCAATAAGAATTTCTTGATGAGTATAGCCTTTCCCAGACAGTTCTTTTTCATGGAAATCCCATATCTTTGAAGAAAGTTCCTTGACCTTCTCATCTCGTACACTCAACTTTGTCCCTTCTGGTATTCCTCTATCCAAGGACCGAACTTCAGGAATTTACATGAAAAGTTATCTTTTTCTGCAAGTTTCCTGAGAACACGAATTAATCCGGGGTCATCATCAATATATAAGTCTGTATTCAGTTCTTTGATTATGTCATATTTGGCTTTACCAACCATGTTATGATAATCGTCACCCCAATTTTCTGTCACCTTTGGAACAGTGAAAAGTTCTATTCTATCTCCATAGTAGTGGTTTAGCCAATCACTTTTTCGTCTTACATCCTCTTCCGTGTAACATCTAGTGAGGCAGTATAGAATGTCCTCTGGAAGTGCTATATCCATCGGATTTAGTAATGGCTTGGTTGCGGTTAGGGAATTAACGTAAAAAGGATCGAAGTTTTTTAATATTTCACAGGTGTGGATCATGGCTAAATCTAACTCACGAAGCACCCCATCCATGTCTAGTCCAATAACCATTCTTTTTCTATCATTTTTTTGGGTCATTACTTTTCACACATGTATCAATAAAGTAGTATTTAAATCATTCGGTTTTTTGGGGTGTGGTGGAATAATACTTAAGTAGGTTTCACGGACCTTGCAGTTCCACCACACCTTTCCAAGTCTGGGGAGGGTAGGGTAATTCAAAGATAGCTTTCATGTCCTTTCTAGCCCTACCTCTCCTTTCCAGTTCATTAGTGTGAAATATTGCACAGACAGTTTTCAAGTCCACCATAGTTTCACACCTTCCAAATCTGGGACAGGAAAGAAACTTGGACTGTAGATTTCAGGATGCTTGTAATCCTTACCTGTCTATCCAGTTTGTTGTGGTGGAATAATGTTGACTCAGTTTTTATTTCGTTTGTAGTTCCACCACATTTGACTTTCTGGGGGAAGGAAGAAAAACGATGATTAGATTGCATAAGTATAAAAGTCCTCACATCCCATTCCAGAGTCACGCAAATACCTCATTCAAATCCATTTCTTTTTCTTTCTCTTCATGCCACACAACCTTTGATACTTCTATGTTGTGTAGTTTGTCATATACAAGAGTTGCTAGTGCTGTCATAACCTTGTTCTGAGCAGATGAATGTGCCTTACCATTACAGACTATTTGTGTGTTATCCTTTCTTCGTTTGCATGGGCTACCATTCTTTGTGAGATAGCACGATTCACATGTTTTTAGTCTTTCCTTCTCCTTTATCTCATTGAGCATGTCATAATATTTAGTTTTATGTAGCATTTGTTGGGTCATTAAATTATAGAATACAGCTTTAGCACCCCTGTTATACTTTGTCTTATCAGCCTTCTCTAGCTTTGAACGGTCTATAAAACCAAGATATTTTAAGTAAGCAGATTTTGACTTGAATTTGTTGGGGTGTGCCAAGGCACAGATTTGAGCAATTAGGGCTGGACCGAAACCTGTAACATCACTAAGAGCATCCATTTCCTGTTGAATGTGTGGCAGTACAGATTCTAATTGTAGTGCTTTATCCGATTGTAAGTCTTTTATTGATTTTTCTAGTCCTTCGGATGGACCATATTCATCAACAATTGCGTGTTCTTGATTCTTCAAACCAGCAACAATTTTCGTTAAGTCTCTATACTTTCCGATATGTAACTTTACATAAAGTGCATCTTTGTCCTGTTCTTTAAGTTCGGTAAAAAGTTCGGGATGAGTTTCGGCAAGTTCCTTGATGAGTTTGACATCATTTTCGTCTGTTTTCTCCCACCCTTTCTCTTTGCGAAGTTTGGTTGTTTCTGTACCAGAAACCTTAAACACTCTTATCCCTTCACTTAAAATAAGAATAAGGGCATAGAGTGGGCAACCCTCTTCAATATAGAGTAGATTTTCAAGACTAGGAACTTCTATTTTGATCCAATCCTTTTTTCTACCCCAATCAGCGTATGTTATCAATTTATATCACCTTTCTGGTACGGTAAGGAAATGCTGTCTTTAGATTTTAACCACTCAACAGTCCTACACCGTATTTCCAGTGGGTTTGGTGGTAAGGAAACACTGACAGTAGATTTCAACATCACGGTAGTCCTACACCACCAATTCTGTATCTGGGGTCGGAAGGAAATACCTAAAGTAGATTTCAAAGTTATTATAGTCCTTTCCGACCTATCCAGTATATTCTGGGACAGAGAGGAAATTTCTATTGTAGATTTCAATAATTCTCCAATCCTCATCTGTCTTTCCAGTTCTACTTGTGGTAGGGAAATCCTTGGATCAGATTTCAATTGGCTGGTAGTCCCACACCACTTTTTCTGGGATGGGAAGGAAAAACTGGTCGTAGATTTCATTGGAAACGCAATCCTCACCCATCTTTCCAGAGTTTGATGTTGGGAAAATATCATTATGTCAGTTCTATAAGAATTAATCAGTTTTCCGCAACACCGATACATAATGAATTATGTTAGGTTTATAAATCTAACGGTCTGGTTGGGAAGGATAGTTGATAAATAGATTTCACTCTTCTTAAAGTCCTATCCCAAACCAGTTTTTGAGATTTTTAAGGGTAATGTTTGCATAGATTTCACACGGATAACAGCCCTCAACAATCTCTAATTATGGTTAATAATAGAACTTATAAATCTAACGGTTCATCAATTTGACAATATCGGAAACCAACGACTTGGTTTAAAATAGCACTCTTCCCAAGAACGAACTTTGCCCCAGTCATATCCCTCAAGATCATTTTTATCCATACCTTCATCATAAAGCAATTGACAGTGTAGAGCAACCACACCAAGTTTATTGTCGGTATGTTTGCAACTACCGCATGTATTTGGAAGGAATTTATTCGTATTCACGATATTGATGGTTACGGGAGTTTTTTTACTCATTTCTTAATCCTCTTGATTATTGGCACACGAATCTTACAATCCTTCTTACAGGTGAAACCAACACCCCATCCTGTGTCAGAACCTATACCCTGATTTGTACCACAAACCCAATCCAAACGCCATTCACCATCAACATAGCCATATGGGAAAAGATCAAAAACAGCCTGACACCTTTCACAGTCAACTTCTATCTGCTTTTCAACAGCTTCACGTAAGAGGGTCATTGGAATTTGGACTGTGACATTCATCATCATTTTAAACACTAACCTTTTTTATTAAAATAATCTAATATAGCTTGACTAACTTTATATTGCTCAATAAGCAAACCACGAATATCAAGCAAAACTTCTACGGTTGTTGTAGCAGGATAATTAGTAACTTGTTTTAATAATTCTTCTCTTGTTTTCATTGTATCAACGTACTTCCTCAAATCTTATGTCCAGAATGTCCCTATCTCTTGTGCCATTGAGGAATGGGTGAACTTCAAGCCTAACAGAACCAATAGCTACGGGTGGAAGCATTTTACGACTGATATAGGTGCTTTTCGGTGCAACAAAACCCTTCTGGTAGCCACCTGTAAGTACAAAATACTGGTCAACGTCTACCATTTCGTGGAGTCTTTCATCTGGTTGAAGGTACTGCTCATGTAGCCACCCTAGTCTATGTACATGTCCCATAGCGAAAACGGCTGGTGTCCTGTAAACATCCACTGGATTATGGATTTTATTGAAGCTGGAACCAGAGGTTCTTCCACCCCCATCACCATGCCACAATACAAAATCTACGTTTCTCCGTGCCTGACTGTTCTTGACCTTGACCTTGTATCGAACATAGCTCTCATAGTCACCATAGGGCATTTTAAGTTCTGCACATAGCCAGTTTACATAGTTTACATTCTCAGCCTTTACCCAATCCCTATCATGGTTTCCGATGAGGGCACAATCCACCTTTGGTGCTATTGGCTTTATGAAATCCCTGAATTCCGTATAGAGTGTAAGTGGGTCGGGTTTTTTGTAGTCACCTTCTTCTCTTCGTGAATCATTTTTTGGGAAAGAATAACAGTAATCACCCATAAGATTTACTCTTGTGTTCTTATCCTTCATGTCCTCAACAACACGGTCACGGAATCTGTACATGGCTTTTTCATCTGTGGTTAATGCACCATAGTGATCATCACCATGCAAATAGACAGTGAACGTATCTCGATGAGATTCTAGTTCTATGTTATAAACAAATAACTGCAACTTTAATCTATGGAGAATACATTATATGTATTTATAAACCTTTGTGTTTTAGAAACGGAATGGTTATATACTAGTTCCGTGCTTACTGTTTTGATACTATGTTAGAGGTTCAGATAACGCCAACAAAGCCTGAATATGCAAAATACGCCTTTGAACTTAGGTTCATCTGTAAGCGTATTTGTTTTGCAAATGACAATATAGAATTCTTCACCGTATGGGGAGAAGAGGGGTGGGATAGAAGTATACCAACGACAAATGGTTACTTTAATATAGAAATTACAGAAGTGAACTAAATGAGGGAAAAAGTTGGATGTCAAACAAGAAATAACCATAGGAGAAATCTATAATGGTATTTGGATTAGGTAATAAAGATAATGATAATCAACCAAGAACAATTATTATAAATTTCGGTGATAGGGTCTTTCTCGACAATTTTGTTTTAACAAACTCTGGGTTAAATCATGGTGAACTTGTGTTATCAGTGTATTACACAGAAGGTACATATGAAGGATATACTTTTAGGTCTTTTATTTATTCACTATTTCCCACATATAATTCTAAGTTTACCATTGGACATCATCAAATAGAAGTACAAAGTATAGTAGGAGATACAATTACCATAGAATCGACTATAATAAAGGAATGATGAAGTAAATGAGAGAAAGAACAGGGGTAAACACAAAATTCCAAAATTTGATAAAATTCCCAGAACTTGGTGGAAAGTGGACTAACACTGGTGAGGGTGGATTAAATGTTTACGCAGTAATACTTCAGCCTGAAAAGTTGGAGAACTATTATGCAAAGTGCCTAACGGGTACTCCGGGCTGGGAAGATATGGAAGGTGTACTTTTCCCCGAGAAATACATAGAAATCAGTGATGCTATGCATGAACAAGAACAAATAAATTATTCACCATCATTTGAACCTGCAAACTTGGTAATGTTGATTGGAACGACTAAGATCGCTTTCTGGGATGGAAATTTCTATTTCACAGCCAAGATGAATGATCTCACAGACCACGGTAAGGACTTGTTCGATATAATTAAATTTGCTTATGGTGTGTATCCAGACATAGTTACTCTGTTGGATACTTAGTTATTCTTATGGTCTAAGAAGGTTCATACGTGGATTTTTAACTAACACTATACTTCTTATTTTATAAGGATAATCTTTCTCGAATTTACATCTTGCCTCTTTTTTATTCTGAGCAATAATATATTTACCAGAACACATTATAATTGCTTTTTCTGGATGAGCATAGTGCATAGAATATGAAAGCATATACAATTTATCCCTATGCTTTCTAACCATTCACAAGCCTACTTTTTCTTAGCCTTGCCGAATTCTCTTTCCATTTCTTTATAGATTTTGCTCTCAGATTTTCCTCTAAAATTATCTGCCATATGTCTGCCTATAGAATTGGTTAAAAATCTATCTTCGATGAACTTATCTGTTTTCTTAGCATCCTTGAAGTATTTCATAACAGGCTTGTCAGTTCCCTTTCGCCTATTTATGCTACCGACATACCCAAACGGAAAGTCATTCACATATTTCTGAAGGGTTGGTCGTTTCCAAATCCTATCAGGAATCAGACCTTGCTTTGCGTGTACTGTTCCTCTTTTTTCTTTCTTGTTGTAATCATACTGAACATACTTGACCATTGTTTATCATAACAATTATATAGCCAAGTATATTTAAACGTTTCGGTGGTTACTTTATCTTCTCTATCTTTACATTTCTTTCTATGTCTCGTTCCATGATTTCAGTACCACATCTGAAATGTTCGGTCAACTTGTCTATTACAGCACTCAGAATTTCAGATTCCAAGTCTACATTAATTACATCAGCCAAAATGTCTAGTTCTGGTGATATTTTTACTTTGTATTCTGTCATTTATTCCACTTCCATTTCGTTATAAATATATCCTTCATCCCCTGTTCTATATCCAGTCGGAAGTTCCTCAATTTCCTCATTTTCATCTTTATGAAAAATGTTCTCATGTACAAAACCAATCTTCTGTTTGCAAAAGGCTAGTGCATCCTCTTTGTGCTTGAAAGCCTTTATGAACTGGGAACCTTCATGGTCCGTGAAATGCTCAACCACATATACCATCATTTCTATCAGATAACAATATGATAGGAACTAATATTTAAGGGTTGTGTTCTACCACAGAAATATAATATTTATCTCAATACCACATTCTAACAAAGAAAAGAATCAGTGAAATAGCAAATGCAACAACAACCAACCTTAAACTTCGTGACAATTATCCCAATTCCCTTTCTATTTCTTTTTTAAACCTTTCAGCTTCTTTTTGTTGTTCTGGTGTGAGTTGGGCAGAGCTATCCTTCTTGGGTTTCTTCTTTTCTATTGATGTCACTATCCACTCTGGGACATCTTTCACAATTCCTTTCACAGCCTTTCAAGTGGTTTATCCTCATCCATACTATCTACAACATTTAATAGAACTTCACAATCACAGTACCCGCCATGAAACATAAGCGTGTCACTAATGGTTTTGAAGTTTAGATTGTGATCCTTACAGTACTGTTCGGTCATCGTAAGTCTACCATCACATTTCCAAGTGGCTTTTCCATTTATATCATGGAAGTTGCACTCTCTTTCAAGATGGTCGAACAAATCCCTATAGGTCGGTTCGTACCTATAAACTTCAGCATTACACATCATCAATCACCATTCATAGATATATACTTCTTTAGCCGAATCACTCTCAGTAACCTGCACACGTTTGTGACAGATTGAACACTCTGCTGTCCGTTTCCAACCCATAACTGTGGCTTGATCATATTGAGAAGGCGTATATATCCTGTAGTTGTTATGAAAACAGCCAATCAAGCCAAAGTCTCTTTGAATCTGGGTTTTTCCTTCCATTTGAGAACAGCATTAAAGTATAGTTCTGTTAGAGTATAAAAAGGTTTTGGTTTATTTCACTTAAAGTGAAATCTCTTTTTTATCAGATTTTTTATTATTATTTTTTACATTTTGATATTGCCATTCTGCCCATATCCCAATTATAAAGAAGCCAATTCTATTACATAAAATGGTTTCAATTCGATAACCAATAATTAGGCATCCTATTAGACCTATAATTAGGATTATGAGTGATTTTTTATTCATTACTCCCAATACTCCTTATATTTTTCATCAAACACTTCTGCGGATATGACTTTCAGTTGTTGATATATCATTTGAGCAACCTGTCTTATTTCCCATTGGGATGTTCTATCCAGCCTCAATTTCAGGAAATGTAACCAACTTCTAAAATTCATAGTTACAACAACCAGTGTTTCTGTTGCATTTGGTAACAGGAATCTAGCATCTTCTGACGGAATCCCATACTTTTCTATAAGTATTTTATAGGAACTTTCACAGGCATCTATGGTGGCTACATAAAGTTTAAGTGCATCTGAATTTATCGTTGGTGGAATAATATATCCCATTTTTTCAACAGGAACAACTCTTTGGCTCATTTGTGCGTAGGATGCTATTCGATGCCTGACTAACTGATGGCTAAATGCCCTGCTAACACCTGTTATCTGGAACGTTGCCGATGCATGTTCCAACACACCTAGATGCCCAAATTTAAATATATTTTCAATCCGTTTTGAGAATTTTAAATTCTTCCTCTTTTTCTCTATGTTGTCATAACTCTCTTGACATTGTAAGAGGGCTGTTTCAATAACCTTGTTCGGATCGGGTGTATATGCAATTAAATTAACTCTTGGTACAGTTACCTTCAAGCCTTCAACCACGCATCCATAGCCCTGTCGATTCGTTCCTTATATATACCATAAAGTTTCTCAACCTGACCAGAATCATTGACTATTCTAGACACAGAGGACAAACCACCTAAATTTGCAATGTAAATTATATCGTCTTTGACTGTGATTAGCTTTGTCTTTTCAAGGTAGGAAACATCTGCTTTTAGATCGTCCAAACCTTCCCAGAATGTCAGATGCTCACCCATCCACAGGAATTTACTGTGAAAGTTATAAAGTTCAGAAATTAATATTTTAGTTTTACCAGTTGATTCCCAATACCTGTCAAGAATGTATGCTAAGTATGTCCACATTTCAAATGTTATTGTTGCAGGAGTATAAAAATGTTTTGGTTTGGAGTATTTTATAATGTTCTTTTTAGTACAATATAATTTTGTGTAATTTCAACAGTTGTAAAAGTAAAATCGGTTTCACTATGAAAACCATAAGAACGCCAAGAAAATTCTGTGCCTTTATTAACAATTGGATAGGTATAATTAAATGGATCAACATACCATTGAGATGGCTGATCACTAGAATAAGACATTCCCCCAACCACATAAGAAACAGAGACTATTCCATCCTTGTAATAACTGAATTCATAGGAACCAATATATTTAGTATTTCCTCTTTCTATTGTTACAGAATCTCCAATAGGAAAACCATGAAATATAAAAATATTGGATATAATAGCAATAATTCCAATGGTGATTAACATGCTACCAATAGCTAATTGATATTTTTCTTTCATGTTTTTTACCTATTTCAGTATTGTATTATACGTTCACTTTCCCTTGCCATACATCGACCACAACATATCTCTTGTCAATTTAGCATCTTCACTCAAAAACATATCCTCAAGCCCATCAAACCAAGCCTTAACTTCACGACTATCTAAAACAAGGGCATATTTACAGTCAACACTTTTGGAATGTGGAAATGTGGAAGTTTTAAAAGTAACGTAGTACTCTACCTTAGCCAGTTTATCCTCTAATTCCCCTACTCTGTGGCTCAAAGCATCACGTTCCTTTTGAAGTTCATCTACATCACGATAATGACTATCCATTTTCAATCACCTTAATTCAACATATTTATCGAGTTTCGGATTTGGTGTCACATCAATCCAGACTTTGTGCTTAGAGTCATAGAGCATGTGTTTTCCCGTTTTTGTGGTGTATTGACCTTTTTTTCGTTCCCAAATCATCTCATTCACCCATACTATGTTATGTTTTAACATACCCTGTAGTATAAAAAGGTTTCGATTTATGAGAAAGGTTTATATATCAACCAATAGGAAAGTTATGGATTGTTATATGAATCCAGAAACCAAACTCCGTATTTGTGGCATCGAGAGCATGTCCACAATAGATTGGTACGGTATGGTTAGTATGGTGGTTTTCTGTGCTGGTTGCAACTTTCGATGCCAATATTGTCAAAATTCAGCACTAATCCCGATGGATTCTGGTGAAGATGTTAATCTCTACTATATTATGGATAGGATAAAGAAAAACAGGCTTGTGTTAGATTCGATTGTATTTACTGGTGGTGAACCAACCCTCCAACCAGATGCTGTTATCGAGTGTGCCAAACTCGCTAAGGAAATCGGACTCAAGGTTATGCTTAACACAAACGGAACTAACTGGGAGAACTTGAGAAAGATTCTTTATAGTGGATATATTGATAGAGTTGCACTTGATGTCAAAGCACCACCAGAAACAGATGAATACAGAATCTTCTCAGATAATCCTATCGGGACTATATGGTCTGTCGATACGTGCCTCAAGGTCTGCAAGAGACTTGGAATAGAGATGGAAGTTAGAACCACAGTTGCACCAGATATTTCCGATTCACCAGACTATATCAGAAAGATTGCCAACTTCATAAAGGATCGGTGTGATGTTTACTATCTACAGCAATATGACAATCTTGGAGATGTGCTTAATCCAGAAATGAAGAAAAAATCATCACCAACCAGAGAAAAAATGCTTGGTCTTGCTCAGGAAGCATTGAGTACTGGACTGAAAAATGTGTTTATAAAAACACGTGTGGATGGATTGGAGAAAATAGGTTAAGCCGTCTTAAAGTCTGGAAATAGCTTTATTCTGGTATAAACAGCATAGTAGTCTTTCTTCTTAACAACTATACTAGCGTAGCCCAACGTTTTTCTGAACTTAACAGCTTTTTGTGCCATAACCTTGGTGTCATACTTCATAAGTGTATCGTGATAAACATACCCATTCCGAACAATTCTATCAGTTACCATTTTCTAGCCCTCTTCTTGTGGTTTTCCCAATAATAAACTCTAGCATTTACTTTATGTTCAATATCAGCCATTAAATTTTCGATCTCATCATCACGATTTGGAAATTCTCTTCTAAGTTCTTCGTGCATACGTTCTAAATGTGAGTGCCACCCCATTTTATTTCACCTATACTGTAAACATTCTTGCCCTGCTCTTAGCCCAACTATCCAAACGTTCAACATATGCTTCTGCGGCAGATTTTGAAATAAAAGTGTGTGTAATATATCCACCCATCTGGGAAGGATAACGCACTCTGGTTTTGATTCCTTTTTCATATGTCTTGTTTCCGACATTTGCGATTACAACTCTAGGTTCTATATTTCTTGTCATTTTTTACCATCTCATTATCTTGGTTTTATCGTAAGGAAGTCCCAAGAACCTTCTTTTCTTATTTACCCAATCATTCAGAACTTTTGGATCAGCAAACTTTGTTTTTAGCCTTGCACCGTCTGAGTAAAGAACATACAAATAATAGCCCTTTGCTGTGATGTTTTTAATCGATGATTTTTGTCTGTGGTATCGCATTACAACCTCTAGGTTTCGTGCAGAAGCTACAACTTTACCGTTTTTTATTACTCTATCCATTTTATTTTTCACTCTTTCTCCTATGTTCAAGATGATATTTCATCAACGCACTACTAGCATCAGCTAGACCAGATTTGGCGGCTCTGCGTTTTTCATCAGCTTC
>Ga0116137_1002113_pt1 | contig 12149 bp, 9 predicted proteins | sample June2015DPH_20_1_3_FD_88973 | JGI IMG/M metagenome (GOLD analysis project Ga0116137, IMG submission 88973) | Peatland microbial communities from SPRUCE experiment site at the Marcell Experimental Forest, Minnesota, USA - June2015DPH_20_100 | ecosystem: Environmental > Terrestrial > Soil >...
GGCCAGTTCTCCGCTACGGCCGACATCGGTTCCAAGCTCAAGACGGGCGTGGTGAACGACCTGCCGCCCATCGACACTTGTGCGCTCGCCATCCAGCTCGGCGCCACCTATGTGGCGCGTTCATTCTCGGGTGACAAGAGGCAGTTGTCGGCCTTGCTGAAAGGCGCGCTTGCCCACCACGGGACTTGCATGTTGGACGTGATCTCGCCTTGTGTGACCTTTAACGATCATGAGGGATCAACGAAGAGCTATAGCTATGTGAAAGACCATGACGAGCCTTTGGCCGACGTAAGCTTTGTCCCCTACTTCGAAGACATCGCGGTGGATTACGACCCCGGCTCGACCATGGACATCACCATGCACGACGGCTCGCACATCCTGCTGCGCAAACTCGAGGAATCTTACGATCCCACCAATAAGATCGAAGCCCTTCGCTTGCTGACAGAATCCCACGACAAGGGTGAGATCATCACCGGCCTCTTCTACGTGAACACCAAGCAGGAGAACTTCCTCACCTTGCTGAATGTCGTCGACGAGCCGCTGGCAACTTTGCCGGAGTCGAAAGTGCGGCCACCGAAAGAGGTCCTCGACCAGGTGATGCAGGGGCTCATGTAAGGGCGAAGGAGTTTACCTGGGGCCGTGCGCAAAACCTAGCTCTTTCCAGAACTTATCCCAGCGCCAAATTGAGGCGGCGTAAGCGGGCAGGGGGTAGCCGAGTTGGTGAGCCAGTGCGATCACCTGGCCTCGGTGGTGCGCCTCGTGGGCGAACATGTAGGCGAACATTGTCGCGCCGGCGGGCCAAACGCGCGTCCAACTGCCGCGTGAGAATTTCGTCACCCGCCGGTCTGGCTTTTCCGACAGTGCTTCCTTGAGCATTTCAAGGCAGCGCGCGGCGCTTTTGCGGTGTGCGATGGCGGTTTGTCTCAGGGTGCAGCGATAGGGATCAAGCGGGGCAGGGCATTTGAGGTGAGGCGCAGAACGCTTCAGCCAAACCAAGCGGCTGTTATGTAGGTGGGCAAAGATGGCGGCAATGGTGCGGCCTTCGCGCCGGTTCAGGCCGGGCAGCTTGGCTCGCCAGGCGCGCGGCTCGAGGTGCTCAAGGAGAACCTGATTCATGCGGTCGCTGGCCGCGTAGGTTTCCAGCAAAACCTGTCGGACGTCAGATTGACATTTTGTCCCGGCTGACATTATGGCTTCCTGGCGGAGTTGGCGCCTGGAGTCGTCAAGCTCTATACTCGTCTAGCCCAGGAGAATGCCACTGCAAGTACGTGTCTTTCGAGCCGAAAATAGCTATTAATGCTGTTAAAATTGGCAATTTCCGCTCTTTTTGCGTTAAAATTGGGCTCGTTTTGCACCAAAAACCAGTTCGTTTTGTGCCTCTAGAAATATCTAAGTCCTTTATTTGCAATAGATGGCTAAGTTCGTTTCGACTAAAAAACATCTTTTTCCAGTTTCCCTTGTTTCCCCCATCCGGTCAGATCCGTCCCGGGCACCCTTGCCGTTGGCCGCGCCGGGCTTCTCTGCGACAACAGTAGGCTATCACCGATTGGTTGTCTTGTCAAGAGAAAAATAAAGAGGGACAAAAGGTCAAGGAGCGACGGTGAGGCAAGTCCGCGGCAAGGCCGCTACACGACCAAGTGAATTGTTTCCCGCTGCCGCGCTGTCCGTACAGAATCTCAGGGTGACTCTGCGGGCTCGCCGGAAACAACTGGGCGACTAACGAGGCATTTCTTAGTGCGTTGCGCGCGGGTGACAATCGGCACGATCGAAAAAGGCCGACCCTCCTTTCGGGTAAGGGTGGTAAAATCGCAAATGTTGGCGGGTTCAGGCGAGTAGGGCCAGTAGGCGCGAGTTCAACCCTCGCGGCGTGCGTTGGTTCCGGCGTCCTTTTCGCATTGCTTGTAATGCTGCGGGCAATGGTTTGGAAGCTACGACAAACTGAGAACAGAAAGGGGAAAAAGCCTATGACCAACAACCATCGAAAGATGTTCGCTGACTGCACTCTGGAGACAATCTGGGGCGTCGGGATCAGCGCTGCGTCGGCCACCCTACTGGCCTGAACCCGGCAACAGATCACCCACGCCCGGAAGTTGATCGACGACGTCCAGCGTCGCGAAGACGTGCCCGCGCTCCTGAATGTGGACCGCCCTTTATCGAGCGACGCGGTAAGCTTTGGGTTCTATTATGGGCGAGGATAAAGGAGCGCTGGCATTGCCGCAGAGACAATCGGCTTAAAGCGTTCTGAACTGATTTCGCAGAGGGGAGCTACTTGAAAGAAACCGTTTATAACCTGTTTTTATACGTTGAGCAGTCTCTCATAAAAGCACTCGGTGTTGCAATTCATGAACTCGACGGCACACAGGAGGAAAAGGTATCAGCTCTCCGCGTGCTGGTGGAACAGGATTATAAAACGGCCCGAAAATATAAGGTCACGGGCAAATTTGAGTGGAGCGAGTATGAAGGCCGGATGCGCTTGGGCCGGGAGCTTGAGGTCTTTGAAGAGATATTTCGGGACTGTAAGGCGCCGAGTAATCCCCTAGTCGTAATTACCCCCATCGTGGATGAAGCACCTCGAATACTCGCAGTAACGACTCTGGGGCCATTGAACCTTGAAGAACTTCAAGGCACACCTTTAGCCAAACCCGGAGCAATGGTTGATTACCTTAAACAGTATGTGGAAGATGGGAAATTCGATATCCCACGTCTCATCAACGATGACTACTTCCTCGCTATAAAGTTGCTCTTCAACGCAGGACACTATGTCTCCGCAGCCAAGCTGCTCATGTCGTTCGTCGATACTGTGGCGTTTATCGATGCGGGCGATGTCCCGGATAGCTTCTGTCTATGGCTTGATTCTTATGCTGAACTCGCCCCACTTGGAATTACGGCCAAGGAATTATGGGAATTCCGCAACGGATTGCTCCATATGACAAACCTGCGTTCCCGAGCTGTTACCAGCGGGCGAACAGTACCTCTAATTCTTTATGTTGGCAGCATGCCACACCCAATTCCGGCAAGCCAGAGTGTTGCCAAGTACTTTAATTTAAAGGACCTAATTGATGTCTTGGCAGCAGCACTTAGCCGATGGATGGAGAGCTATAACCGAACCCCGGGCAAATTGATTAATTTCGTGAACCGTTACGACCTTACCATATCAGATTCCAGATTGGCCTATTTCAGCGATGGCGAAACTACAACGTCCTTTACGTCGGGCCATCCGTTACCGCCAGTCAGGCCGTTGCCCACGACCACGCGCTAACCCAAGCGGCCCAGACAAACCCACCCACTCGACGAGACAAAGATGGCGGGCTGGGCTAGACATACTGGGGCGGCCCACTAACCAATAGGCCCGTGCTGCTGGAACTGAAACGCCGGTACCCTACACAGGGCATTGAAATACCTGACTGAGATAGAGAACGGCGATATGTGGGTCTTTGTGCTTACTCATTCACTACCTCAAACTCAAGGAATTGAAGTTCTTCTGGAAAGAACCTCTTACCAACTAAGAAGTGCCCCCGTGCCTCGGCTCTCGTTCCAACAAAATTAACATGCATTGAGCCGCAGACTAGCAAGGTTTTCATATTGTTAAGGGCAGATTCGACCTTGTTCAGCCAATACTCTTCTCGAATCCCGTCTGTTTTCGTAAGGTAGGGTCGCTTGGGTGGCGGCCAAGCTGCTGTCGCGAGCATAACATCAAGTGGGCATGGAACCTCATACTTGCTTAAAACGATATCAATTCCAGCCAGTCTGCGCTCTTCGCTGTTCATATCTACCTGAAGCGAGGGAGCAATGCCGCATTCTTCCGCAGCTTTGCTAGCCACGGAAACTTCTCCGGGACGAAACTCCTCCGCTATGAGCGTGACCTGAAATTCCTTGCACAACCCCGAGATCTCCTGCTTCAACATCAAGTCACGGGGCTGTAATTTATGGTCTGTACCGAGGATAATGAGGTTCACCATTTTCTCCTTTCCCGGCCATGGTCCGGGTTTCTCACTCGGGATTTCGTTCGGGTCTACTCCTGCCACGGGGTGATGGAGATGATCCTTTTGATGAAGGCTGGGTTGGGGTCTCCGCCTTGCTCGGTGTGCTTTGCACTGATTTTCTGGATTTTTTCCATTTCTGATTCTGTGGGGAGCAAGTCAACCCCGTAGGAATACTGCTTTCCGTCAGCCCCTTCAAATGTCACGTCGTACATGTTCGCTTCTTCTGATGCCCTTACCCGGGACCAGAACTCCAAAAATACTTTTGGCCGGCGGCTAGCGCCCCCAAGTACCCCCTTCGGTCAAGGGAAAAGGAAAAAGGGTCAAGGGACGAGCCCTTCCCCCGCACAACGGAAGCCGTTGATGTCGCTCACCTGGTTCGGATAGCTCCAGGTGCGGCCCGAGACCCGAACGGTCCTGGGAGAGTCGTACCACGACCCGCCACGCAGACTGCGCATCGTTGTCCCACTCGTCGGCCCTGAGGGGTCCTGAGACGGGCTGTTCTGATAGTAGTTCGGGTCGTACCAGTCGTTCGCCCATTCCCAGTCGTTCCCCAGCATGTCGAACAGGCCGAACCCGTTGGCACGCTTCTGGCCGACTGCGTACTTGCCGTTGTGGTTTTCGACCAAACGCCTTGCGTATTCCTTCGAAGTTGCCTCATCGTCAGCTCGGTCTTCCTTTAAAATCCTGGCGCTGTCCAGGCGTTGGCGCCCGCTGTTGTCCGCGTACCAGGCAATTTCGTCAAGGTCGCCATAACGCGCTGCCTTGCTCCCGCCGCGCGCCGCATACTCCCACTCGGCTTCTGTCGGCAGCCTCCCGCCCGCCCAACGGCAATATGCTTGGGCATCATCCCATGTCACCCAGTCAATGGGCACTGAATGGCCTCGTCGCACCACCCAGGGTGGCCTCTCCACCTCATGTGGCATTTGCCTTCCTGTTGTCCCTGCGAAGCGTTTGTACGCCTCCACCGTAACTTCCGTCTGCCCCAGCCAGAAACCTTTCGTGATAGTCACCCGATGCGGCGGTTTCTCGTCATCTTTACATTCGTTGTCCCCCGGCGAGCAACCCATCATGAACGTACCGGGCGGTATCCAGACATACTTGAGACCATCTTTGGGATTGAGCCCCACCTTAACTCCCCCGGGACCAATCTCCTTCGCTCCGAATTCAGAAAGCAAATCGATGTTTTCGCTGGTGCTTACATTGCCCTGTGCGGGCGCAGGCCCCACCATAGGTGCCTTGGCCTTAGAGCTTTCCTTAGCGGGCTCGGTAGACTCCGACGTCGGGCCCGTCATGTCTGCAGAAGCTTTGAACACATCGCCGACACAACGGAACCCCAGGTCACTATCACCGATGGTGTCCTGTGGGAAAGAGTAGCGCCTTGAGACCCGAACGGTCACGGAACCGTCATCCATCCAGGCCCCCCCACGAAGAACAGGCCATCCTTCGCTCGCTGGCCCCCCAGGGTCTTGCGACGGGCTGTCCTTATAGTAATCCTTGTCGTACCAGTCGTTCACCCACTCCCACACGTTTCCCAGCATGTCGAATAGCCCAAAACCATTGGCACGCTTCTGGCCGACATCGTGCGGCTTGGAGCCGCTGTTATCCCAGTACCAGGCGATTTCGCCAATCGGTCCGTAGTGCGCCCTCGTGCTTCCCCCTCGCGCCGCGTATTCCCATTCCGCCTCAGTCGGCAAACGCCCTCCCGCCCACCTGCAATACGCGCGGGCATCATGCCATGTCACATTCACTATGGGCATTGCGTCGTCGCCCCACCCTGAGTTGACTCTTTGCCCATGCTCGTCCACCTCAGGCGGCATCTTCCGCCCTGTTGCCGCCGCGAAGCGCTTGTAGGCCCCCGCCGTCACTTCCGTCTGCCCCAGCCAGAAGCCCTCCGTGATGGTCACCTTATGCCGCGGTTTCTCGTCATCCTCACATTCGCCATCCCCCGGCGAGCAGCCCATCTGGAAGCTGCCTGGGGGAATCAGCACGTACTTCAACCCATCCGTGGGATTGACCCTTATCTCCACCTTCAACCTGTGATGCGAAAAATACCAGACCCCAGCCGTGGCAACAACCAGAAAGACAATGGACCCGACGACGAGCCATTTTCGTCGTGAGGGGCGGGCTGTTGCCGCTCGGGTAATCCGGCGCACAAGAAAGAGAACCAGATAGATAAATCCCCAACCCAACAGTACGGGGAAGAATGCGACAAATGCTGCCCCTATTCGGTCGCCGGGACGCCTTTCTTCAACAGTGTCTTTGTAAAATTTATCGCATCTGTAGTCAGCCGTCTCCTGTCCGTTGTGGATGTCAAGGCAAGCATGTTTCATAAAGACCGCAGCCCGCACAGTTTCATCGTGTGTGACCTTGAGGGTGTAAATACCCCCACCGAGAATCCAGACGACTGAAGCCACAACCCCTATTCCTTTCCAGCGGGACCCAAGCCATTTCCGTCGTGAGGGGCGGGCTGTTTCGGGGACGGCTTTGGGGGCAACTGTGTCCCGCACGGCAGCGGGAACGAGTCCTTTGGGCACAGGTGTGACTGCGGTTTGCGGCTGCGGCTTGGCGGCCTCCCGTTGCGGCTCGGGCTGTGCAGCAAGGTGAGAACCGGCTTTGGCTGCCTGTGTGAACTCCTGTGCAAATTCCAACACCGATCCGTAGCGCTGGTTGCGGTCTTTGGCGAGCGCCCTCATCACCACCTTCTCGACCTCGGGCAGCGCGGGGCGGTCGGGTTTGGCGGCACGGAACGGCGGTGGGTCTTCCTGCATGTGCATTCGCAGGTATCCCACCGGCGTGTCGGAATGAAACGGCGTGCGGCCGGTGAGCATCTCGTAGGTCACAACGCCCAGCGAGTAAATGTCGGAGCGCGCGTCGAGTTCATCGCTCCTCATGCCGGAAGCTTGCTCGAACGACATATAGGCGGGCGTACCAAGCACAATGCCGGTCTGCGTGTGCATGGCGGACTCACGAAGCTTGGCAATGCCGAAATCCACCACCTTGACAATGAGTTCGCCTTGGTCCCCGTCTGTCAGGAAGATGTTATCGGGTTTAAGGTCACGGTGAATGATGCCCAGCTTGTGCGCAGCGCTCAGGCCCCTCGCCGCCTGCTGGAGGATTTCCGCAACTTCGGTGACGGGAAGCGCCCCCCGTTGCTTGAGGACCTCATGGAGTGATTCTCCTTCCAGGAATTCCATGGCGATGTAAGGCGTGCCGTCATCCGACTGGGCAGATTCGTAAATGGTGACGACATTGGGGTGATGAATGCGACCCGTGGAACTCGCTTCATTTTGAAAACGCTGCAGGAAGTCAGGGTCATCGAGAAGTTTGCGGTTCAAGACCTTGAGCGCCACGGGGCGATTACCCACCCCAATCTGCTCGGCGAGGAAAACCGTGCCCATGCCCCCTTTGCCCAGACGGCGGACAAGGCGAAACCGGCGGGACAGTCCGGCGGCAAGCTGGGCCTCGGTCTCCGTGGCTGGGGCGGCAAGGCGAGCGCCGTCGTGCGGACAGAACTCGACATCATCGGGGTAGGTCTGTTGACAAGTGTGGCAAATCTTCATGAGCGCCACTGAAACTTTCCCGTAGCACGGATTCTAACAGAAGTATTGCCGCAAAGGGAACCCCCCGCACGACATACAAGCGAAGTACGCTATGAAAAGGAATGTGCGCGCCACCCAACCTGGGTTCACTTGAGGACTGCTCTTCGCAACCCGACGCCTGACGATAAGTCGGCCACTCGGAGAGAATGCGAGTGATCACTTGGACGTGTCGGCATATCGGAAACCGTGCCCTATTGCGGCAAGGTAGCTGGGGAGAAGTGAGGCGTCTCTTGCCGCCTTGTGTTTACAGATAGCTTAGCCGGGGGGGAAGGGTGTCAGTGTGCGATTCGGGCGTCTACGCCTATTTAGCCGCCTTCTTTCTCGACCGGGAATCCCGCTGCGTTCCAACCCCGCCAACCGCCGTCCACGGAGACCACGCGCTTGTAACCCATTTTTTGAAGATTGTCTGCGACCAGCGCAGAGCGATAACCACCACCGCAATAGAGGAGAATCTCCGCCTCCCGGTCCGGGATTTGGCTTTCGATGTCTCGCTCGATGATCCCCCTGGAAAGGTGTTTCGCCCCGGGGATGCGCCCGGCGGCCCATTCGTTATCCTCGCGGACGTCGATGAGGTGGAATTCTTCCTTCGCATCCAGCCTTTTCTTCAACTCCGGGATAGTGGTCTCGCGAACGCGTTGTTTCGCGTCCTGGACGAGCGCCAGAAATGCGGGGGAATGCTGTTTTGCCATGGAATAGTCCTCCTATTATTCTAGCCAATCTGCCGGTTTGCCGGGTGGATTCTCGCTTTCGCGGGAATGACTGGCGCTTCTGAAGGGATTCCATCCCAAATGACACCAGTACCTGCCCAGGCCGCTCATTTCTTTGCGCATTCGAGCGTGAATTCAAACCCGTCGATGCCCTCGCCGGCTGCCACGTCCGCCCGCTCATCCTGCTTGGGACAACCGCGACGCTTGAGAGTCACAAAATTGCGACCGGGGATGACTTCCAAAGCCACGGCCCCATCACCGCCGGTTTCTCCCTTCACGTTTTCCACGACGGGCCCATTCGACCAGGTTGCCTCAAGACCCACCCGATCCAATGGGCGCCCGGCGCTATCGCTAATACGAAAAAGCACGGGTTTGTGGAGAATCTTTTGGGGCTCGTAAATTTCCGGTGGGATCATGACCAGTTCCTGAGTTGCCGAAGCTTCAGAGGGCGTGAGCTGGACGTGCCGGAATACTACCGTATCCTCCGTGGCGCCGTCGCGGCGCGCCGTAATCCAGTAAAGGCCGGGTGGAAGGCTGGAGAACGAATACCGGCCCTCGGGGTCGCTCGTCGTCTGGTCCACGAGGCGTTCGGCATGATCGCTTAACGAAACTATGGCATCGCGAATTGGAATTGAATCCGGGGTGTTGACTGTGCCGGAGACTTGCCCACGCGACTCCGGGCTAGGGGGCTGAAGCTGAATCTCAATCGCGTCGCTCGAAACGTCGCCTTGCCAGACCGTTACCTTCAGGTTGCGTTGGATTTCTGCCGCGTTGGAATACTGGGCCGTGTAGGTGATCGATAGCCGGTACGTTCCCCAGATCGGTTTCTGCGCCTCGGAAAGTGCGGGCGTCAGTCGAATCGTGGACCTCTCTTCATAGTCCTCGCCGGGCGCCAGCCTGACCAGCTTCGGCTTGGGAAAACCGACGCTCTCGAAGACCGCCGCTTGAGCCGGATTCGAGACGGCTGCCTGTCCCGCGCTCACCGGCTCGAGTTTGACCGTGAGCATCGCGCCGCCCGTCGTCGGTTGTGGGCCTGTTTCCTCTTCCAGCAGCCGCCTCGGGGTTGGTAGCTTGCCCCGCGCGTGGCGGTAAAGCCAGACGGTTTCGTTGCCGGCATTGTGGACATGAAGAGTTACGCGTGCTGGGAACGGCGCCACGATGTTCTGCTGCTCGACGGAGATGAGGAGCTTGAGAGATGTGTCACTTGCCGCTCCTTGGCTTGGCAGAGCGAGCGGCACGAGTAGCAGCAGCGTTTTGATCAAACCAGCTCTAGACGTTCGAGATCTTCTCGTTTCCATTCTGGTAACGTCGGACCCTGCGATGGCTACAGGGAAAACAAATTCCCAGCAGGAATCTCCCATCCCGGAAGGAGCGGAGACTGGAGAATCTCTTCTCCAGCGAAGGCGCCTTTCAGTTCATACCCACTGCCCGCCAAGGTATAGATTTCGACGCTTTCGGCAATGGGATCGACGACCCAATACTCAGTTACGCCGTGTAGCGCATATTGCTCCAGCTTCGTGACACGATCGTACGACTGCCGGTAGGGCGATAAAACCTCTACCACCAAGTCTGGCGCGCCCAGCACATACTCAGGACCTATGATGCCAAGTCTCCCTGTGGAGACAAACAGCAAATCCGGCTGGAGGGCGGTCTTTTCGCCGAAGACAACGTCGAAGGGTGCGATGTAAACTCTGCCCCGATTCTTGGTCTTGACATGATTGGAAATGCTAAGAAACAGGTTGCCCAAAACACGCTGGTGCTTCTCGCTAGGGGAGGGGGTCACAAACACTTCTCCGTCGATCAGCTCATACCGCTTGCCATCGTCCGGCATGAGGCGCAGTTCAGGGTAAGTCAGGCGGGGCTGAACAGCTTTCATAGCATCAATCATACCACGAGACGTTGACGCTCATTCACACTCGGCAATTCAAAGCACGCGCAAAATCAGACACTTCAAATAGTGTGTTTCGGGCACGGTCAACAGTATCGGGTGGTCGCGCGATTGCGTGCGCCGCTCGACCACCGTCAAAGTGCGATGAGCATCGAGCGCCGCGCCGGCGATGACTTCGAGCAAGTCCGCCTCGCTCACATGATGCGAGCATGAGCAGGTGAGGAGGAATCCGCCCGGGTTCAGTATCTTGAGCGCGCGCAGGTTGAGCTCCTTGTAGCCGCGCAGCGCCGCCCCCAGGTTGGACTTCTGCCGCGCAAAAGCCGGGGGATCAAGCACGATGGCGTCATAGTGTTGCTTTTCCTGGTCGGCGGCCTTTAAGAAGTCAAAGCAGTTGGCTTCCTTCCATTGCACGTTTGTAATGCCGTTCAATTGCTGGTTGCGGCGCGCGAGGTGGAGCGCTTCCGGAGAGGCATCAATCCCCAGGACGGAATCGCACTGCCGCGCCAGATTGAGCGCAAACCCGCCCGCATAGCTAAAGCAGTCGAGGGCGCGGCCGCGCGCGTATTGGCGGGCCGCCAGACGATTCTCGCGCTGGTCGAGAAAGCCGCCGGTCTTCTGGCCGCCCATCAGATCGAAGAAAAATCTCAACCCATTCTCTTCCACCTCAGCTTCGCTAATGCTTTCACCGGCCAGTGTGCCTTTCAGCTCCGCAAGTCCCTCCAATGCCCGCACCGCCACGTCGTTGCGCTCCAGAATCGAGCGTGGCGAAAAGGCCTCCTGGAGAATCTCGACAATCTGCGGCTTTAGCCGGTCCATGCCCTGGCTGAGAGTCTGGATGACGAAGCATGGGCCGTAACGGTCAATAATGAGAGAAGGAAGCAGATCGCCTTCCGCAGAGACAAGGCGGTAGGCTTGAGCGCCGTCCACCACTTGCTGCCGAAAACTCGCCGCCGCGGCTATGCGCTCAGCAAGAAAGGCGCGGTCGAATGAGCGCTCTTCACGTGTAAGCAGGCGCAACGCGATCTGAGACTTGCTGCTGTAAAGCGCTTGCCCCCAGAAATGCCGCCTTCGGTCCTGAAGACGAACCACGGCCCCGGGGCCTGCCTCGCGCGCGTCCAGGACGTCGGCGCGGTAAATCCACAAGTGACCTGAGAGGATTCGGTCCACGCCCCGCTGTGAAATGGTGACCGCTGAACAAGGCATATTAGAACTTTACCACAGACGCAGGAGACTGTAGAAACTCGTAGCCCTCTCCCCCTTGGGGGAGAGGGTGGACCGCCGCCGGCGTTCTCTTCAGCCGGGGCGGGCCGGGTGAGGGGGTTGCTCAACAGACGATGGAATGGTTATTTCACGACAAACCTTCCTACGGACGACAGACCCCCCTCACTGATACAATTCCTGATCGATGCTTCTCGAAGAATTCGATTATCAGCTTCCGCCGGAGTTAATCGCCCAGCGCCCTCTGGTCCCCCGTGACGCATCGCGGATGATGGTGCTCGACCGCGAAGCGGGGACCTTCAGGGACCAGGTGTTTCGAGATCTCCCTCAAGTTCTCGAGCCCGCCGATCTTTTGGTTTTTAACAACACTAAAGTTTTTCCAGCCCGCTTGCTCGGCCGGCGGCGGGGCCTCCGCTCACAATCCATTGGAAAGCGCAATCCCGCGGCGCGGGAGTTTCTGAAGGGTGAAGTCGAGTTGTTGCTGACTCGGCAGGAGAGCGGGGATGTCTGGGAGGGGCTTGTCCACCCGGGCCGAAAGGTGAGAACGGGCGAGGTACTTCTCTTTGGCGAGGGGGAATTGCAGGCAGAAGTTATCGGCCGAGGCGATTACGGAGTGCGCCGCGTGCGTTTGAGGGCGCAGGAAGGTACCATCGAAGACGCGATCGACCGCCTGGGCCATGTTCCTCTGCCACCCTACATCCGGCGCGCCGACGAAGCGCAGGACCGCGAGACCTACCAGACGATCTACGCCAAA
>Ga0116137_1002124_pt1 | contig 12116 bp, 15 predicted proteins | sample June2015DPH_20_1_3_FD_88973 | JGI IMG/M metagenome (GOLD analysis project Ga0116137, IMG submission 88973) | Peatland microbial communities from SPRUCE experiment site at the Marcell Experimental Forest, Minnesota, USA - June2015DPH_20_100 | ecosystem: Environmental > Terrestrial > Soil >...
ATCCAGAAACGCTACCCAGGTCGGCTACGTAAATACTTGCCGTTTCTCCCGAGCTTGAGAGGATGGGACGCTCAAGGCCTATAACCTGCAGAACACAAAACGGCTCACGATTGCAGTTTAGAAAATGGCAGACCGAAAAAACGATACCCGGGTCGTTAGACGAATGCCAACGATATCGATGAGTGTGCCCTAGCTCCACTACCTGCCCCGCGCCACTGCGTTGTAGCCTGAAAAAATCCCGATCAGCAGGCCCAACACGAGTCCAACTGCGGCTTAGCCTCCGATTTGAGAACCAAGAAGTTGAAGAGCTGTTTGACAAAAAGAAAGACAGAAGCCAAGTAGCTTTCAGGCTCAATGACGATAGGAGCAGCGTTAGTGAGTCCCTCGCGTCGTTGGAACTATACTACAAGCCCGAAGAGCTTGAATCATTTCTCAGCTTCCGGCTGGTGGGGCTATCACGCTACTCGCTCGGCTGGCCACGTCGTGCCGCCGCAGCATTCTGGGAATGCACACAAGGGAGGGTAAGCAAAGAACGTATGGACGCGCTAAGGACGCACACCCTCGAGAGGTTCGCCGGTAGCGACACGCAGGCAAAATCCCTTAGTTATGCCCGAGCGTTCCTCACTTACCTGACCAAAACGAGGCTTGATTCTCGTTATGAATCGTTTAGACTGTTCCTTGAATTGCCCAAAGCCGTAAAAACGTGTAAGTTGCTGACAGGGCGTATAGTGACTATTGAGGATGTGCAGAACGTTCTTTCGGTTCTCAAATCAAGATATATGCGCGGGGAACTCGACGAGCAGCACTACGTCGCGTATAACGCTTTAATCGTGTTTGGGGCCTTTACCGGTCAGCGCCCATATGCAACGATCGGCAGAATTACAGCCGGGCAGTTTAGAGAGGCATTGAAGTTCAGAGCGAGACCTACACTCTACGTGTCGGCAGATCAGGATAAGATCCGTTGCGCTCATTTCGTTCCGCTGCACAGCCGCGTCATCGAAGCCGTTGAACCACTCCTCGACGGAAAAAAAGATGATGAGCTTATGTTCCCACTCTGTGCGCTCATCCAATGGTTCAGGCGTCGGCGCGAAGCAGGGAACAGAATACCGCTCAGTCGCTGCGGTGGGTATTTTGTACTCAGTGATCTTCGCAAGTTCACTGAGCAGCACGGAGATGTGATCGAGTGGGATTCGTCGAATAGAGCCTACATCTTAACACATGGCGTTTCAAGCGTTTCGTGGAGTCATTATCGAAATCCATTACCAGAGAACGTATATGACATCTACATGAAGTACTGGAGAGACGTCGACTTTACAATCTAACTCCGTCGCTGAACTTGATCTTGATGCGGAGCCATTTTCCAAGGATAGTTTAAAACTTTGTTAGCAGTAGGGCCCATACTGCAATGGGACAGTCGAACAAGAACTACATAATGACGCACGGCGTTTCTGGGGTTGATTGGAGTTTTTACAAGCTCCGCTGCCTGAGCACGTGTATGAAATGTATATGCAGTTTTGGAAAAACGTTAGGTTCAACTTTTAAACTCGTCGTAAAACGCTTTGCGCTGCTCTTCCATCGAAACCTTGAAGCATCAGCATTTTATTCGTTTAGAATAATAAGAAAGCGCTAACGATATTAAGGGCAGATAATTGAGGCCGAACTAACAGGCCATATAGGTTAAGATGGTTCACATGCTTGCACAGCTAAGGCAAAGAGGCTGCCATGTTGGATGAATCACATCTTGAGATCCTTAAGCAAGGGGTAGAAGCTTGGAATAGATGGAGGAAAGAAAATCCCACGATAAGGCCTACCCTCACTGGAGCAGATCTCTGCAACCTAGATCTGACCGACATCAATCTTAATTATGCTAGGCTTGACTTGGCCAAGTTCAGCTTCTCTGATCTTACGCGAGCTCGAATGGCAGAATCTAACTCTGCTTTGGCCGATTTTTCCAATGCCACGCTCACCGAAGCTAGTTTTCTGAGGGCTAATCCCATAACTGCCGATTTTTACAAAGCGAATCTCTCTGATGCCCGATTGATGGGGGCCAATCTCTCAGAAGCTAATTTTGTCAAGGCCAACCTGACCAGAGCAAACCTCCACGGTGCTAGTCTCAACAAAGCTAATCTAACGGGGGCCGATCTTACTGAAGCAACCCTTATAGGGGTGAGTTTTGTTGAAACCGACATCACCGATGCCATATTCAGGGACTGCCCGGTATACGGAATCTCTGTGTGGAATCTAAAAGGTAGACCCCTCGAGCAGACGAACTTAGTGATAAACAGAACAGAAGAGTTATGCTCAGAACCGCATCTGACCGTCGACACGTTGGAAGTCGCACAGTTTGTTCATTTGCTCCTTCATTACGAGAGACTGCGCGATGTTATTAATACGATCACAACAAAGGCCGTGCTGATATTAGGGCGGTTTGGAGAACGAAAGACCTATTTGGAAGCAATTGCAGACCAGTTGAGAACGTTTGAAAAAGCGGGCGTAGATGAAAATAGTGAGCGGGTACAAGAGTATATACCGATCATATTCGACTTTGACAGACCTCACGCGAGAACGTTTACCGAAACTGTCCGTATATTAGGACACTTGGCGCGATTCATTATTATCGATATCACCGATCCAAAAAGCGTTCCACAGGAGCTCCAAGCACTCGAGCATATCCCTGTGCCGATTCAACTTGTTTTGCAGGAGGAGAGACCGTCAGTTGAAGCGTCCTTAGACCCGTTAACCGTCAGTGGTGTTTTTTCGCCGGGACGGAGAGGAAGCACGGGCCAGCCTTTAGCTGCGTAACTGAGAGCGGCCTCCCCGAGGACACTCCCGCTACTACCTACGTTCTCTTTCAGTTCAGTATTGCACTCAGCGTGCTCACAGACGCCAAATGCACTTTCCAGCTTCTTATCTTCAATTTCAGTCATCTTTCTTTTTCCTTATTCTTTGCCTCCACGTTGCGCGCAGTGGGTAGCTCCAGTCCCCTGCAACATTTTTCCGCGACGTCGAGCCCAACCGGCTTCGGCAGCTATTGGGCGTGCGTCTGCGGTTGTTCGATCGCTGCTATTGCCTTACCGCTCAGTGAATAACACACGACGTTACGCGATTTGCGATACGAAGTGACTAGCCCTGCTCCCTTGAACGTCAACAGACGATAGAATACGACGGTGCGCGACACGCTCCCGATCGCTCTTTCCATTTCGGTTACCGTCGCAGATTTGTGCTCTGCAAGGTATTGCAAAATGAGTAGATCTGTGGCGTCAAATCTAATATCTGAGTCTTGTGCTGTATTTTTTATAGCTTCTAAATTCAATAGATGTTCCGTTCCTGTTTCATTAGAGATTTTTGTAACTGAGTGACGCTGCAAAAGCGTCGCATTACGCCATGAAGTATATTCTTATACACCATAAATGTTGGGATTATCCTCACAAAATAGTTAAATAAAGCAGATAATTCCAATGAGATCTATCTCCTGATTTAAAAAATGACGATGGGTGCATGAAAATCTATAGCATTAAGGGCCATCTATCAGGTAAAAAAGCCTAATGTCTCCATTTTCCATTAATATGCAGATCAATGCATAAACTATATATTATGGAATACCATGTGTAGCATATCGAAAGGAGCTTCTAACGTAACGAAACCGCAAACATCACGCGTAAGCGTATGGAGGATCCGCAAGTTGCCAAAAGTGTTTGAGACGCTTGACTCCGTAGAGCCCCCCACTAAGATGCGAACAGCACGCCAGAAAAAAGGCGTTTCACAGGAGCAGATGGCTCGCTTTGTCGGCACAACGCAACCGACCTACAGCCGGATAGAGAGCGGCTCCATACAGCAGCCCGACGCAGAGATCGTGCGGCGCATAGCCGAGATTCTAGGCGTCCCGGCTAACGAACTATTTGTAAAGGAGAGCTTGGAACAATCGCCATCAAGAATGCAAACTGACACAACGCTTAATCCAAAGGATATCCCGGCGATACTCTACGACTTGAAGGAGCTCCTCGATGACGGTATCATCACTGAAGAGGAATTCCTGGAAAAAAAGAAGGAACTGCTTGCAAGGTTATAGCTCACGTATAGCATATGCAATCAATAACAACGTTCAATGTCCGACGAACTTCTAAGCGCACGTGGTTTCCGATCGTATTGCTCCCTTTCAGCAGTGAATTCGACGGCACTGCCTCGCCAAAGGACTGTAGTCATCAGTATGCCGAGTGGGTAGCGGGACTTTCTGCCTATAATCGGCACAACGTTCTGATGAACTCCCTGCTAAAGATGTGGCATTACGACGGAATGAAAAAGAATATAATGGCGGATGTAATCGTTTTATGATCAAGCATGGTCAATAATCGTGGATTCTCCGCGGTAGATCTGTTCTGCGGAGTCGGCGGTTTAACTCACGGCCTACTGGAGGCGGGCATACCCGTAAAGGCTGGTATAGACATTGACGAGGGATGCCGCTACGCCTATGAAGCCAACAACGACGCCCCGTTCATCAGGAAAGACGTAACGTCACTATCTTCGGGTTTAGCTCGGGAATTATACGACGATGATGCCGACGAGAGAATTCTTGTCGGCTGTGCACCGTGTCAACCCTTTTCAAGCCATACACAAAAGATGAAGAATCGGACAAGCGACGCCAAATGGACGCTCTTGTATTCGTTTTCCAGGCTCGTAAGAAGCGTCGAGCCAGAAATAGTATCAATGGAAAATGTCCCGAATCTTGTCAGATACGGCCCGTTTAAAGACTTGGTTTCGACGCTCGAAAGAAGGGGTTATTTCGTGAACTCTTCGATCGTCAATTGTGAAAGATATGGGGTGCCTCAATATAGGAGGAGGCTGGTTTTGTTGGCTTCAAAACTTGGAGCGATCACCTTGCCATCGCCTTATCACGCCGAAGGCGAATTTGTTACGGTCAGGGATACTATAGAGCATCTGGATAAAGTTGGCAATGGTGAAGTATCAAAAAAAGATCCGCTGCACCGATCTGCAAAGCTTTCCCCTATCAATCTAAAAAGAATACTCGAATCCAAGGCAGGCGGAAGCTGGCGAGACTGGAGCGAAGAACTTAGAAGTTCGTGCCACCGAAAAACTAGTGGCAGCTCGTACACGGCCAGCTACGGACGTATGGTGTGGGATAGCCCCGCTCCCACAATAACCACTCAGTTTTACAACTACGGTTCAGGAAGATTCGGGCATCCGGAACAGAACAGAGCCTTGACGGTGAGGGAAGGGGCCCTTCTCCAAACATTTCCGGAATACTATGAATTTATCGATCCTTCCCGAGCGCAAATGATACGCTACGTTGAAATGGCGATGTATATTGGAAATGCTGTGCCGATCAAGCTCGGAGAAGTCGTCGGGTCGGCAATTAGAAAGCATGTCGGTGGGTGAGATCCTGAATTCGAATCCTGAATATTGGATGACAATCGACAACAACGTCCTGAATCACTTAGGTATCAATCTCTACAGCAACATCCCCGCTGTCCTTTCCGAAGTGGTGGCAAATTCCTGGGATGCCGATGCAAACAACGTTCGAGTCACGTCGGAAGACGAATGCATAACTATCGAAGATGACGGCTGTGGAATGACGAAGGATGAGATAAATAGAAAGTACCTGACTGTCGGATACCGAAGGAGAAGAACCAAAGAAGACGATGAGACGCCTTCGGGCAGACCCATAATGGGAAGAAAAGGAATCGGGAAATTGTCATTGTTTTCGATAGCGAACGTCATCGAGATTGTTAGCAGAAGAGACGCCCAAAAATCGGGGTGCATACTAAACGTAAAAGATATTCAAGAATCGATAAAATCCGGAAAAAATGAACCTTACTGTCCGATGCCAATCTCTCCAGACAACATTGATCTGCAAAAGGATGGCACGAGAATCGTAATCAGAGAGCTGAGAGGAGATTTCAATAGAACCCCTATCTACTTGAGGAGGAGGATAGCGCGTCGTTTTGGGATACTGGGCGACAAATGGAATTTCAACGTCACTATTAATGGTGATGTAGTTTCCATTGCGGATCGGGACTATTTTCACAAAATGCAATACATCTTGTGTTACGGAGACCATTCCGACGCAGAGAGGTACTTGGAGTATTGCAGCAAATACGGCAATATCGTAGAATTCGACGACAACCATGAGGCTTCGATTGAAGCTCAGGGCCACCGGTACCGCATAACGGGATGGATAGGAACCGTAAGAAACTCAACGGATCTTAAAGAAAAAGAAGAAAGTCTAAATAAGATCATTATAATGACCAGGGGAAAACTCGCCCAAGAAGATATTCTCGCGGAATTTGGCGAGGGAGGGGTCTACGCCAGATATGTTACGGCGAAATCAATGCCGATTTCTTGGACTTGACCGAACTTGAAGATATTGCTACGAGTAGCCGGCAAGAAATAATAGAAAACGACCCAAGATATGGTGCGCCGAAAAAATGGATCTTCCTTGAACTAAAAAGGATCGAGAAGATATGGGCAGAGGAGAGAGGTCGGGCTGGAGCGGAGAAAGCAAGGCAGATCGCTCCGATAAGAAAATGGTACGACAAGCTGAGTCCCGATCGAAAGAAATATGCTAAAATGATCTTCGCCAAGATCGAAATGATAGGGATTGATGACGCCGCAGCGAAGAACGAGTTGTACAAAAACGGCATCATCGCGTTTGAATCCTTGTGGGCTCGAGAGAACTTGAACATGCTTGACGAGATCTCTATCGAGAATTTTGAAGGCTTTCTTAAGTTGTTCCGAACGCAAGAGGACATTGAAGCAGCCCAGTATTATCAAGTTGTCGTGGGCAGAATTGCGATTATCGAAAAGCTTGTAACAAAGGTCAAAGAGGATGCTAAGGAGAAAATACTTCAGGAGCACATCTATCGCGACTTGTGGTTATTAAATCCACACTGGGAGCATGCGACAGAAAATCCGCACCTTGAAGAGCGTATAACAACCGAATTTGGAAAAATCAATGCTAAGCTTACCCGGGAAGAGAAGAACGGCCGGGTCGATATCAGATACAAAGAATCAGCCGGAAAACACATTATAGTAGAACTAAAGCGGGCCTCACTTGTCATCGATTCGATAAAACTATTACAGCAGGTCAAGAAATATAGAACTACACTAATCAAGGTACTGACAGAAATGCAGGAGCCCCCGGTCGTAGAAGTAGTTTGTATCGTTGGAAAACCCTGCAGCGACTGGATTACCGAGACCGAGAAGAAGAAATCGGAAGACACGCTTCGCATGCAGGATGTTCGGGTTGTAACATACGACAGACTAATCAAAGACGCGTACGATGCTTACAGAAAATTCTTGGACAAAAAAGGACCCGTCCGAGAGATAATGGGGATCTTGCAAGAAATAGACGCCCTCAAAGGTCTGCCGCTCGGTGACTGAAATCAGTCTGGGCCAATCACTTGACTTTCCGAGATGATCCGAGGATCTCGGCTATGAGTCTTTCGAATCTAATTTGTCTTTTTCTCAAGCTTTTGACATCGCATTCCCAAATTGTTATCACTTTCCATCCCGACTCTTCCAGCTTCTTGAGGACGGCCAAATCCCTCTCCTTGTTACGCTCCAATTTCGACTCCCAGAATTCCCGGTTGCTTTCCGGAATTCCGGCGGCCCTGCAATTCTCGTGACCGTGCCAAAAACATCCGTGAACTAACAAGACGGTTTTGTATTTCGGCAGGACGAGATCCGGAGTTCCGGGATAACGCTTGTCGTGCAATCGATATCGGAAACCTCGGTGAAAGAGAAATCGCCGAACAATTATCTCGGGTTTTGTTTCCTTGCTTCTTACGCGAGACATGAGTTCGCTGCGTTTCTCTTTCGTGAAAATATCGGTGATTCGGCGACCCCCAGTTAGCAAAGACGCGACGTGCGTAAAAGCGTTTAGAGCTTTAGAGCTAATCTACTAAACCATTTTCTTTCATTCCATAAAAAATTGCGAGGACACTTGGCAGAAGCGCAACAGCAAGATCTAACGCGAAGCAGAAATCAGCGCGCGTCTGTGGCATTTCAGAGGTCACCGAAATGTTGTCCAGTCGTAAGACCGAGACCCGAACCAGATACGATGTACCGCTAGCCGCTAAAGCTGCGATTCGACAAACGAAAAGGACTGGGCGCTGTCAGACCGAAAGGCGTTAACTAGAATGTCGGTAAGAGTCGCGGCGTGTATCCGCACAGAGCGTTTTTCCGCCTATGCAACCGACGTGAACGCGCAAAATAAGCGTGCAAAGCTCCAAACCGCCCACGGCTGCCCTACTCTTCGCGCACCGCGTCAGCATAGTAGCGCACGACGCCACAACCCCTTGATAATATAGCGTCGCAACTAGGTCTGAGTTTTGTGAGCGGCGAATCTCGTCAGCTGATAGTCACCCTTCACCTAACTGCCCTTGTAGATTTGGAATACAGCAACCGCAAGCCTTTCTGCGTCGTGTGTGCACATCACCTGCTGCAACAATTCGATGATCTGACGAAGGAGCGGTGGCTCTGCAGCACTTTCTGCGTCTAACCTATGCGGCCCCGCTAGAATCGATGTAACGTATGCAGTAAGGGTCTGGGCAAGCTGCTCTTTCAACTCGACGAGGCCATAGGTGGGCGGCTAAACGACAACACTTAAGGTGTCAAGCACCATCCCTCCAACCAATGGTTTTGTGCCACGCTAGTGCGGCACAGAGTCAAAGTTGCGCCTAGGGGGGTTTATTTGGGCAAAGCATTTTGGCTAGGGATTATAGGTGCTATTTTTGGAATTCTTGGAGCTCTCTTCGCAGTATTGATCCAACTCCTTAACGAATCACTTGCAAACCCTGTTAGCAGTTCGTCACTTTATCTTAACGCGGCAGGAGCTATAATCTTCTCAGTAGTCGGAATCGCCGGTGGCGTACTCGAAAAACGTAAAATCATTGGTGCAGCTCTTATGATAATCGGAGCGCTTGGAGTCGTCATATCGCTCAGTATTTTCGGTGTTCTGACTTTCATATTATTCCTAGTAGGGGGCATCCTCATTCTCGCGCAGAAGAAGGAGCAGGCTGTAATGCCGCCGACTAGAGGGCAAAGCGCGGGGTGAAGGAATATGAATCCGATAGCTAGGATGATGAAACGGTACATCAAAACACCATTGAAGTACGCACTGCCATTGCTGTTTATTGGTGCGCTCGTTCTTGTCGCGACCAGTGGCTGCGTGACAAGCAACACAACACAGAATTCATCAGGTGGAGGAACAGGTGCCTCTGGCGTCGCTGTTAAGATAAATTCCCAAACAACAAGCAGTCAACTCGGAAGCGGCTTTGCTGTAAGCACCCCTAAACCGGGATATAAGTATCTCGTTTTCGATGTGACAGTGACGAATCTAAATAAGAATGACTTTGATATTGGCAACCCATACTATTTCAAACTGTCAACGAGCGACGGGACGGTATATTCGTATTCCTCTGCTTCGTATTATACCGGCAACGAATTGAACCCTGTATCACATACAAATCCCGGAGAGAAGGTGGCGGGGCAAGTAGTTTTTGAAATCCCGCAGAGCGCTAAGGCTACGCAGTTGGTCTACAACGACTACGTGAATCAGGTAACAACCAACTTGTGAAGAAGGTGACATGTATGATAAACAAGTTGGCAGTGGTCACCGTGCTCGTTATGGTCGCTACGCTGTCGGTAGCCGGTTGTACGGTCGGCCTTCCTATTACATCCTCACCAACGCCCACGCCGACGCCTACGGCCGCACCAACACCACCGGTCGACTACAGTAGCTACTTTGACAAGGCTTACGAAGGAGGCAACTCAATCATGGTGCAGCCTTTTACAAAGTCAACTAACGAACGCGGTAATGACGTTTACAAGGGGGTCGCGAGAAACGCTACTCTTCCAGGGAGCAGCACCGTCACTATGGTTATAGAACTGACAAAATCGGAAGCTGAGGCCAAACAATTACACGACAGCCAAGTAAGCGGGAAACTGAGCGAGGGGTATACGCCTGACGCCACAACCGCAGCAAAATACCACGCAAACTATCCGGACACCGTTGCGGTGTGGGTCGGCACTTACGGGGCTAACGTGTTCGTCTGCTATTATCAGCACGATTACACCGTCAACGGGTGGCAGAGCATTCAACAATCATTTTCACTAGCGCAATAGCATCTCTCAGGATTTCCTCTCAATCAAGTGCGTGCTTTGAATAAGCGACGTCTGAGCGCCCCGCTGGGCCATTTTCTCGCTATTTCGAGCCGCTAATTTCAGCGATTGGGCCCGTGCAGTCTTCCTTTTGCTGGCCGTGCTGCTGAGGCAGTAGCTGCAGGCCGCCCCGTATATTACTACATACCTGAGCTGCGCGTCTCGCCGTGCGCGTTCGACGCTTTCTATCAGCTCTTCTTTTGGCACTGGTGAATTGGGCGGCGTTATCCCCAAGACCACTTCCGCGCCGCTCTTCGTCAACCATTATTCAGGAAAACACCTCTCATTACTACGTTATATTATGCGCAACGATTGCATCGAAGTCGACGAACTCATACTAGAACTAGCCGACTACAAGAACGATTACGCCGATATGGCGGCCGAAAAGCTTTTACGGAGGTGCAGTTCCAATTGGGAAGCCTATCAATACCTGCAAGACCGCGTGCACGATGCTTGGCTACCCGACGGCGCACGGCAGCAGGTGCGACGGATTATCAAACGGATACAGGTGCGATTGCATCAGCAGCGCGAATATGGCTGGAAGTATGAGCAACCGTGAGCGTGCCTTTAGAAGATCGATTTATAGTGCCGAACGAGCAGCATAACGTGTTCCTTTCAACGTCTCCTTAGCTCCTCGCTCATTATCTCTCTCTTCGATTTCAAACACGTAGCGGACTCTGTTCACGACCTGACGCCAGAAGGCATGAAAAAACAGGATAGGAATTATTAAACCAACGCTCTTGAATAAGCGTATGCAACAAGGCTCGCGAGGAGAGGGGTAATTACAGCTGTGTCTCCTCTGCCGCCAACACGCGCAACCGCTCAGCGACGAAATCGAAGACGCGTTTTCTCTCCTCGAAAGACACCTTCCATTTAATAAGGATACTCATCAGTTCGGTCGTGCTCCTTACCGACCACGTGTCTTTTTCCCCACCCATAAAGATGATGTCCGCTTTGCGTTGTCGTATATCTTTATTCAGTGCCACGCAAACCGCTCCAGTTAAGGGTTTGTTGTCGCGCACGTAGTGCACGTCAGTGCAACTGTGCTGCTCAGTTTTTTGATTATTCATTTTAATACACCACTTTACACCCTATTACAGCTTAATACATCGTGATTAATAATACATTAATGTTACGGTAAAAGTCTCGCAGCCAACGATGCTCTGTAATCTTCTTATCGCAAGTTAGCCACGGCTTGTCAAACGTCAATGACTTTTCGCAACCGACAGCACGTTCCTATAACCTACTCCTCATCTCCCAGTTAGTTATCTCTTTTTCGATTTCCTTTGATTTTAGAGGCCCGTTAAGAAGCATGATGGCAACAGCACTAGGATAGCTCAAAAAGTCCTTGAAACGCACGGCCGCGAATCGCAACCGTTATGCTTGAATGGCACTTCCAGCGACGTATGCAACCGATTTGCACGCACAAAATAAGCGTCCAGAGTTCAAAGCCCTCTCACGCTTACCCGATCATAAGATTGCCGCGTGAATACCGAGAATTGGCAGGATCACGAGCTGATATTTTTCAAACTGCCCATCGAGGGAAGCTTGCATTTCTTGTAACTACAGATAGAGAAGTAGACAACAGTTGTCTACTTTTGCCAGAGATAAACCAAGAAGAAGGTCTTGCGCCTTCGGAATTCACGCAGCAATCAGAGACAAAAAAAGCTTGTGCTCCGGTTTAGAGACCTCCCCTAGCTCCACCATCGTTCTCGCGCCACGGCGCTGTAACCTGATAGGGTCCCGATCAGCAGGCCCAACACGAGTCCGACGGCGACGCTTGTCGATGAGGTGAGGTAAACAAAGAAGTACGTGCCGAATATCGCCGTACCCACCGCTGAGCCGATGGCGCTAAAGATCATGCCCATCTTCTTCCCTCCTGCAAGTGCCCCGGCGACGAGACCAGCGATGATCCCGACGACTGCGCCGATGTATGC
>Ga0116137_1002134_pt1 | contig 12089 bp, 13 predicted proteins | sample June2015DPH_20_1_3_FD_88973 | JGI IMG/M metagenome (GOLD analysis project Ga0116137, IMG submission 88973) | Peatland microbial communities from SPRUCE experiment site at the Marcell Experimental Forest, Minnesota, USA - June2015DPH_20_100 | ecosystem: Environmental > Terrestrial > Soil >...
ATGGGCTGTATGATGCGAGAATGCCGCTCATGGCAGCCCGGCGACTCGCTACTTTAAGTAGAAACCAATCCCTTCGCTTGAGGCCGGCACGAAGACGGCGCCATGGTGATCCTTGATCATCTCCGTGAACCAGACTTCGAACGAGGGATGCTGCTCCTTGTCCATGTGAAACGAGCAGACGAAGGTGTTCTGCGTGCCCTCCACCGACATCGCGACCATCTGCTCGATCTTGATGACGTTCCTGACCTCCTCCTCGGTGTTCAAGTCGAAGAGTCTCATCACCTGCCTGAGGGGACCCGTCGCTGGATCGCCTGTCCCTCTGAGGAATTCCTCGAACCCGTGGAGCGGTCCCTCGGGGTCCAGCGCCGGGTCGGGGACCTTGCGGACTCGGAGCTTGCCCGACTTTGCATACCGGTCGGCATTGATCCCAAAGGCATTCATTGCATCCATGACATCTGCCGGCTCGTCCCTGCTGCTGGCGTATAGCGCTGCCTCATCCTTCTGGAGTCCAGCCTCGAGGAAAACAAATTCTGCTCTCCTGGCGCGGTTCGAGTTCTCGTAGAACAGGGCGATGTGCTTGCCGGGCCCAACAAGCCTCAAGAATTCCTCTGGACTGTTCGGGCTGGCCGTTGTCTGCAGGTTGCTCTTCGCCATTGCGAACGCCTGGCTGTCGATGGTGACCCAGTTATTTATTGCATTGGGAGTTCTGGCCGTTCGCTAGCAAGCCAGTTACATCCATGGCGAAATCAGGAGACGGTCCCACAACCGTAGGCCCGTCTTGAGCACTGCCAGAAGCGCGCGCGTCCTGTTAGACTTTGGTGTCCTTTTCCACGCCGAGGATTCGCTTGACGAAGGAGTCGAGGTACTCCTTCGACGGCTCCTCCGGTGGAGGGAGCCTTGAAGGGTCGGCTCCGTACTTAGCCTTGAACACGTACTTGGCCTGCGGCGCGTCGGCTTCCTCTGACGACATTAGCCAAGAGACAGCCGGTCAGCGAATATACCAGTTTCAGCGCTAATCCAGAATTTACCCTAGTGGCAACATGGAATGGGGATACTTTTCGGGAAAGCCTCTATGGGGAGAAGCGACGGTCTCCTTCCAGGCTGGTCCGCCGAGACTGTCGGGTCAGTCCCCGTATCGGTCAGCGGCTTCAGGCACCCTGCCGGCTATTCCACGACTTCCGCTCCTCGCTCGCAATCTCAAGGTCAGCCAGGAGCTGCAAGAGCACCTTCCTTGCCTCTTCCTCCCTGACCTCTTCCCTCCTCTCGGCCAACCACGTCTTCAGGCTGGCTACACTTATGCCTGCGAGTCGAGCAACACGCTCCAGGCTGTAATCGCTCGGCGGGACAGCCCTTTGCCCTCCTGGAGGTTTGCTGCTCATCGCAGAACTGATTGCTGAGGCTTTTCCCCCCTCATCTCCCTCGGGCAGCCGCCTGGACTTCCGCCTCTGGAATCGGAACCTCCAGGAATCGCGCGGTGCTGTCGAAAGGCGGGGGAAGTCTCTGCGCATGCTCACCACGACTGCGATGGTCGTGACGACGGTGACCACGTATTCCATTATCGTGAAGAACTCGAATTCGTCGACCATTGGTGTTTGGTTCTTCAGGCATCACTCGAGTTTCTTTAAGGCTATGGCAGGCAAGCAGGCATTGGGAAGAGAATAAGCGTCAGGGGAACGACGGTCCGGTAGACCTCTGGGAAAGGTCGGTGTCCAGCTACTAAGCTTGGACGACCTGTCCGACTGCGGGAGCTTCCTGGGACGCAGCCTGCATGCTGAGCTCCCTCCTTGAAAGCCACCGCTCCACCGCCCCGAGAAGGCCTCTAACGGCCGCCTCGTACTGCTTCTTCATCTTGTCCACCACGAGATATGGCGGATACTGGGCCTCGCGGTAGCGGGTCGTCAGGCCCATCTCGCGGAAGACCTTCACCTGTGCCTGCACATCTTCGAGCGAAACCCCGCATTCCTTCATCAACTTCACCATGTCCGATTCCGCGGGTTCAAACTGAGAGAAGAACCTCCACAGCCTGATTCCCGTCGTCAGGGCATAGGGAGGGACCTCGCCCCTCCTCTTCAGTGATTCGTACGCCTTCCTGTGAATCAGCGTCCTCTGACCCTCTATCCCTCTTGGACCGAATGGCCTGAACCCGAAGACAAGGTCGACCGCCCAACCCACGGCGACGACATCGTCAATCAGTCTGAGTATGGTCCGGCCATACCCTTCCGATTCGACCCCGAACCATTTCAGGTCCTCCCTCGTCTTCCAGAGGTCGACGACTCTGGCGTTCTCATAAGTCTGAGGAAGGAAGAAGCCCAGGTATCGGGGATCCAGCCCGGCCACGAACTCTTCCCAGCGGGTCGAGGCGTTCTCCCAGACCTGCTTCTCGAGGGACCGGGCGGCCGCGTCGTACCCCCACTTGACCCTGAATACGTCCTGGCCGCAGACGTTCAGCCTCTCGAAATAGAGCTCAGAGGCAACCTGGGCGACCTCGAGCGGGTATGAGTTGAGCACGTCCTTCACGAGGACCCCCCCACCATCGTCATTGGTGCAGTCTTGCACGGCGTAGACGTGAACGAGGCACCTGAGCGCAGAGTCTGTCCGCTGCTCGTCGAACCCGCGTATGCGCAGTTCGGTAATGAGCCCCTCTAGATCCACGACGGTTTTTCGGGCGTTGGAATGATAAGTGTTGGCGAGCAGGAGAACCGATTGAAAATACCGACAGGGATTCGATGCTGCAAGCAGCAGCAAGTGCCGATGTCGCTGCCTAACTGGAGGAAAGACTGGAGTCCGTCCTGCCGCGAGGACCGACACAGAAGGGAACTCAGAAGAACAGCATTATCGTCACTGCCGCCAGAAGGATCATTCCTACCGCGAGCAGTGCCGTTACAATCGCCTCTTCAGCGTCCAAGGTAGTTGTCTTGTGGGCTCCAGTCTTCTTAAAGGGTTGTGAACGCCCAATCTGTATTTCGAAGCTAGGGAACGCGTCTTCAAGGAGCTTTCTGGCAAAGAAACCCACACCAATCACACCCCACACCAATCAGTCTATATTACCCACACCAATCAGTCTATATTCCTCACGTATGTTCCCTATCCTTAATCAGGACCCTCAAGACTGAAATCGGCGAAAACAAGTGCCACCTGCAATGGAGGAGCCCGAAATACACCCTTCCGAACCGACTCTAGCTTCTAGGATGGGAGCCCAGGCCAGCGATCCCGGGGGCCTTCAGGTCGTTCTCTCCGCGGCTGGGTCCCTGGGTCGGGCCGTCCTGGACAGTCTCGCTTCAGGACCATCGAGAATCAGAGGAGTGGTCTTCGACCCATCTCTGGTCGAGAGGTCGTATCCCGCCGCGATTGAAATTGTCAGCGCCAATCCGCAGAACGCTTCGAGCTTGGCGGAGACCTTCAGGGGAGCCACGGTTGTCTACGACTGTTTCGAGCCAAGATTCTCGAATTGGAAGCACGCCATCAAAGAGGTCACCTGCAACGCCCTGTCCGCACCCATCGAAGCGGGGGCGAGCCTTGTATTCGCGAGTCATCTTCTTGTCTCCGAGGTAGACAACGTGGCTCTGGAGAGCGACCTGCTCAACGCGCACGATTCGAACTTGACGAAGACCGCCGTTGCCAGGATGCCCCAAATCTACGGGCCTCGGGTGGTGAATGTGCTTTGGGAGCACATCTTCGAATGCGCGATCCGCGGGAAGAAGGCACACTGGTTGGGCGACCTAGACGTGCCTCGAAACCTGCTATACGTGGACGATGCAGCACGGATGATGACCTTGATTGGGCGGAGCCCCGGAGCCTACGGAAGGAGATGGAACCTGTCCGGCCCCGAGCCCATAACGGGCAGGCGAATCATGGAACTTGCCTACCGAGCAGCGGGAAGAGAGCCAAGAATCGGTAGTTGGGGCCGGGGGATAATGATGACGGGTCGTCTTCTTGGCTCGGATGCGAAGGAATTCCTTGAACTCCCCTACGACTACTACAAGCCATTCATCCTAGATGGTTCAGAGTTCGCTGAGGCCTTCCCGTCGACGGCGTACACCACGCACCCAGTGGCAGTCGAAAGGACGATACAGTGGTTCCGCGCCGTGCTTGAGAAAGGACCGCAGTCAACCGACAGTTAGGCTACATTCCGAAACTGAAGAGAAGCTTGACCGACAATGCCCTGTCGGCCAGGGCTCAGGCCAGGGGCTCAGACTGTTTTCCAGGACTTGCCACAGTGTCTGCAGGAGTACTCACCCATGTAGCCGAACTCGTCGTCGATGTTTGCTGACAGGCACCGCGGGCAGACCATCTCCCCGAGCAACCTGAAGATCTCTACTTCGATCAAGAAAGAGATTCAGGCCTTCGCGGTAAAAAGCGGTTGTGGAGCCTGAATCAGTTTTTCCCATCGCACGCGTTGGGTCAGAGAACCAAGAAGCCAGCGAAGGGTCCCCCTATGCTTTTCCCAGAATGGCCTCGGCAGGGTGTGGGTGAAACTCCGAAAAGAGACAAGTACAGTCGCTCCCCAAAACCATCCATGCGCAGTACGACTTCGCAGGCCGAGATTCAGAGGATGGTCACAGGCAACCGATGCGAGGAACAGCGCTGCTGCGAAATGGCCCTTTGGCTCGTCACGTACAACGGAGCGACCTCACACTGGTGTGCGAAACACACCCGGATGTTCATGCGTAACCGAAGTGTCTGGGGGAAGAAAGGGGTCCCTGACATCGAAAGGTAGAACGGAGACCGTTCCCCTGTGCAAAGGCCGACCCAGAGAGAGCTGCTGGATCCTCCAGGCGTTGGAGCACTTCTTGCGCATGTAGAGAAAGGAGCCAAGCTCAGAGGGAGCGGTCCTGTCGGCAGCATGGCTAGATTTGGCTTCCACGTTCTCAGGAAGGGGGCAGAGCGACACCCCTGGGAGAGGGGATATAGATTGCGGATTCCCTCGACTTATATCGGAGACGATGCCTAACGCTTTTGGATGTACCCCATAATCTTTCGGACACTCCCTGAGATATTCAGTTTCATCACGGTAATCCTCCTGGTCCAAGTTGGTGCGCTCCTTCTCGCAACGGGCAGACGATACCTTAACCAGGCTTCCCTTATCGCGGTGGGGATCGCCGGGGCCGCAATCGGGGAAGGAATCTCGCTGAGTGTCTACCCGGCTGGGGCGTGGGTTGCCATCGCGGGAGGTCTCGCTGGAGGGCTCCTGCTGGGCCACAGGCTCCGGCCCCTAGGCGTGGGAATGGCCCTTGCCTTCCTTGCATTCTACGGGGCCACATACATTGTCAATATCGAATTCGCACAGTACGTGGCTGCGATGGTGTTGTTCGCCTACGGCCTGTTGCTGACTGACCTTGCGCCGACCTTTGTTTCGTGTCTGCTCGCCTCCGCGATTCTGCTCCTGTCTGGCATCTGGATGGGGGTCCAAGTCCCCCTTCTGATGACAGTGATCACGTCTATCGCAGCGGCAAGAGTCCTGGTCGCGGTCCTCCCTCCCAGAATTGCGGGAAGGAGCCAGACCGCAATGAGACCCTAACCAGGCAATTAGGTGCAGGGGTCGGGTCACGAAAGGGGAATTGCACACCGAGGCCGTTGCAGCGTCGGTGATACCGAAACTCACCTCGCGCCCGATTGGTTCAGAGAGGAGCGAAAGCTAGACTCTCATGATGGACCCGCAATTCAGAGGCTGCCTTCGCACCTCTTATTAGAAAATGATGGATCTCCTGATACGGATGTCCATCGAATTCCGGGAAGAGATGGAGAACCTGTCGAAGGTTCTGGGAACCGGAAAGAAGATGAACACGACTGCCGAAGTCGAGTCAGAACTTGAATCAATCTTCGGCTACTCTGGGAGACAGGTCCTGCTTCTGGAGTCCTCAGACAGATATCAGGTAACGGCTGGTGATGCGATCAGGCGCCCGGGTGCCTTCCACACCGCTCTATACTACCTCCTTGGAGAGCTAGGCTCGAGCTTCGTGATGGAGCGTATAAACAATCGAGTCTGGGGACCATCGGTCTCCGCCGAGGGCCCGGCCCATGCGAGTCCCTGAGTCGCGATGGTCACTTCGTGAGTCAAGAGACCGAAAAGCCTGGCGTTCTTATCGTGGAAGAAGCGCCAATCTCAACGCATCCCGAAGGCATCGGGACTTAGACGACTTCGAAGCCCGCTTCTATCTCTGCTTTCTGTTTCTTCCCGCGCATTCGGAGAGTGTAGGCCAGTCCAACAACGACCACCGCCACTGCGGCAGCGATGTAGTACCAGTAACCCATGATAGTATGGAGAAGCGTGGGCTTTGCTGACACTGGAAGCTGGTAAACGTACAGTGCGCGGCTGAGACTGATGGGACCGGTCAGCGGAGATGAGGTCGACGCTGTTACGTTGGCGGGCCCATCCGCGTCCGGCGTGAACGTCGTCGACGTGGACCCTGACGCCCCCGTCGTGGTATTGAGAGGAGAGTCGTAACCTCCTGTGGCGGTCCAATGGACCGTCATGTTCAGGACGGGCTGTCCCAGAAACGCGACAGACAACGTCATTGTGGCTGTACCGTTTGAGTAGAGAGTCCCTTTCGGAATGTACACGCTGAGCTGGTCGACAAGAGGGCTCCTTGCAAGCTGCAGATTGACCTGAGAGGAGCTCAGCCCCTCGGAGCTGGCGGTGAGGACGCTCTGGCCGGACCCCGAGGCCGCAAGATGGGTGAGTACGTAGTCGGCGCCGACCCCAATGCTCAGGTGAAGCGGTCCACTAACCAGCGAGCTGTTCGATGACGTCACAACGATGCTCGTCACTGCCCGTGCCCGCGCAGGATTACCGTTGCTGTCCTGCAGCTGGATAACCAAGATAGGAGGACTGCCGGCCGATGTGACGAACGTTGACGGAGGGGCGACGTACTCCTGCAGATTTGACGGAGCGGGAATCAGGGTCGTCACGCTCGCATTGCCCGGCAGAAGAGATGAGGAGACCGCGGTTATGCTCGAATGGCCCTGGAGGGAGCTTGTGGTCAGATCTGCAAGGACGGAGATGCTCCCGGCCGGAATCATGACGATGCCAGGTACCGAAACGACGCTCGGGTTCTCGGATGAAAGCTGGACGATGGTAATCAAGGAGGAGACGGCCGGCTGCCCCGAGCTGGTCGCGAGCCCGATCTCCAGCGCGCCGTAGGTATTGCCGTCAGCCGGCAGTGTGCCTGGGACAAGCTTCAGGAGCACTTCGCTGGGGCGGCAAGAGCTTTTGCAGTAGTCAGGAGGCACCACGGTAACGATCGCTTCGCCCGACCCGAATCCTGTCGATGATGCTGTGATGACGGCCTGGCCAGAGCCCGATTGAGTGGTGAAGTCGCCCGTAGCGTAGATCTTGCCCGGATTGATCGTCAAGGAGTTCTGGTCGAGGCTGGCGATGCTGACGTTGGACGAGAAGAGGAGCGCCGTGACCGGGGTTATGGCCTTCGAGGGGAAACCGGCGTCGTCTACCAGCTCGACTCTGAGGCTCCCGTTGTACGCGCGCGCGCCCAACAGACTCGACGGCAAAATACTCGAAGGCGAGATGAAGACCTCCAACTTCGATGGGAATCCGCTGGGGATGGCGGTCGTCAGTGTTGCGAACTTCGATTGCAGCCCATGCGACGAAGCAGTGATGGTCGTGGAGCCAGGAGTCGCGGTGGTGGTCGCGTTGACCACGACGTACTCGCTTCCCGCCTTAAGCGTGACAGCGTTCGGGACGGAAGCGATGTTCGCCTGGGATGAGGACAGGTAGACAGTCAGGTCAGAGCTGGCCGCCGAGGGAAGGCCGTTCGAATCCAAAAGAGAGACCACGACGGCAGGATAGGTGCCGTTGGTTGGCAGCTTGGGCGGGATTATCGTGAGTCCGAGGCCTACGGCCTGCGACGGTACGTTCGAAGTGGCAGACATCGACGCGGGCAGTGCCTGCAACGCGAGGAGAAGTGCTAGCGCGACGAAGAGGCCGGACACCCTACGCTTCATTCTAACCAACTCCTACGGATTTCTCGATTTGGTATTTCAATCATCAGGATGCAGAATCCATACGCCAACGCCAATATTGTCCGAGTCCCCTATCCTCGCTAGCCGCTGGCGATCTCCTTCTTGATCTGCTCCAGCTGCCTGTGGAACTCGCGCGCAATCTTGTCTCTGTCCTGTTCCTGCATCATCGTAGACGCAGCGTAGGATGCAACTTCGAGGATTTCATGCTCGAGCCTGAGATGCTCGACCATGGTGGTCTTGTCAGGATAGGGCTTGAGGCATATCCTACAGTGATAGGCGTCGGGCATGTCACTCATGCCACGCTATCCATCGGCCAAGTGATATAACAATTTGTGGACTTGAACGAAGGTATCGGGCTATATTCCTTTGAGAAAGCCACTTTCCAGTCTAGCTCAATGATGCCATTGAGAGCTAGTCAGAATAGCAGAGACGCTGCTCTCAAATCCCACGGCAGGGACGCTCCATTGGGTCGCGTACTGTCCCGAGATCGTTCCCCCGCTCGTCGTGGTCTGCGAGAAGACTCCATATGATACGAGCCCGGTTTGGTTGCAAGTGCCTGGAGGGAACCCCGTGCACGGGGAGTGCGTCCCCCACGGTATCGTGGAATATCCGCTGAACGAACCAGCGGCATTCAGAGACGGGTCGCTCATTCCGAGGAAGGCTATCGACCCCTTGTCCTTCTCCATCCCGGTCCTGAGATTCTCGCTCGAGCTAATCACCATTCCGAAGCTTCCGGTCACCGATTTTCCTCCAGCAGAGCCGCTCACAGCACCCCCCATCTGGACCCCTGCCAACTGAATCCCGGCCTGCGAGTAACTCGCGATCACCACGACTTCGTTCCCGGACGACTCGAAGAGGATGGGCCCTCCAAACGGATTCAGATATGCAGACTCGAAGGCCATGCCCAAGGTGAGGGTCTGCACGGAATTTCCGCTGGAGACTGTGACCAGCGCCACTCCGTTGAAGAGTGCTGGGATGGCTCCAGTGCAGCCAGCCCCCGTGCAACCGAGGGGGAGAGACACTGCAGGCGTCATACCGACAATTGTGACTGTCCCCTTCACCTCTTCGTGGAGGCCGTGGGAAAGGCTTGTGCTCAGGTCGAAAGTTGCAGAACCAGTGGCGCTGAGTCCTGAGACTGATGCGGTCAGACCGTAGTGCAAGACCGAGTTCCACGGTTTCACCGGACTCCCGAGAATGGAACCGGAGACCAGCTGACCGCCTTGGATGGAGTAGCTCTGGCTGCTCACAGAAAGAACCTCCCCCGTCATGACGAGCGAGATGGTCTCGGGCCTCGCGTAGGCTGCGCTACCGCCAACTAGGAGAAGGATGAAGACCGCGGCGACCGATATCCTGGCTGCTCTCATTAGCTTCTATTCCTTGACTTCGGGATATGTGGCTTTTGTCGCTTTTATCACTTTTGCCGAAGACAGGCCCGCCAGAAGACGTCAGACCGTATACGGGAGGATCTCGACACCCTTCGATGAGAAGACAACGGTGTGGTACTTCCTCGAATGTTCAGTTCCGCGCAGCTTCCTCACCATGAATCTGGTCTTGAGTTCCATATTATCGGCGAGATAGTTCTCCATGTAGAAGACGCCATCCGCGACGAATTCCTCGAGACCCATCGAGTAATCGTTCTGTCCTTCGAACTTGCTCACCGTGACGATCGAAGTGATCTTCTCCCGTTTGAGGGTCTTGTAGATTAGGTGCATCAGGAAGCTGTAGTCGAACTTCCCCGTGGCCCCGCTCAGGAACGCGGTCAGGGAGTCGATGACGAGTCTCTTCGCCTTCACCTCGTCTATCGCCGTCAGAATCGTATCTATGTTCGAACCCATACCCCTGCCTTCAAGGGCCTCGAGATCCACGAGTTTCAGCTTCTTCAATTTCTCGAGGGCTTCGAAATCGTAGCCGAACTTCAGCATGTTCCTCCTTAGGCTCGCAGCATCCTCCTCGAACGTGGCATACACGGCGGGCTGGTGGAGTTCCTTTGCCCCGTTGTATGCGAACTCGGACGAAAGGATCGTCTTTCCGGTTCCGATTCCGCCGACAAGCAGGACGAAATCACCCGCTGTGAGGCCTCCCTGAACCAGGCCGTCGAGCCCGGGAATCCCCGTGGGAACCCTTTCGTATTCTGGCAAGTGTTTCTGGCGAGGCCATCCCATCGGATACTATATGCTTTTTGTCTTGATGCACGCTTCGCTATCCAAGAGGCACTAGGGAGCCTTGAGCAAGGCCGCCGACAGTCGCGCGCGCTACCTAGCCCCCTGGCTGGAATCCCGCGGAGGCTATCTTCCAGCCGGCTTGTTCGTTCCTGAATCAGGGTGCATCTGGCTGGTCAGCCCGCCGCGCACAGATTCTAGTTAAACACCGAGCGATTCAGCACTGCGACTGGTCTAAGAACCTTATATGCGACAGCCTAAGATGAATTTAGGCTCCACATCGGTTATTACTCGAAGGGCGAAGATTGCGCAGGATGGGCTCCGTAGAGAAGCTCCAGCGAAGGAACCAGGACTATCTTCTGCTCGAGACCATAAAGAGGGTCGGAGTCCAGAACTACTCGCTCCTTTCGAGGCTCACCGGCCTGAACGCAGAGACGATCAGGTACAAAGTGAACAAGCACTTGACGAAGCTGGGGCTCGCTACCTCGATCAACGTGAACTACGGGGAGCTGGGACTCTCAATGGGGTACATCATTGTGAAGCCGAACGGGGCTTCAGGCAAGTCCTGGCTGGACAGGATGAGCTACATCGTGTTCGTTGGAAAGAGCATGGGGGCGAACCGGTACTTCTGCGTCTGCGCTGTCCCTTTCAGGCTGAAGAAGAAGTACCTTGACGCGCTCGAACAGATCAAGCAGGACGGGCTGATAGAAGAGTATGAGTTCAAGGAACTCTACTGGATGAGGTACCCACCTTTCAGACCTGAATTCTACGACTTCGAGGAGCGGGGCTGGAAGATGGACTGGAACAGGTTCGACCTCTCGACGGAAGAGGCCGGGCCGTCGTTCATCTCTGTCAATCGGGACTCGACCGTCGACTTCGTCGACCTCAAGATCCTAAGCGCCCTCCTCAGGGATCCGACGACCCCACTCGCGAAGGCGGCCAAGGAGATGAACGTCAATCCCAGGACTGTGCGCTATCACCACGCGGAGCACGTCCTCAAGAACAACTTCATGCTGGGCACCAACATCAGATGGATAAAGCCGCTCCAGGAAGGGAACTCGGGCGGGGTCATGCAGGCCCTAATCACGGCGAGGAATCTCGACGAGGCCGGGATGTCGAAGATCAGAAAGTTCTGCAACAGCCTTCCGTACACATGGCTTGAGGCAGGGAGCGCGGACAGACTCTACCTCGCCATCGTCGACATACCGATCGCGGAGTTCCAGACTTGTATCCAGCAGATCGAAATGAATCTGGTGCGCGTCGGGGAAGCGTATGAGGTTGTGATGCTGGACACCTCCAAGACGAAACCCCTGTCAATTCCTGACGAGATGTTCGAAGAGAATAGGGGATGGAGGCTGTACTCTGAGATCGAAATAGACCGGCGGGCGATCAAAGAAGAGGAAACCGCATGACTGCGGCGGGAAGGCTGTACAGGGAACTGGTCTACGGAGGCCACCTGCTGGCGCTTGGGACAGCAAGCATAGCTGCGACCGTCGCCCTCGTGCTGGGCAGGGCCCCGACCTGGGACCTGCTGCTGATGGCGTACCTCTTTTCATACGGAGCCTACATGGTCAACCGCTCGTCGGACTTCGACCAAGACAGGGTCTCCCATCGCGACAGGACGGCGTACCTGGAGGGAAGGAGACGCCTCCTGCCCGCGATTGCAATCGCCAGCTTCGGAGTAGGGTATGTCCTCGCGTTCCTCAGGAACCTGGACCTGTTCACCGGCCTTCTCGTCCCGCTCGCTCTCGCGGTCGCATACAGCGTGGGTTCCGAGAGGATGAAAGGAGCCCTCGGAATTTCGCGTCTGAAAGAAGGCCTCTTCGTGAAGAACCTGACAGTCTCGTTTGGCTGGTCCCTGATTCCGCTCCTCGTCGGGCTCTACTACCTGCAGCTCCCGGCCGCACTGGTCGCCCTCTGTCCTTTCGTCTTCCTCAGGCTGATGGTCAACAC